>Ga0126342_10001335_pt1 | contig 34163 bp, 33 predicted proteins | sample Cyp1metagenome_FD_92528 | JGI IMG/M metagenome (GOLD analysis project Ga0126342, IMG submission 92528) | Coral microbial communities from Lord Howe Island, Old Settlement Bay, Australia - Cyphastrea 1 metagenome | ecosystem: Host-associated > Invertebrates > Cnidaria > Coral ...
TTAAATACCGGGCTGTAATGTTCAACCTCTTCTTTTATTCGGCAATCTCATTTGTACCCTTCACAGACAGCTTCCGCTCCTAGCCCAGAGGCTTGGAAAAGGGAAGAAAATTGGGAATTAAAATGCCATCAGAAAAGGGATGAAAATGGAGAAAATACAGCCAGAAACCGTCCCTAATAGTCAGAAACCGTGAGAAACCGTCCCTGGTACCAAAAAACAGCCAAAGGGAGCTCAGGAACTATATGAAATTTTGGCTGGGACTAAAAGGGAGAATTGGCCCTGTGCTGCCTAATTTCACCATTCGCCCGCCACAGCAAATGTGCAAATACGATTGGCGCCACTTTAAAAAAAACGCATCTAACATGAGCCTGATCTAGTGAATGAGTCGGAATATGGAATCGGAATCAAACAAGATGCCCAACTTTTGAAAACATACCATGTCTGTCAGTCTAACATAACATTTCTGACTCTGACAAAAACCAAAATTGTTCTTCTTTAACCATGGCCGGGCTCAGCTACCTTCTACTTTGTTCATGACGAATGTGACTGTGACTACTAATTTGATTAATGGATGGGTCCTTCACAACAGGGCTTGGCTCCACGCATTGGGCATATCCGAACTTCTCAAGATGACGCACCACATCAGATACTCCAGCATACTCATGAACCTTCTGGAGATATCAAAGACGAGAAAGCAGCGTAGCCCACCAAGTCACATCGCACGCCAATCACATACAGCCGCATTCGACACCGCGGAGATCCAAAATCCCGGCTCTTCAATGAACACATGCGTAAAATCATTGTTTTCTGGAAATGACCACTGGGTTTAAAGGAAATGCAAGTACCACCCACCGACCATGGCAGACTATGACTCTGACTATATCATTAAACTATATCAAAACGGTTCTGACTTTTTTAATTTCATGAGATTCAATCAAGAATCACACCATATCATTATCGGTGAATCAGCTATGATTTCATCATATCATATTTAATGTCATTTTCATGTTTACTATCCTACCGCCTACCTACCTACCGACCTACCTACCAACCTACCTACTGACCTACTTACCTTACCTGTCATCTCTCTATTTGTTGTTTGTTTGTTCCCATGGTTCATGTGCACTGCATATCATCAACCCAGTCGCATGACTGAATGTACATAGCAAAAAAAACTTAACAAGACCATGGGCCCTTATGAACACTATATGGACTGACATCTGACATATGGATACGGTTTCTGTCAGTACCCGTCCCCACTTTCTAGTGGACAAGGCACCTGAACCTCACGACGGCCGTGTGGTACTTCGTCTAATGACTTTCAGCCCAAAGTCTTCACCAACTTCACCAACCGTCTCAATGTATTCATCCATGACTCCCTGTTGCCGTGTTAGTGTAATTCTTTGTTTCCTTCAACCCATATCTTTAGCCTTACCCTGTAGTTGTCTCTCGGTTTGCTTTGTCCTGCGTATTTCGTGTTGCCATCTTCTGTTCAACACAAAGTTCCTATCATAGTTCCTGTATTTGGTTCAGGCTTTCGGCGGCATTCGGCATTGTAAAATCTATTCAGAATTCAGTACCCATCCAGGATCTAAGATGTTCCAGGCTCCAGGACCCCTGTAACAATTGGAATTATCTACCCTCTATGACTCTATGACTCACTGATCCAAATTTTACTTAATTACATCCTATTATATCACTATTTTCCTTATATAGTTCCTAACAATTTTCCCAATAGTTTCTCCAGTTGTTTGTTATAGTCCCACCAAAACTCCCCAATAGTTTCTGATAGTGTTTTCTGGCCACAGACAAATAGACTGCCAGCAGTTCCAAGGCAGGCGGATACAAAATGGCAGCACAATGTTCAGGCACCTGTGTGACATGAAAGCAGTTCATCAGGCAGCATATCAGGCTCGGGTTCAGCTTCATTGGCATCAGAGGCATCATCTACCATTGTGTCCTGGAGTGGCTCATTACCACAGTCAGGCAAAAGGGGCATGTCCCGGAACTGGCGCAAAACAGCAGCAAGGCATCTTTCAGTCATCAACAAATCCCATGATTCCATGTGGAGAACAGCATGCAGAGTGTCAAGGCAAACTATTTCCCCATGTCGGATGTCATCAGCGCATGCAAAGCGGGACACATTTCAGGGCAAGGCCACATCAATTGGCACTTTGACAAAAACCATGTGCGGCAGGCATGCGCATGATCCAGGGGTTCAAATTGACGAATCCCTCGCTGCATCCATTCAGAGTGGGAAATAACATGTGCCCCAAGCCCAACAGCTTGGAATGATGATGCAATCTGGCTAATTGCGCTGAGGGTGAGCCAGGGGTGCTCACCATAATCAGCAGACGGATCAAAGCCAACCAAAGCAGCACATTCACAAGAGTGAATATGGCGCACTTCGCTAAGTCCAGCACCATCAAAAGCAGCCCTCACTACGACGCCATAGAGCCACCGATTTGCCAGTTTTTCAGATGACAAAGGCCCACGCCCACTGCGACATTTGCATGGGCAGCTTCGGAGTTGAGATCCCCAAGCATGCAATGGACAAGGCAAAATTCCTGACCTGTTCATCAGGTACGGACATCCCTCATCATTGTCAACAACACCAAAGGCAAGTTTCTCTACTTCAGTCAGTCGAAGCTCGGCTTCATGATTGAACGGCCAAGGGATCACCTATGGCATGACAAATCGGATTAGTGTGCAATCAAACAGACTTGGCATGGGTCGGATGCGGATTGGTCCCAAAAACTGGGGCTGCCAAAAGACACCACCATCGATTCGTTGCACAAGGCCACATGTCCTGCAATCTCAAAATGCAATCAGTGATAATCAGTGAAATGAAAACCCGTTAGCCGGCAAAACCTCTGTACATTGGTCATCACAAAGGTGTCCTGCTGGGCTGGACAGACACACTCAATAATGAAAATCAAGACAGCTTTCAAAAGTGAGCACCTGCCAACGTGGCTGGAAGGCTTTGTGCCCTGAGATCTTGGCCAGATGCTCTGTCACCTAATCTGGAGTACGGCGGACACCACACACCTGAACCGATGCGATGGATGATGACAACAGATGCTTTTGCCAGATGGCATGGATGGTCTGAAGGCTGCTAATGTCACCGCAAACCGTGGCAACATTCGATCTGGTAGAGGCCAAGCATGAGGGGGTTAGAATCGCAAGCCACGACAGGTCTGAACCCAACACTCATCAACCCTTGACCCATATACCTCCCATTCCAGAACAAAGCTCGATCAAATCCCTGTCGGAGTCCCATGTACAAGCATCATGATGTCGCAAAAAAATGTGCTCATCTGCAACCTTTTTTTTTCAGCATGGGTGTTGCAACACGGGCTTCCAGAAGGCTGTGTGTGAGCTTTCCATGGGGCATTTCCCCAGAAAACCCAAACGACGTCTTGTTGATCACCCCTGACATCAAGTGATTAAACACCAGGGGGATCACATGCCACCATCGATGCAACCAGGGAAATTCGATCACCAGGTTTCAACAGACATGACATTGGGGGAATAGTCATCCATGGCACAATCCAACCTCCCAAACTCTTGGCAAGAGCGGCAAGAACCGTTCCTCCCGCTGGTAGGAGATTTGGGCCAGAACTTGTGCTAACCATCATTGTTTGTTGTAATGCTTTGGCTTTACTACTGCTTGCTCGGCCTTTTTAGACAACGGAGCAGGGTCTGTTTGGGTGCAATTTGCGGGCGGGGGGGCGGCCAGATCAAGTCACATCATAGTTCACATCATATAACTTCACAGCGCTCAAATTTATCATGTATCCATTCAAAACCTACATTGGGTTATTTTCTATTCGAATTATCAGGTATCACTTCTTTTGTTTTGTCGGCGCAAAGGAAGGTTTCCGTATCCCCATTCTCATTGGTGGATGTACAGCCTATGAAAATCTTTGGCAGCATTGGCCATTTCAGCTATAGATTGTTGTATGGGAGGTTGAAACATAGATTACCTTGCTTATGCCTGAAGTACGCTTGTCCCACCAGATGTTAATAATTATATGCTACAGTGATGTCAATGGTAAGGCTTTTGGCTTTACAACTTGCAAGATGTTGCATGATGCGCCCGGTGGCAGGCATTCCATTGAAAAACACACTTCGGAACTTTGGGCGTATATGGCGTCGGTCTCCTTTAGACATGACTAAGAACGAGAAGTTGCACCTATGGGATGCTGCGTTTGCCGTGGCTTGGCAGTGCGAGCGATTTCGAGGCATTCACCACGCTTCATGTCGAACTGCCAGCAAGAAACGTCCTGACAGAGAAGGACGAAGTCCTGAGCGTTTGAAGAATAGGGCACCCCCCAATCATCCCCAATCTAATTAACGCTTGCGCCCCGTAGGTGTGCAAGTGAAGTCAGTTTGGTTTGGATTGCCCACATCACAAGTTTTAGCGTTGTTAAGGTGTTGGCAGGTTTCTTCACGAGAAAACAACTCAGCTATGAATCTTTTGCGATATGATTTGCCAAAAAATGCGTCAGCAGGCGCAACAATTCCAGTCTTTTCAGCAGTTGTTACTTTTCCCCCTGCTTCCACCTTGATATTGGCCGCTTTGGCCGGTCACTCCAAGGTCAAAGAATTCGACGTCTTTCTTTCACATACGTGGCATACCAAAGGCATTTGGAAATTTCTCTCGTTGTCCTTGCAGATCACTTGGATCCATATTTTGCTTTGTGCCCCAGCAGCAGCCAAAAAAAGTTTTCGGAAAAGATGACTCATGGTTTGTTGTAATCGACGGTATTTGGTATTGGTTCGTCGCATCTTGTCACATGTTTTGCAAGCACAGATGCACCTGTCACGGCTGAGGGGGCCTTGGGGCAGCTATTTTCTGCGAATTTCTCTTCTTCGTAGACGTGCTGCCCCCGCTTGGTAACCCTCGGGACGTCAGTTTTCGAGGATACGAGGGCATGGCACCTTTGAGTTTGTGGGCTGTGGTCGCACCTCAGCTTGCAGTTCTTTTTTTGCATGATTGCTGTCTCGCTTCTTCCCCTCGAGCATTGCAGTGCATTCTAGTATGATCAGTTGTTCTAGGGACGGGGAGCTTGACAATCTCCTTGCTACAATCGCCAGCGTCATGTCAGGGAGAGTGCACTTGCGTGATTCCTTTCTTGTTGGCTCCATGGATGCCGCTTGCGAACCAACGCTTCGCATTCCTTGATGTGGCGAGCATCCATCAAGTCGATGAAGATATGAAGGAACGCGGCATTTATGGCCTCGGTGGTTTTCTTAAAGCGTCCAAGGAGCTGCGAATCCTGTGGAGCCCACCATATCTCACCAGGCAGGCGGCTCAGTTTAGCGTATACGGTAGCTTTGGGCGCTGTCGGGTCCGTGAGTCTAGGTGTTGACGGACATGTTTTGGTGCTGTCTGCGTGATGCATGATGGATCATGAATCATAACGATATGCTGGTACCAGTCTCGCCCGTTGGTCTCTCAGGCTTTGGTGCATCTTTGAACTTGCTGCATATCGAATTTCAAATCCAGCAGGCAAAATCGTGCTAAAGCCATTGTTGCTTGGAATGTCTATGTGTTTTCCCGTTCTCCAGTGATTGCCGCAGTTTGAATCCGAAAGTTTTGAATTACTAATTACTAATGCCAAGTAATTAAATGAAAACTCCCACCTGGCTTGCTCCCTCATGCTTGCTCAAGAATTATTTTCATGTTTGTTTTGAGGTTCTTGGAAGCTTCTGTTTTAGCATGCTGGCTTGGAACGCATGCGGCGATTATCTTGTGGCTTGTGATGTCCGTGCATTTAGCTTCGGGCAACTCCGTACTTTTTCTATCATTCGCTCCTTGGCCTGCACTGTACTGTGGTGCCTTTGGTTTTGCCATGCATTTCCTACGCGTCCCACACATTCCCATTCGGCCCACGCGGCATTTTCTCAGCAGCATTGTGGTGTTTTCATGCTGGGAGCAACAGCAGGAAATAGTGTCGCAGAGTGGTCAGCTGCAGCAGCACCTACGAAAATTTTCCATTCACCAAAGCGCGCTGACGGGGAGAACGACGAAAGACAATTGCAAACCCATCACCAAAGGAAGCCTATACGTCTACGTATAGATAAATCATGTCCAAATTTGCGACAATTGTTACTCGTACGATTGTTACGGGCAAACTCCCATTCAACAAGCAACCACTCAATAACTCACCGAGCCATGTCATTAAACGAACAAGCATGACTGGTTCGCCTGAATGAACAGAATCCTGGCGGGTTCATTAGCTGAAGGTGGAAAGCAGCAAGTGTGTGAAACACGCCAAGCGAGCGTTTGTGTTTCCATGGGTTCGCAGATGGGCGCGGTAAAGCTTGCAGAAAACTGCTCAAAATCACAGCAAGAGCTCGGCTTTAGAAGGCTTCACCAATCACTGGAGGGCAACACTGGAATGTCAGAGTTTTTTCAATCACCAGCGTGGAAATATAGCGTGCAAAAGTTTAAAAGCTTTCGATCTGTGCAAAGTGCGCGCTTTGGGGGGAGACGGGCCCAGAGGCAAGTCTTCAGAGAAGAAGTAATTGGGTAATTATTTTAGAGAGGGGCTTGTTGCCAGCGCTGGAAAGTAGGCTTTCCTCATGTTCTTGTATCCTTTCGGAAATGGTCATAATCAAATAGGATGTTTAAAAGGAGGAGGCCTGACCCAGAGAAAAACACATATTCAGCTGTAAAATGCACTCCTTTAGGACAATGGGTTCAACATGTTGCAAATTCCAAGAAGAAATTCCACCCCAGAAGAGAGAACAGGATATATATCTCCACTTTGAAGCATTAGTCGCAACAGAATATGTATGTAACATAACATGCAAAATTTCAAAAGATAAGTTCAGGTCATGTACTTTTCATAAACAATAGTTATCCTTCTTTTTGTCTGGCAAACATCATGAGAAATGGAAATAGATTGTTTTGAAACCTAGGGATACACTACTTGATTGTGGTACAATACCACATTCTTTTTGAAAGAATGGGCCGTCTTTGAAACACAACCTTAATTCATATACAAGGCCTCTTTCAGTTTGAAAACTAAGGAACCCCCCTGGTGTTTTCAAACAGGTGTGAAAGATTGTGGAAGTACATAACAATGTTGAATGAGTTTGAGCTGCGCAGCGCAGCAGTTGACCAAAGAAAATGCAACACATTGAGCAAAAGGCAAAATTGCAAACAATATCAGGCAATGCAGGTTTTTTTTCACTTGCTTGCATTGCCCAAAAGAGAAATATCATATATCTGTATAAACAGTAGTCTATTGAGTTGCATGCCTGTGCTACATTCCCAGCAAACAATGCTTTGAAGAAATGAGGTTCTTCAAAGGTTCTTCAAAGAAGAACACTTTTCCTTACAAAGCATCCACTTCCACTGGGTCAGTGCCCTTGGGTTGAAACTAGAGAAGCAAAACGTATTGAAAAAAGGCGGCGGCCATCCACTTCAACCAAAAAAGTTGTTTTCATTTACAAGCTGGTGGTTGCTTTTGAGCTAGTCAAATGTTTTTTTTCAGGAAGAAATCTGTTTGTGAAGGTTGGATTTGTTTCAAAAAATATGTGTTATCTACGATGTGTATTACGTTCTAAAGTGCAGTAATTATTCCCACCCTCTTCCTTTATCATGGTAACATTCCTTCAGGCAGATGCTGTTTTCTTCAAAGATTGAATACTTAACTTAAAGTTGCAATCGTATTTAAACAGTTTAGTTTAAACAACAGAAACAATATTGTGTCAAAATATGCAGAGTGTCCTTTAAAGATGTAACATTCCTCTCAAAGAAGCTCAGCTGGCCTTATGTTTGAAAGTAGCGCCATTTCTTTAAAAAAAAAGGTAAAACTCCTTTCAAAGAAGCCCAGCTGCCATTTGTTTGGAAAGAACACCATTTGTTTGAAGGAAAGGTTTGTTTAGGGTTTCTCTGTGTGAAAGCTTTCTGTGTGCAAAAGCTTTTCTGTGTAAAGGCTGGCTGTGTGTGAAAGTTTGCTGTGTGTAAAAGCTTCTGTGTGTAAAAGATTCTCTGCGTGAAAGCTTGCTGTGTGTATAAAAGCTCCGCTGTGTAAAAGCCTTCTGTGTGTAAAAACTTCTCTGCGTGAAGGCTTGCTGTGTGTAACAGCTGTGTAAAGGCTCGCTGTGCGTAAAAGCTGTGTAAAGGCTTCTTTGTGTAAAAGCTTCTGTGTGTAAAAGCTTTCTGGCGTAAAGGCTTCTCTGTGTAAGAGCTTTTCTGTGTTGGAGCTTCTCTGCGTGAAGGCTCGCTGTGCGTAAAAGCTGTGTAAAGGCTTCTGTGTGTAAAAGCTGTGTAAAGGTATTTTTTGTGTAAAAGCTTCTGTGTGCAAAAGCTTTCTGTTTGTCAAAGCTTTTCTGTGTAGGAGCTTCTTTGTGTCAAAGTTTGCTGTGTGTAGAAACTTCTTTGTGTAAAGGCTTCTCTGTGTAAAAGCTTCTGTGTTTGTGTAAACGATTTTCTGGGTAAAAGCTTGCTGTGTGCAAGAGCTTGCTTTGTGTAAAGGCTTGCTGTGAATAAAAGCTTCCCTAACTCTCTGTAAAAGCTTCTGCGTGTACAAGCTTCTCTGTGCAAAAGCTTGCTCTGTGTAAAAGCTTCTCTGTGTTCAAATCTTCCCCGTTGAAAGCGTAGGGGTTGCCTGCTTTGGCGCCGAGATCCGTTTTTGGAGCGGGTTTTGGGCCAGAGAAAAGGTGAGATGATTTGAGAGTGCGCTGAGAAGAGCTGAGATGAGACGAGCTGACAAGAGCTGAGATCAGCTGAGTAGATGTGAGAAGAGCTGAGAAGATGTGAGAAGAGGAGAGAAGAGATGAGAACACATAAGATGAGCTTACATGAGCTGCAGAGAGCTGAGAAGAGCTGTGAAAATCTGAGATATGAGATGAGATGAGAAGAGATGAGAAAAGCTCGGGTGACATGAGAAGAGATGAGAACAGTTGTGATCAGCTGAGAATAGCTCAGCAAGGGAGAGAAGACATCAGATAGGATGAGATGAGATGAGGTGAAAGAACTCAGAAGACATGAGATGAGTTGAGATGAGATCGGATGACACAGACTGCGGTGACAGTGGCATGCAGTGAGCAATTTCGAAGAGAAGCTGCGATGCGATGAGATTAGATGAAATGAGCAAAGATTCAACATTCAAAAGACATGGCATCGGCATCAGATTGAAAAATCAAGAGTTTGTTGCTGCGAAGCGCAGGGGGCTTGCCTGTCACCTATAGGCACGGCCTTTGCTCTTCTCTATAGGCTATACTATAACTTATAAGCGTTTCAAATTTGAAACTTCCGCCCCCGGCTTGCCCGGGGACTACTTGTATATTGACAAAGAACAGTGAAGATACACAAACAATTGGTGATTTCAGTGCTGGCAACAAGCCTTTCCCTTATTCCTTTCCCTTATTTTAATTTAGGTTGCCTTCAAGAGGGCTTCATCGTATAACTATCGACGACATTATTATCAACCCTGAGAATAATTTTGGAACTTATTTTGAGGTGGGGGGAGCGGGGTGATGAAAAGATTCGCCTCAGAGAAGACTAGGCCATCTCAGTCAGTATTCAACCTTGCAGTGGCCAGTTCAGCCACTCAATCATGCAGCCAGTCTTTCATTCAATCGTTCAGTTCAATCAAAGATGTCAGCCAGCAAGCTTCCCGTAGCCTGCATGGTGCGACCAGGACAGTATGTGGGGTTCGTTCAGATATAACCGTTTTTGCCACCGCTAGTATGTGACTCATGCATATGCATTGTCCAAGGTCCCTTTCATAGCGGTGTTTCATTCACTTCGGAAGAGGCTGAGCCGAGACCGTGAGCATTTTTGTCTTTCATTCTCTTAGGAGCTGCTGGAGGTTTGTTTAGGAGTCCGGCTGCCCAAACAAATGGCCCCCCCTGCCCTGCGGCCAAGGAATTTCCTGATGAAACGACAGCTATTGAATGATATTCGAAATTTTGATTTGGATGCAGTGGAATGCCGCACCAACTTTGACAAGGCGTCTCCTGGCAGTCCTTTTACCTTGAGCTGCTGCAGAATGCAAGTCTTTTATATTTTTCGACGTGTTTTTTTGCCAACCGTCCCTCCCCTTCCCAACGGCGGGCCTCAACCCAGTTAGCCACCCTAACTCCTTTGCCTGGGGCTGGATCTTGCCCCAAGACCTTCTGCGCATTTGTTTCGGGTATGCGTGTGTGTGTGTGTGCAAATTGATGAGTGTGTGTAGTAATTTAATGTTACACGGTACCGCAATGCAACGTGACGTAGCGTAATTTTACGTAAGCCATACATGCATTATGTATAATGTCATGTAATGTAAGGCCACGTAATGTAACATAATGATATATAACGCAATGCAACGCAATGCATTGCAATGCAACGCAAACAATGCATGCTATGGTATGCCATGCTATGCTTTGCTATGCTATGTTATGATCATGTCATGTAATGTTATCTTATCTTATGTTACGTCATGTTATGTGGTGTTATGTTGTGTATTATGTGGTTGTGTTTGTGCGTGCGTGCGTGCGTGTGTGTGTGTGTTTATTTTATGTACGCCGTTTTTGCCATGGTTCAATCCTCTGCTGGGACACCTTCCTCCTTCTCCCTGTGCCTCCCCAGCTATAGCTTTGGTCCCTGACTCCCTGGCCTCAAGTGGTGCCAACCTGATTTGGTGTTCACGCATGTCAAACGCACGCTGCCAAATGTCGAAGCACAAATAAAAAAGGGAGGAACCATAATCCAAAACATTCAAATTGCAATCGAACACAAAGCAACACTGAAGTATGGCGCGACCAGTATCATGCAGTAGCTGATCTGGACTCCAGTGCGTTGCTGTGAGACCAGTTCCTCTTGCAACGGACCGCGCACGTACTCCGTGAATGCATCCGTGCCCCCATACCATTCCAAAATGGCTGCATGGACAAACCTTGGCGTTCCGACAGTGGAAGGCTCACGCAGGCAAAATGAAGTGGACAATACTCCACCTCACGTGATCCCAAAGGCTTGACATAGTACGTGCTGGCAAAAAGAAAGTGGCGCAAATGCATGTCGGCATGCGCTGGACGCGGGTAGCATGTATGCGTGTACGTTGGCACCTTCACGGGCTTGTTGAAGACAAACGCGCCGATACACATCTCGGCGTCCTACTTCCTTGGGGGCCTGGTGGGATTTTGGCTTTGCTGGCTGGCTGCAATGGTGCAGTTTGCACTCTTCCTTTGTGACCGCTTGGCCCGACCTTTGGTGCCTAGTGTCTTGGCCGGGGCAATCAGCACGCGCGTACTAGTGGGCCAGAGCCTGGAAATGTGCTGAATCAACCTTTCCATCGACGCAAAACCTTACTTTTACTCGAACCAACAAGATTCTTCAGGAACGGGTATACAGCGGCATACAACTATTGAATATTATTATTGAATCAATTCGCAAATGTGGTATTAAGCAATTGCATGCTGGACTCGGTCGGACTCGTCGGGGAAGAATGCGTACTAATTCATTTGCGAGCAGTGCGTTGAGATGTAGATCGACATCGACATGATTTCATTCAGGTTGAAGTTCCTCTAGTGATTTGTAGTTTGCGTTTTTGACGAGTAAGGCTTTGGAACATATTGAAATTCAAAAATCTTCGATTGAAAGAACACCTGGAGGATCGAAGAGCCGGAGGAAGAGGGCAACACTTCAAACATCCTTGACAGACTAAAATATATGCGGTAAAATCCGGAAGAAGAAGCAGCATTATATGGTATTATTTAGAGTTTTGGCATCCGAGTGATCAAATTTCGTCGATTATCGGGTATGCAGGATTCAACCAGGTTTTGATCGTGGTCAGTGCTTGCTCCGGTCGATTGCTTTCTCCTTTCTTTTGTGTTTCCATATTCTCCTCTCTTCTGTTCTATCATGTTTGGGTTTTGTCATGCTGGGGGGTGAGGAATACCTGGAGGAAGGGTGCTAGAGAGACTGTTCGGCTGCCAAACAACAGCATGGACCGACAAAGCGCCGCTCTAATTCGTCATGACATATCGTGGCTGCTATTCGTCGGGGGGTTCAGTTTATTGAGTTTGTGTTGTTGATTCATTGTAATTCAGCATTTCTGTGTGGTTTGATGTGGTTCACTTTTTTTGACCACAGTGACGGGCCCATAGTCTTACCAACGGGGGTTGGCATCTGCAATGTTGCCCTCCAATCTCTTCTTATTTGTCCTTCCGGAAGATAGACATGGTGTGTTTCCAGGATGTTGGCAGCAGCCCCACCAGATCAGTACCTTTTTTGTCGCCTTAAGTTGCTGCGAGGACTGGACATTCTCCAAACAATTTTTATTTTCGCAGTGATGGCAGTTACTGCATTCTGCGGACTACAGCTTGGTAACAGGGCTTCTCGCCGGCAATCTGTAGTGTAGTGATAAGTTTTAATATGCATATGTATATATATATATATATTTGTACAAATTTTAAATATGTGATTAATTAATATGATTGTGGTGGTTTGTCTTAGTCTTGTGGCTTTCATTTCTGCTTTGCCACAGACATTGTGTTAGCACTCCCTTTGTGGTTCAGGGCCTTGAAGGGTGCCAAGGCTATGGTTTTTCATGTTCTTAGTGACACGCCTTCGGACATGCCTGGAATGTGTGTTCCTTGTGGGTTGGATCATGCCTGGACCGGTCTGAGGCATATCGGAATAGCCTACTCACTGCTTCTATTTGGGCAGCTGTCTCGATCCTCTTCTTATGGCTCATGAACGGTGGCTTCTGTATGTGCTGCAGAAAGAGTTTCCGTAAATGATGCTCAAACTTGGCATCGAGCACTCAATCATCTGTCAAGATAGATGCCACAGGATTCAAATAGATGAAGCGTATTTGTTTCACCTCATGGCGCATTCCATTGGGTATACGGTATAGCACTTTTCCTCCAAAAATCAACCGTTAAACTGTTTGTTCCGATTATATTTTGCTTATGTATGAAGACTTAATTTGTCGGACCGGTTTGTCTTATGATGTGCTATCCTATTTCTAGGTTTGCTGCCGTTAATTCAATCAGCCTGCCGGAGGCAGGATTGCACGACTCGACAGTTTGGTCGCCGCCACTGCGTTCGACCCTTTCACTTTGTAGACAAGTCTGGGAACAGACATGGTTGCACGATATAGGGCTACAGCATTAAACTAAAACATTTTGAAACATACCAACAGCCTGCATGCTGTCCTTTGAACAGTGAGTGCCTACAGAGGATTATAGTCTACTGGCAATAGTACCGCACCAGGCGGTGGGGGAAGTTTCAAAGATAGGAAAGTGTAGGAGGGGTGAGTTGTTGTGATGCATGGATGGCAGAGCGAATCTACTGATGGACCGAAAGATGATTGGAGCTGTGCTTTGTGGATTGGTTGCAGCGGTCACCTCACCCACAACTGCTGGATGTAGTTTGGTGTAGCGTAGTGTAGTTGCAGTTGTCACGTAGTGTAGTGTAGTCTAGCTGCAGCTGTAGTGGTAGTTGTAGTTGTAGTGTAGCGTTGCTGAGTTGTAGTTGCAGTAGCAGTTGCAGTTGTAGTTGTAGTTGTGTGGTGGTGGTGATGGCGGTAGTGTAGTGTAGTGGTAGTGGAACTGGTACTGGTAGGTGCAGTTGTAGTTGTGGTCGTTGTTGTGTTTGTACTTGTAGTTGTAGCTGTGCGCAGTGTAGTGGCAGTTGCAGTTGTAGCTGTAGCTGCAACTCTCATTGTTGTTGTAGCAGTTGTAATTGTAGTATATAGTTGTAGCTCTAGTTTCAGTAGTTGCAGTTGTAGATGTAGTGTGTTTGCTGTTGTAGCTGTAGCTGTAGGTGTAGTTGTAGATCGTAGCAGTTGTTGTAGCTGTAGTGTAGTCGTAGTTGCTGTTGTTATGGTTATTGTAGTAGTAGTAGTAGCAGCAGTAGCAGCAGTAGCAATAGTAGTAGAAGTATAGAGTAGAAGTAGAAGTAGAAGTAGTAGCAGAAGCAGTAGTAGCAGTAGTAGTAGTAGTAGCAGTAGTAGTAGTCGTCGTAGTAGCAGTAGTACTAGTGTAGTAGTAGTAACAGTAGCAGTAGTAGCAGCAGTAGCAGTAGTAGCACTAGTAGTAGGGTAGTAATAGCAGTAGCAGTAGTAGCAGCAGTAGCAGTAGTAGCAGTAGTAGCAGTAGCAGCAGTAGTAGCATTAGTAGCAATAGTATCAGTAGTAGCATTAGTAGCAATAGTAGCAGTAGTAGCAGTAGTAGTAGTAGCATGTAGTAGCATGTAGTAGCATGTAGTAGCATGTAGTAGCATGTAGTAGCATGTAGTAGCATGTAGTAGCAGTAGCAGTAGCAGTAGCAGTAGCAGTAGCAGTAGTAGTAGTAGTAGTAATTGTAGTAGTAGTAGTAGTAGTAGTTGTTGTTGTTGTTGTTGCTGCTGTGGTGTGATGTAATGTTGTTGTTTTTGTTGGAATAGTTGTAGCTGCGGCTGTTGTAGTTGTAATGTAAAGTAGTGTAGTGTAGTGTAGTGTGGTGCGGTTGCACATCCAAAAGTGGTCCTAACATGGGGTGCTTTTCACACTTTGACTTCCACATGTGCTTCGGGCCACAACGGCGTGCACGCTTCCAACTTCTCAACATCCAAAAGTGGTCCGAACGTGGTGTGTTTTCTTTGGGCCTTTTGACTTCGAAATATGCTTCGCGCCATAACAGCGTGCATTTTTTCGAGACGTGAATGTCCAAAACGCTCTGGAGCTGAGGTGCTTTGTACATTTTGACTTGGACATGTCCTTCGCGCCAGAATAGTCTGCACTTTTTCAACATCTCAAGGTCCAAAAGTGTTCCAGAGCATTGTGTGCTTTGCACGTTTTGACTTGGAAACGTGGTTCGCGCCACATCTGCTTGCACGTTTTCAACGCCTCAACGGCCAAAAGTGCTGTTGTGGTGATGTGTTTTGCTCGTTTTGACGTGGAAACGATGGAAATGTGCTTCACGCGACAACTGCGTGCACTTTTTCAACATCTCAGCTGCCAAAGGTGTGCCGAGCATTTGGTGTTTTTACGACTTTGATTTCGAAATGTGTTTCAAGCAACAGCGCCGTGCAGTTTTTCATTATTTCAACGTCTAAGAGTGCTCCAAGACCGCGGTTTTTGGCATTTTGACTTCGAGATCTGCTTCGAGCCACCACGGCGTGCAATTTTTCATCGCTCATCTGACCAGATGGCTCCGCACCTGCCGCTTTAGCAAGCCTACTTTTCAACCCTCCGGAGCCCCAAAACATGAGAAAAACACGGTGTTGTGCGACTTTTCTCCCTTTTCGCGCGCCTGCCTTTTCTCTCTTCTGATTATTTCTCTTCTCTGATTTTTTTTTTCTTCTCTTATCCTCTCTGACTTTTCCCACCTCTGCTTTTCCTTTGTCATATTGTCGGAAGTTTGACTTCTAAATTTCCTTCGATTTAATGAGTCTAACCTGCAGTTGGGTAGCATACACTGTGGAAGTGCGCTGCTCCCGTTTTTGCAGGCCTCACTTCCCAGCCCCTCCATCCTGAAATGAGGTGGGGCCGGCAGCTCAGAGAATTCTGAGCCCGTGGGTGGGTGCCAAAATCAATCAGAAATCTTCGACAAAAACTGTGCCCAGAATGCTTTTGACGATTTTGTCTTCGCCCTTCCGGAGGGGAAACGTTGAACCTTCCAGGGAAGGTCATCTTCTCGCTGGGGCTCTCCACTGGCCTGTGGCCAGCCCCCAAGACCAAGGTGAACCGCCAACAACAACTGTTTCACTACGCCAATTTTCTGTCTTATGACCCGCAATGTTTGAACATGTTTTTGCGTGCCGCCTTGGATTCTCATAAATGCCTATGTATATATAAAAAACGTAAAAAATACAGATTTTTGACCATCTAGCCAGATTGGCTGGAACATTTCTTGGCAGCCAGACTGCGCACAAGAAAAAGGAAACTTCCAGCCGGGCTGCAGTTGAAATTGAAATCATTCATCTCCTGGGACAACTGTCAGGTTATCGTGACATGTCCTCATCATCCTCAAAGTTTTCTCGGGGAAATGGGGAGAGCCCGACAGGAATTCAGAGGGAGGATTCAAGTTGCACAGTTTCTAGGTTCTACGATGCCCGACAAACCATGGTTGGCTCGTGACCTTGCACTAAAACTAGGCATGGTCAGACGTGGTCAGCGTTTGAGGTGCCAAGCCGTAGTCCTCCGCATGGAGGCTTCTGGATCCCCCAGGCGCGAGTTTGTGCAAGTGACGGAATCGTCGTGTATCACGCATAACATCAGCAACCAACCAGAGATTTTGGTGTTCAGAGTTAAGCTCAAATCGGGAGCTGAGTTTCCCGTCGGCAATTCTGCATGGAAATGTTCTGCTGTCAGGCAGTTGCAGGGGCACCTGCGCAACTGCAGCTCTCAACAGTAGCGGGAGGGCATGTGGCAGGCAAGTTGTTCTATGTTTCCCTCCATGCAAGGAGCCGGATAATTGCTTGAAGGGTGCTAACAGTCAGTACCTGACAGTTGACTCGTGGAATCCGTATATAGATGTTTGGACGAAGCAACGAAATATAAGGGCCGGCACTGCAGCATCAACACATTGCAAGTCACTGTGAGAAGATCATGTGGACAATTTGTGAATCAAGATAAATCAAGCATTCAACTCAGAAGAAAGGCTTTGACCGGTTTCATGGCCAGAAGCATTTGCATCAGGCGCTCCAATCTCCCCAAAGCTGCAGCAACCGCAACTGCAACAAACGCAGCTACAGCAACCACAACTGCAGCAACCACAGCTCCAACAACCGCAGTTGCAGCAGCCGCAACTGCAGCAGCCACAATTACAGCAGCCGCAGTTGCAGCAGCCGCAGTTGCAACAACCGCAGTTGCAACAACCATCAGTGCCATGCATACGGCCGCCTCAAATCCATCCTTGCCAGGCAACGCATTTTCTTCTGCACCCCTACAATTCGAAGTGCAATTGTGCTGATGTAATTTTCTTCCATGTGTGGGATGCCGAAGGCATGATCATGCGTCCAGAATATTGCTTTGCACCATTTTGACACTTTGACCCATTTCGGCATTTTTTTCATATGTTGCTGCAATAGTTTTTGTTTTTTTTTAACAAATCCTGGGAAGAATGGCAAGCGACATTTGGTGCTTACAGCTATTCTTATTGTTGTGACTCAACGTTCCCGTGGTTGGCCCATTGGCAGGTTCAGGTCACAATGCCCGGGGCCACGACAGCAGCCTACCCCTGCCAAAGCCCACCATTCCCCATGCAGAGATAGACCTGTTGTCCAGGCCTGGCCACTTTGATGCTTGATGACAACCGATGTGTTTCCCAGACTTGGTATGACTTGGTTAATTTACTGTTATATAATTGTGTTCACTCTACAAGCGGAAAGACTTGAAACCCTGCGAGGCTGAATTTGGTAACTTTGGGATACTTTTGGTAATTCCTGTCCTGCTGACAATTGTCAAATTTGCCTATCGTTTTGTAGAAGACGCTCTTGTTTGGACGGTGTCGTGTTTGGAGACGTGAGCAATTTTTGAAACAAGTTGTTGGAAGATTTGCGGCCCTGATTTGTACAATGCAGGCATGACTGCTGAAAGGAGATGAACAAAAAACGTTTTCCCAGGCAAACATCACGCAGGGTGCTCACCACTCCTGAGAGGATGCTTGCGATTGCAATCCGCCCGCGCTGATCTTGCACATTCTGCGCATGTTGCTTTTGCTGAGCCTAGTGGTTCATACTAATTCTATGTGGTTGTTTGCTTGTCAAGACGTGTTGCTTTGGCCACTGGGTGCAGCGGATCTTTGCCAATGACGAACTCGCGTGTGCAAAAAGGTTGCGGCGCTAATGCCGCAAGAAATACGGCAGCAGAGCGAGCTTGACTTATGTTTGATCAGGCTGAAATCTGAATCACTCTGAATCACTGCACCAATATTCATGTTCCCCGGTGCAGCCGGACAGAAACAGATCATTGGCATCGTTGGTACATGTTTTAATTGTAACATTGAAGAATTCCGTGCTTCATCATCCAGCTGTAGATTGCTGCCGACTGCAGTAGATTTTCTCATTGCTCAAAGACGATCACTCTGAAGCCAGCTCAGTTCGAGACTTTTTCACTTGCTCCTCCCTTACGGATGATACATTGTATCCGGGATCAAGGGTTTTATTTGCTAGACTCTTGTTATCTCTTGTTGCCCCGGAGGATCGTTGCAGATTCTGACTGTACCTTAACTAAAATGTCTGATGCTCTTTGCTGGCTGGTTGCTCTGCAAAGAGTGAGCGATTGGCAAAGATTCACCCAGGTGTTGTTTTTTTTTTTTTTGCATCGTCAGCTAGCATGGAGCAACTGCGGCAAGCACTTGGACAAACAGAGTCCTTTTAATCCAGACCTGTGACGTGACCATGGCGATGCCTTCCCTGGTGGCATAGCATAGCAGCTACTCTCTGGCCACAAGATGTGGCTGGGTCACCATGGCATGGAGCAACGCAAATGTCAGGACGTGGGTTCAGGGCTCGACTGTGAAGCAAGCGACTGGCCACAGCTCTTTGTCCATGGAGAGAATTTGGCACATATCATGCTCGAATTTGGTACGCTCTGATTAGTGTAGTTACAGTTAAAGGTGCAGAATCCACTTTGTAACAAGCTCCCATGCCTGCCGATTCATCTCCTTCAACATGTCATTGTAACATTGTATGACATGAAAATGCGCTCCCCCTCCAAGTTGATACAAGTTGTATATATTTCCATGAATAATGTCTTGATGTTGCAAAAAGCAACGGCCAAGAGGCCAAGATCCGCGGAGATATTGACATCAGTTAAATAGCTAGGGCCACTCACTTGGTTTGAGCTCAAGCGGCGCCTGGCAGGACTCCGCAAATTGGTCTCCGCAATCGCAGCAAGTGCTGATTGGTTTTCTGCACTGGAATTTCTGGAGGAGGTGTGGCCAGGAAATGCCAGGAATATCCAGGAATCAAGTTCTGGGGGATTTGGACGAAGCTTTTCTGCGCCTTTTTGATTGCCAAGCCATACGGCAGATGGCAGTGGAAGACCTGCCGAAGAGAAAATTCAGCATCATCAACCGCACTGGGATGTAGACATTCTTTGAAATTTGAGATTTTAAACGTGGACTAAGAGCAGGCCCATGTGGATCAAAAGACCAGTGTATGTAGTCAGCTCTGCTAGGCAGCTCGCTGGCACGTGCGCTTGGATGCTGCTGTTTTCAATGCCCTCGCCAAAGTCAGCAAAGAATGGGAACTCTCGCCAGTGCCCCAGATTCCGTGAATTGCGCCGGATTGCCCCAGCTACCAGATACCAAAAGATATCAAGAGGCAATATGTTTTTCAAACGATATTTTGGAAATGGTCAGCCATGAGGTGTGCTTTGTACTCCGCTTTCTGGTAGCTCACACTTGCGCCAATAATCTTCGTTGTTGGATCTTCATGCCCGGTTTCAACGGGTGAGTCCATGTTGTTTTATGTGGTGTTGTTTCAAGTTGGTTCTATAGCCCAGCTGCGTTGCCGAGATTGTATCATGTGACATGGACTCGGCAATGTGGAGTGGACTGGACTGCACGCTCCCTTCGGAGTGGCTGTGCTTCTGGTGCACGCTGGCAACAAGGGATGGAGCGCTTCGGGAAATCTGGGGCGTGTACATGTATATAGATATGTTTTTACGTGTATATATATATATATATTATGTGTATATATATATATATATTTATATTTATTATATATACATTGTTACTGTATATAATGCACGCTGTGTATTATGATATATATCACAGACATTGTCAATATTACTTATTTGTATCTACATTTTTCACATGTACATATTAATATATATTAATTATATTCACATTGGCTACCACCAAAAAGGTCTATGTAAGGGATGTGTATTGGAATGGAATATAGCTCAAAACCTGCAAAAGCGAAAGCGATCTTTTAAAACAAAGGCAAACCTTACAACTAAAGTTTGTTGATAGATTTCCATTTGAGAGCGTCAAGAATGGTGTATCATGGAGTTATTGTCGTTTGGTCTTTACCTGTTTTCCCTTGTCTTCCTTTTGTTTCCTTTCTTGCTTCCATGCCTTTCCTGTGACAGTTTCTGTTGGCTTCCTTTCCGCCTTCGTTTCTTTCTGTTGATCCCGGTTTTTCTTTTCCTATCTTGTTTTTCCTCCTGCTGCATTTACATTTTGTCAAGTTTTTGCTTTCCGCCTGCAAGTATTCTTTTCATCCGGCGGTTTCCTTTTCCCGTCTGGTCTTGCGTTCTAGAACGAAGCCAAAACGAAGGCAAAAACGAAGGCAAAATTCACGACAAGCAGCTTGGCATGAACCTGGCTAGGAGCTGGCAAACCTTCCTCCTCATCCTGCCACTACTGCGACAACTACCATTGCCACTGCTTGTGCTTTTGCTGCAGGCATTTGTCTTACCAGCACCAGCAAAGCACCAACAGCACCAGCATCACCGCGATTGCTGCTGCTGATGCAGCTGCTGCTGATGCTGATGCTGCTGCTGGTGCTGGTGCTGGTGCTGGTAGCTGCTGCTGTGACTTGCTGTCGCTGCTGTCACTTGCTGCTGCCACTGCTGCTGCTACTGCTGCTGCTACTGCTGCTGCTGCCACTGCACTGCCACTGCTACTGCTACTCCACTGCTACTGCTCCTACTGCTGCCGCTTGCGCTGCCACTGTTGCTTCTTTAGCACCTTGTCGCTTCTACGAGTCACAGTACTAATCCTGGCACATCCTGGCACTATTTTTACAATTTTTGCCATTGCTGCTGCCATTAGCTCGAAACGATGACTGCGCGATACCGCACGTATACTTGTGAAGGTTTGGTCGAAACCCTTGTAAAACGAAGGTGGCCCTTTAAAACGAAGGAAAACTATATAGATATTCCATTTTGGGGCAATAGAGTTTTGGAGGTAGCTCACATATTGATAGAATCATATTCAATAAAACATTATCTATGTGAGATTCATATATGCACATACATATTGTATCATTTTGTACCTGTACATATTTGTGTTTATACAATATATATTTATATTAACATAAAATATGTTTATCACTCATGTGTTCATTGTTCATTCTATTCTGTATTGATCCTGACTTCTGATATGATGGCCGCTATGATCCTTTTCCATGCAAACGTGCTACCGTGAGCAAAGTGGATTCCCATTCTTAGCGGATCCCAAGATTGCCTAGCAGGGGCAGCTTCCTAAAGTGTGAGGACTTGCTGACGCTTTTCCATCCTATGCACTTGCGCCGCGAATTGGTGGCGTTTGGTGCTACAAGCCATCAAGCAGCCAGCAGTGATCAATGGTGGCTTTGGCTGACAAAGATGTTGCTGGGATGTTGTTGCCAGGAGTGCTATTTCTTTTCGGGTACCATATGTTCAGACCCAGGTGACCATTTGGGTCTCAAAATGGGTACACCCCAAAGCCCCGAAATGGGCAGTAGCCAACTCGGCCAACTCATCCGAAACGAACAATCTGTTAGTAACCTCACCATTTCTTGCCCTGAAGGAGAATACATTTTTATATATTCTTATAGTGTTGCACATCGCAAAGAAAAAATGAAAAGGCTAAGACAAACGCAAGGGAAGGAGACATGCAGCCGCAAGGGTGGTTGCGCATCTGGGGCTTTGCATGCAAACTGACCTGAAGTTAATGGCAGTGAACCCTGGAACGAGCTGTTGATTTTCACGTTTGTCGGCTTGGAACCAAGGACCATTGCCTTAAGCTTCTGGCGGTTCTTGGGCAAGTATGATCTCGAGCCGAGTATTGTTTTGTGTGGCTTGGGCACGCGTGATGTTCGGGTGTGACTTGTGACTGGCTGTAATAGGATAAGGAATACTGGAATTGTACATTTCGTTGGCGGGAACTAATAACCTACTCTTGGCGCAGCAACCTCCATTTTGTTGGTTTGCGATGTTTGCGCCTGCAGCGGTAGCACCAGGTAGTACTCCTGTACAACATGACGGAACTATCCACACCTACAGTACGGCCATCATCCGCTGCCTGTAGTTACTGTAACTTATCCTTTTTCATGTCATATCCTTTCATACTTACTCTTAGAGTTCGCCGTTGACTTGCAGCCTACCATAGATGGCAATGTGTTGGCGTGATTCTGTTCCAAAACACCGTCACACAGCGAAGAGGCAACACTGCGATAAATGCTTTGTCAAAGACGGCACGATGGCGAAGATGCTTGCAGGCCTCGAGGGATACCTCCCATTATATATGTTCGATACATTTTTGGGAACATTTTCATAAACCAACAAGACCGTCGCGGCTCTGTCTGTCGGGGGCAGAAAAGCAAGCGAGAAATACTTTTTGTATCTTTTTGTCAGACGCCTTCAAGCTTGGAAATATCAAGAGACAAGCCGCAGCCCAGGCCCTATAGGTGTAAAACCCACACATGTGTGGTGCAGCAAGGTCTTGCAGACTGGCATCGAATCGCACATGCGAATCTCGGACTCCGCATCAGATGTTTTGGGGGTTTTGCAAGAATGGCAAAGATAAAGTTTCTTCGAACCTGTGCCACTATGCCTTGCAATTTTCATGCGAGCCATGTTTTTACAGCAATCCCTCGTCATCCTTGTGGAGTCATGACCCAGTTTGTGGGCAATTGCCTCATCAACCCAGGACCAGACCTGACGACCTTAAGCTCGTCGGTGTGTGGATGGAGTGAATCCTTAGAGCTTCTACAAATATTTCGACACCGGACATTGACAAGCAATGCAGCTTGTCCAGGCCAAAGCCTGCGCTAGTAACCGCTAGTAGTGGCAGTCAATGGTGCTGTGGTGCAATGGGGTCCCAAAGCCAGACCAACTCATGCGCCCCATCCGAGGCCTATACACACGGTGCCCTCATGAATTCCTTTGCCCAAAGTGCCATGTGGGAACTGGGAACCAAGCTCCTGAGGCGCCCAGTGGAGATCATTGGAGGAGATATAAACATTATAAACCCAGGGCCATCAGGGCAGCAGCTGCCTTACCCCCAACCCTTCGCCCAGGCGCATTCGCAGCAAAGTGAACCTTACTATATTTAACGCGTGTGTAACTCGTCAATTGTTTGGCATGTCTTGTACTCGTGAAGTTCCTGGCTTATTTGAGATGCATCGAATTTCCCTCACAAGCTAGATATATCTGGATATCCCAACCAATGAAGGTACAAGCACTGTGTCAACGCCATAATTTCGTACTAAATCATATGTGAACATATAGTGAACCATGATGCAGTGCGGCCTGAAGCAGCACCTTCAAAAACACGGAGTGGCTATAGGAAATCAAATCTGTTTGGGAATGGTCACTGATTGACGTGGGTGTTTGATTGATTGACTGAAAGGCTGTCAGATGCTGGCAGGCTAATTTGGCGCGCGGACTAAATTACTGAATGGCAAAGGTGCAACTAATCGCAAGACTGCATTGTTGAATCATTGAAGAATGACTAACCGATTGAATAAGAAGACTGATGGACTGATTTGTTGACCTACCCCTCTCCTCAATGTCGCCTTTGAAACCGTATCTGCCCTAAGAATTTCTAAGATATTTTCTTCTTTGAGCTACTTCTTTTTTCCGCTACCACCTCTGCTTCTTTCACCTGCATACATATATCCCTAGCAGCCCTAGCATGAGATATTTCTTCTTGGAGCAACCCTTTCTATGAGCTACCTCTGTTTGTTACAAGACATCACTTCCACTACCGCTTGTTTGGGCTATCTCTCCCATCAGCCATTTTCTTGTAGCTAGCCCTTCTCCACACTGCCTCTTCTTTGAAGCCACCCTTCTCTGAATTATCTCTCTCCTCTTCTCCGAAAATATATTCTTTTCTTCTCGCATCTCTCTTTCTTCTCAGTTTCTTATTCTTTGGTTGGCTTCTTCTGTGAGCTTTCTCTCTCCTCAGGTATCTCTTCTTCTCCTTTCTCTTTACCCCGTCCTGGCGATGCCTCTACTCCAAGCTCTTCTGAGCGAACATGTGAGCTGCATCTTCTCTGAGCGGGCTCTGGTTGAGGTTCTTTGAGCTACAATATACATTAAGATTTATATATTATTATATGGTTGTAGAATGTTGTATATTTTTATGTTGTTACTTATATTTTGTTATATCATAATTGAATTGTGTATATTATATATCTAATATATAGAGAGCTATATCTACTGTATATGATTATATTGTATGTATATTATATTGTATACATTCGATATATATATATATACACACTATGACACCGCCCTCAGCAAGCCTGCAGTGTATTTCACACAAAAAAAACACAGTAATCACAAGTAGCAGTCCCATAAAGCATCCTTTGTTCAGCTGTTGCAACTAGAAACCTGTCATTGCATCGCCCGATAACACGGTGGCTGCAACAAATCAGCCCCCACGCTATTCGGATTCAAATCTCAGCCCGTCTCCCCAGATCCACGGCACCAACTGCCCGTGTAGCTAGTGAGTAACATAGATCAGTAACGACATGCTGATCGGTTAAGTTGGCGAGTGAAAGTTGTCCATTGTACATGTCCGACATGCAGGAGTTGATTATCTACACTAGACTTCCTTTGATTATATATGCGTGCGCGTGTGAACTTGCAGTCGAGAAACTGCGCGTGCAAAAATGCAAATGCAGTGTGTGGAAAACGATTTGAAACAGTGCAAATCGAGGTAAGCGCGCTTGAAAAGGGAGCAAGATGGCAACATGCCGTTTTCACACTTCAGGCTGGAATGGGAGGGCGGACAAAAATGCAGCCATGTGTGCATAATCAATTGGAGCAACTTTAATATGCATGTTCTGGGATTCTGATTGAATCAGTATTGAATCAGGATTAAGCGGTTAGTTTCGCTGATGTAGCATGCAATGCCTTAGGCATTTCATGGGCTTTCCACAAGGATGAGCTGGTATAAACCTAGTATTATTAGAAGCGGGGTGCTGATTGCACACCTTGGGTGCTTGCGTGTCCGCACTTCAGAATTTAAAAAATGTTTCTGGTGGCTACCATTGGAAGTCTTCCGCACTACAGTACATGCCTGGGTTTTGCATGCACACTGAAGGAACGGGCTGGCTCGGACGTAACAAGCTGCATGTTGCACACGTTGCATACGTTGCACAGGCAGTACACTGTTGTCGACTTGCTGACGCGATTACATTGAACGGAGCCATCATGTCCTGTCGCCAGAGCAAGAAATGGGCTGAGGCTGTGTGTGCCTTGGTGGTGGGACTTTGAGGTGTGACACCGTGACACCCCGCTGGCTTTGGGATATGTTTGGGATGAAGGTTTCAGTAATGTTTTTGGTCCTGCAATGTTGGAGTGCCTTCCAGTCTCGGATTGCAGACCGTCGGGACCTTGACCTTGTTTTATCCAAGGCCTTTTCAGTCAGTTCGTGCTGGGCGGAATCGAACCAACAAACATCACCATGAATAGCCTCCTCACTGCCTGCGTGGCTTGAACAGCATGATTATGAACCTACCTTTGGAATCTTGAAGATCAGGGAAAAACATGACAATAACAAGTATCTCAGTCTCAGTCTGACAGGTTCAAAGTTTTGTTAGACCTGGTCCAGATATTGAACTGATCTAAAGTCTCGGACCCCCATGCTTGCTTTGCACAGTATTTGGCGACCCAACATGTGTGGCCACTTAGGATCTAGGAAGTTCTTGGCGTCAATCCATGGAGCTGCTACATTGCCGGGATCCTCCTCCTGATCAGGACGGACAAAATGCAGTGCTCAGTGCATGTGCCAAAGCTTTGAACCTTGGCATTGCTGCCAGTGATGCTGTGGTGGGGGAGCGCGGTTTCAGATGGGCATGTCGTAATAGGCTGCTTGGGGCGGCTAGCTTTTCGAGGAAATGGCAATAAATGGCACGATGTGACTCTTGAAATGTCTTACTTGAGTAAATCCTGTTTCAGTGGAGAAATTGAGCGTACTGAGGGGGATGCTACAGCGTCGTTGTGTTGACTTTAACAAGCTAATTTCCTTTTCAGGGCTGCAATTGCTTTCACATTGGTGTTGTATCTGAGCTTACCTTGCCATCCTTACCCAAAGGGTCCGCAACAAGTGGTTCAACCATATTCAACCCCAATAAGACTTCTTGAGGATGTGGCGTGTTGGCCTTGAGATTGCTCCAAGAGATGAAGCAGGCCACAGCCCCGAGCTTTTGCTACGTTTGATGGTATACATATTATTTCGTTTGCATGGTGTTTCGCTTAGTTTAAATTCTAAATCATATATATGCAGTATTATGCAGTTATATGCATGCATGTCCCTATTATTCTGAACATGTTTGAGCAATATGAGACCTACACGTGACACTCAAAAGGCATTTTGATGAACTGTTCGGCTGCTTGTTAACAATTCTAGATTTCCTCCTGGTTCAGCCACGCATGGCCAGCTTCCACAAAAGGTTATGGCACTTTGATAACAATGGCTCCATGGAACTATGGCCTGTGGATACTGGAGGAGATGTCTCCAATGAAACCGACCTTGGGTTGCACTTATGGCGTTGTGAATTTTGAGACTTGGGGGAACTTGGAAGAAACCTTCGAAGAAACAATATATGAAAATAAGGCTTCAAATCAAATCCCAAAGTGCTTTCAAGCCGAAAGAAAAGTCTTGGATTGGCATCCGTCCCCACCAGCCACAGGTGGCTAACATTTGCCGCAGGGTATGTTCAGTATATTAGTACTTTCCCAGGATTTTAGAGCATGGCTGCGTCCGTAGTTTGACTTCAACAAATTGCAGTAAGGTGGGGGTGCAGGAATCAGGTTGTACTATTCCTTGCTGGTGATTGTATGAGAACAGACATGACCCGTCCAAATCCAATCCTTTAGGCCTGTTGTTTGGTGCTCAGTGAGTCGCGGTTTAGCCAGGTTTAGCTATTCCTACCAGAGCATTCTGTCCAACATGGACAGCACATCAGCAATTTGCACCCCTGGGCTGCTGCACAGGCCCCTCTGACTGTGTCGCTTTCTTGCAGCTGTGCCATTGCTCTGTTCCAGCAGTGGGGCAAGTGCTTGACCCAAGCACATCAAAGCACGGCCCTGGAGGATAGCAGACGAAATGCGTTCGATCACATCGAAGATGAAGTCTTCGAGGATCTATGTGTTGCACGCACTGTTTTTGCATGACTCAGACTCTTTGTCAGTTGCCCTCAGCTCAAGCAATGCCGGCGTTGCTGTTGAGTTATATGGTCGCCGTGTTGCTTTGTTCCGTTTGTGCACACGTTCAACTTAACATTGTACGTAGTTGTTTATCCCCTATCAGTTCGTGGTAAAACGCAAGTTTCCAATCCCAGATTCTGCTTACCCATTCCACACTTCGGAGCAGTCACCCAGCCGCACCGAGAGGAGTCCGTTCAATGGCAGTGCTGGTGCCGCCCCAACTGGAACAACTGGAAGCGTGGGGAAAAAAGGTCAAGGGGAAATGTGACTCTTTGGGGAGCAGCTTGGTTTTTCCTTGCAAACCCAGCTAGCACCGGAAAAGAGGATTTGCATGGATTTGCTTGAGGAATGTTCGTGGAATTCTCTGAGGGTTGCCCGTGGCCTCTAGATGATGCTTTATACTATATAGTTATGTCTTGGGTGACAGCATCGCCCAAGGTCACATCACTATGTGTCAGAGCCAGCTCAGAGCCACTTTTGTAGACTTCAAAACTCGGCTAGGGCCCAGGTATCCAATCTGAGCTCAAAACCAAAACGGAGGAGCTGTGATTGTTTCAAGTCAATCAAACTTCATCAAACATCCTCAAACCATCTTCATCTTCAATTGAAGTGTGTTTTGATATCGTTTGATTGTTAGCCTCAAGCGGGACCCCAGCACAGCGGCTCATCGACATCCATGGGGCCGGGTGCCTCAGAACAGCGTATCCAGATTTCTGAGTTGAGTTCGACTTCTGGGAAATTGGTATGACGCAATGAAGAAAGTTTTGTGGCAACCGTATGCAACAGTGATTGTGCCAGTTGTAGCATCTTATGCTTACTATTGGTAGTGTCACTTTGAGCTATAGGGCATAGTTCCCTCGATGTTCTGAAAGCTTGACGCTTTTCCTAGTCTTGTCTTGGCGTATGCCTGTGATACCCACTTGGAGGTAAAGCTGTTCATCATTTGATATCACTTGAGTGTGTTTTGTTAAATTGGATGCCTGTTTTGGATAGCCCTGCACATGTTGGGAGTTGATAATTTGTATTACCCATCGAACTGCAGAGTAGAAGGAAAGGGTGCAGGTGTTCGCTGATTGTATGATATTGATTCATATTGTATCTGTATGTTTGCCTTCGGCTTCAAAGTTCATAGCGGGACGAGAAGCCCATCTTCCGACTTCTTCCTGTCGCTGCTGTCAGGGAGAGGGCCAAGCGACCCACTGAACTCAAGGCATGTGACTGGTGTTGATTCTGACCTGTCACTGTGCGTCGCTGTGCGTCGCTGTGCGTGTTCATGGCATGGCTGCAAGACAGATGGGAGGCAACATAACGCAACGTTCTGCTGTTTATCACCTTGCGTGACTGATGATTGACTATGGCATCCTATGACCTTTGTCGAGTGGCATAGTCGGAATATGTTGGAAGTGCCTGGCACTCCCCCAAAAGTTGTTGGTTCCGGTTCCACAATGGGAAGGCATTTTGAGAATGTGTGGGCATGACAAAGATCCGATACAGCTGGGCTTTGAATATCTTTGAATGCTCAGACATGCTCAGACGCAAATTCAATATAGTCTATAAACATGTATAAACATTATTCATATTGTTTCTAGTGAATCTACCTTGGACGCATGGGAAGTGGCCCATAGAGATCCGATAAAGCATGGGCCTCCACATGCTGTTCAATCGTATCAACTTTCCTTGACCACGGCGCTGTTTGCTCCAGAAAATCATTTCCGGGATTGGCATATGCATAAGTTTGCATAAGGCCATAAGATGCCGCAAGACATCATTCTATAAGACCTACACAAGACACGTTGATCCCCAAGACTGCTCACACGACAGGACCTTGCGCTGCCCTTGCCTCGAAATGAGTCTGCCAGACATGATTTGTTTGTGAAACGACTTGTTCAAGGAGGAACAGCGAAGAAAAAACATGCTGCACGTGTGTCTGTGTTTTCTGTGTGTGTTGCGTTTGACAAGGGCCTGCTTTGGCATGCTGAATAACATATGGCCTATCCTCAGCAGTCCTACTTCATGCCATCTTGAAGTCTAGTATCCCAGTATCCCGGAGACTGTGCATGCGATGCCCTTTCCGCAGCTGCCAGATGCTGCCAGGAAGGGCGGTATTTTGATTACAGAGGATGAGCTCAAGGCCTTGGGGAGGACATACTGTACAGTCGTCACGTCAGCGAACATTTCACAGTCATTTGATGTCATTTGTACCGTACTGATCATACTGATCCATACTGTAACTATACCACTCAAATCCTCTGACCACTCCTGCACAGCGCCATAGCACTCAAAGGTTGCATGGGAGTTTTTCGATACCAACGGATCCCTGGCTGCATTCTAGGAATGCCGCCGGTTGTGTGTCCGCCATGCATGAGTCAGAACAACAGCTTTGTGACTGCTTAAAAAACTCTTGCAGGATCTTGCAAGCATAGTGTACTCTTCTGATCAGTCTGATGGATTTGCGACTGTCACGGGTGGACTTCGATGCCTGCAATATTTCTCGAGTTGATTTCTCCAGGCAAAGGCAAACTCACAATGTCAGAGATTAAAAAGCGCTTGCAGACATTTTACAAGGACTTCAAGTGTGATGTGACTGAGCCGAAGTTTTACTGCTTCTCCTGGACTCCGAGACTGCAGACCTGAGATGCAAGTAAGATGCAAAGTTTCGGGATGTCTTTGGCATGATCTAAACAGGACATTACCACCAGGGAGGTGAAGTTCCTGCTGAACAACCAGCCGGAGATCACTTTCGATGTCCGGCCAGCCCAGCAGACATGTACTGTCACAGTGTCAGCAGTTGTGAATACATCGTTTGTATTCCTTGGTGGTTTGGAGTTCCTGGGTGTTGTAATGTGTTCTAATTATGGATGTTCATGGATTTGTGAAAGATAGTGTCAGTGTAGATTTGTTGTGATGCTTCTTCTGACGAACTAGCATCGGGTTGGAGAGCCAGATTCTGCCTGAATTCAGGAACTCTTTGCCTTGTTGAAGGACAACCAGCTGACGATTCAAAGATGCACAGGGTGATGGTGTTTCTGTTCCTGCTCGAATGGTCTGCAGTTATCCAAGTGATCTCTGAAACTGATTTCCTTGCCTTGGTTGCTTGCGCACGATTTCACGATGTCAGGTGTCAGGTGTCCCAAATTGGATCAGTGTTAGGTAAAGCATGGTAAAGCAGTCGTTTCTGATATTTGTGTTTGATTCACTAAGCCTTCCGCTAAGGAACTTTGATCCTGTGAAGGAAGCCTTTAAGGCACTAAGGGGATCTTAGGAGTGTGGTCACTGGGTCACTGTGCAGTTGATGTTTTTGCCATTGACGGCTCTTCAGTTTTGCTTGACCTTTTGAATTGCAATGACGACTGAGTCAGTCAACCTCGCCTCGGTTGGGGGACCGATATTCTAAAGCAGCACCCCCTGCCGTCGGCTCAAGATCTGACATAGCTGGAGCTACCTGCGTGGTACAGTCCTTGGTTTCCAATGGACAGCTCCAAATTTCTGCAGCTTCCTCCCAAGGGCAAGGATGCACCTGCAGTGGCTTGCATGGCAAAGTTAAACAATCGTGTTGATTGTTTATGCCACAGGCGGAACAGGCAATGCGACAACTGCTGGCGACTGGTACTACTTGACGCATAGGTTCGCTTTGTCCTGAGCAAAATGTTTGTTCAAACTTCTAAGCAAAACCGTTAAGACCTGGGAAACCGTAGGATTGGCATGATTTGGACAAGCTTTGTGAATTATATACTGTAGAATTTTAAGTTAGCCGCGAGCAGAGCAGATCTTGTGAGCCCACATTATACTGAATGCTTTCACAGCCGTGACGTTCATCCATTCTAGTGACCGATGTATCACTGACGAATGCAGTTGCGAAGAAGGCAGCTAGAAGGTTTGGATGCTTTCCGTGAAAGCAAATAGATATAATTAGATGCAATTAGCGATGAATTGCCCCTATGAAGGCCTTGTGAGAAGTGGATGACACTTGAGAACGCTAGCACAGGGTTTGTGGTGCAAAATACTGCGAAACTCGTTAATTTGTGATATTTGTGGCCGTGCTTTCACGTATGGCAGCATGAATATGTTTGACATATTAATCTATTCGGCCAACTTTCAACAAAATTTGACCAAGTAATCTTGACATGCGTCCATGATCGTCCATGCACGTACAGCTGGATGATTGGCTCTTGTATGTATGCCTCATGAACTTCTGAATCCAAGATCATGTTGTGGTCCATCATGCGCTTTCTGCTCTAATCTGTTGGGTTTGTGTTGCTGACTGAGGTGCTCTTCCGGAACTCGTTCCAGTCTGGCGTTTTTTCCATTTTCTATGCGATTGGCCGGCACCCCCTCTACCTGTGGAACGCTTCGGCGCCTGGGATGAAGAGGATGTGTCGGCTCTTTGGATTGGGTTGAGCAATTGTTGCTGCCGTTCCATTTCAATCAAAGTGGCTACCTTTAGAATTGCTACATCTACGCCAAGGTGCGCAATGGACATGTACGCCGCATCACAGATGAAGATATTGGTTCAGCTGCGCTTGAGATTTGTGGAAACAATGTGAGTACCACCACCGTGACATGTCCCGAAGAAGATCGCCAGACGCTAGGCGGGGCTGTTGGGCTGGTAGGCAGCCTCAGGGTTTTTTCCCCGCAGTTGTGATAGGTCCTGATCGTGTAGGACTAGGAACAACAAACTGTGAATGTTGCTTTGCTCCCTGCAGGCATCAAGCTGCCTTTCCTCGTGCTATTGGTCAAGAACATGAAGAGGTGCCTCGGCTTCCGGCAACAATTGGGATATTATCATCCCGTTGGGTCGCGGCATCGCAGTCTGGAAATTGCCTGAAATGGTCAGGCATGCGTATGGACATTCGTTGAAAAAGGCACTGCAAAAAAGGGTCCTTGCAGTGCTGACAACCGAGTGGCATAACATGCAGGCAATACATTGTTGCATTTTCGTTTGTCCGACTATGTTCAACTTAGGTACTTTGCCTTTGAGGTTGAAGTGCTGGACGACACAGGCCACACGAGAGGATGAAACAGGTTTTGAATTAAAAACAACAAGCATTTTGGCAGAGCAGAGCATGTCACACACCGCACAGCTTCATTGGTTATTGAGTCAGAGATTCCAGACGTCCATGGACATAAGAGGCCAGCGACGAAGATTCAAGGCCTCAAACTTTCACACTGGAACCAAGGTGCAGGGCAAACAAATGGAATTGGAAAACGACTCTGTGCTTCTTCATTTTGTTGACACGCTTGGAATTGACTGCCAGGTCGGTCCATTCAACTGCAGCATGCCCTTAAATTTGGAGCCCGGCTGGAACCAGGCCCAATGGAAACAGCTGAACTGCGTAGTTCGAAGGAATGAGCTGAGCGTGCTTGAGCTGAGCATTTGTCATGATATTTTTCTGTACATGCAGGTAATTCATGCCAAGGTCCCAACGCTTTGTCCTGGAGGTATTGAGATGAGCCTCTGTGTAGTCCTTGCACACCTTACACCAGCCATCCTTTTGCGTCCATTTTCCGGTTTGTGGGGAGTTCACATGCGGATTGACTCGCAAACACTTCTTCAGTCTCACTTGTTCAACGTTGATGGTCAAGTCCTTATATCCACAACCTATTGAGGCTGAAATGGGCCCCGCATACATATGGCCAAGAAATTTGTCTTGGCATTTTTGAATGTCTCTCCAAAGCTTGGGTAGGTTATGTTCAATTTGGAGGACTTCACCAAACGAGCCTTCGAAAGCAGCGTCTCAAGCATTTCAGACATATATAGCTGCGGGAGACAGCTATAGCATTCTTTCCTAGCGCAATTGAACATACTGATAAATTGCCATCAATGAGTGCCTAAAGATGTTATATAATTGTGCTCACTCGCTAGCTCATGGCACTGAGGGTTTGAAAAGACCACATCAAATTTGTTCATATTGTCCATTAGGGTGTGTTTTCAACAATCAAAGTATTAGCGACCCAAGATGTCCCAAGATCAGCCGAGGCAACTATGTGGAGACAACGAGGCTCACCATCCATGCCAACTGCCGGTTGAGGCGAGTCTTCTTCATGGACCGTGTATATCACATGGAGGACTTGCTACATGCGCTGCATGATTTGTGCAGGGGTCTTCGCATCTCATCGTGAATCATAGTGTGCACTTTTTCTCACAGCATAGACTATCGCATAGAAACTCTGGTGCTTAGGATTTGTTGTTCATTAGCATGTTCGATGCAGTACTTAATTAAATTATATATATGTAATATAATATAATTGTATATAATTACAATATATACATGCATAAATTGTTTGTATCCAACATGAATGGCCAAACTTTGCTATCTGCACGGCAGGTTGACATTCAGTAGGTCATTGATGGCAGACTTGATGTTGGGGACAGGAGTAACAGGCAGCTTGTTGTGGTATGTTGTGGTTTCATGTGGTTTCTTTTATTTATTTTACTGTAGGAGCTTCCACCTGACTTTCGCTTGGTGCAGCCCACTCGTCTGGCTGAAGCTGAACGTGTGGCGCATGTGGCTCCACAGTCTACAAAGTCTACAGCTGAGCAAGAGGATAGCTTTCAGGCAAAGAAACTCACTCTAGAACACATATTCAATATTATTCCATCATCGAAGGAAGTTTAGAAGTCAAACTTCCGACAATATGGACAGATGAAAAGCAGAGCAGGGCAGAGGCAGAGAGAAGAGAAAAGAGTAGAAGAGAAAGAGTGAGAAAGAAGATGGAGATGCGCGAAAAGGTAGGAAAATCGCGATTCACTGTGTTTTTCCAATGATTTGTGGCTCCGGGTGGTCGAAAAGTAGGCTCGCTAAAGCGGCGGGTGCGGAGCCATCTGGCCAGAGGAGAGATGAAAAGTTGCACGCCGTTGTGGCGCGAAGCACATTTGGAAGTCAAAATGCGCAAAGCACACCATTCTCGGACCACTTTTGGAAGTTGAGATGTCGAAAAAGTGCACGCCGTTGTGGCACGAAGCGCGTTTCCAAGTCAAAATGTACAAAGCACACCATTGTCGGACCACTTTTGGAAGTTGCGATGTCGAAAAAGTGCACGCCGTTGTGGCGCGAAGCACATTTCGAAGTCAAA
>Ga0126342_10001336_pt1 | contig 34162 bp, 24 predicted proteins | sample Cyp1metagenome_FD_92528 | JGI IMG/M metagenome (GOLD analysis project Ga0126342, IMG submission 92528) | Coral microbial communities from Lord Howe Island, Old Settlement Bay, Australia - Cyphastrea 1 metagenome | ecosystem: Host-associated > Invertebrates > Cnidaria > Coral ...
AGAATGTTTGCCAGATAGAATGCCAGAAGATTTGCCAGATAATATGCCAGAAGATATGCCAGATAGAATGCCAGATGGAATGCCAGAAGATATGCCAGAACATATGCCAGAAGATATGCCAGGCAGAATGCCAGAAGATATGCCAGATAGAATGCCAGAAGATATGCCAGAACATCTGCCAGAAGATATGCCAGGTAGAATGCCAGAAGATTTGCCAGTAACAAAACGTATAAATATCATGGTGGGGATAACTCGAAGTAAAGTAATTTATCGATATTTATCTGTTTTGATTTATATTATGTGGCTATCCATACATCTACATACAAACATTCAGTCATCACAATCCATCCATAACTCCATAACTCTAATACTCTAATATTAATTAGTATTATATACTTGTCATGTCAGGAAACTATACACAAAAGTAAATCACATTCATGTTCACCCGGTTACACTCCCATGGCCTATCGCCGCCATCGCCATCGCCAGCGTGTCGGGTTCCCTCGGGTTCCCTCGGGTCCGGGTGCCCGCGCCATTTTCATCTCAGTCCTTTCCTCCGATCTCCCAATGGCCCGCGCCATGGCCGGCGGCAGCGCGCCCGCCGCGGCTACAAAGGCGGCCAAGAAGCGCCGCCGACCTACGGCATGGCGAGGTAGGGGCTAGGGGGGCTGCCAATGTCAAGATATGTCGAAGGGAAATTGATGAGAAAACCATAGGACATTAATTGAAATATGGGAACATTATAGAGAAGAAAAGGATAGAACTGGGTTATATAGACACGAATTTGAAACCATTGCCATGTCTTCAAACTGTAGGACTGTAGGATCTGCTTCATGGACGTTGTTCTGTAGGGTTCACCTTCTATGCTTGACTTGGGGAGGAATTTGAAACAAAGATACGAAACTACCACAACGGTCCCCGTCACTGCTGCGGCCACCACGAGCAGCAGAAACACGACCACCACGACCACCACGACCACCACTACACCACTACACCACTACACCACTACACCACTACACCACTCCACCACCACCACCTCCTCCTGCACCATCATCATCACCATCATCATCATCATCACCACCACCACCACCATCACCATCACCATCACCATCACTACTATCATCATCATCATCATCATCATCAACACCATAATCATTGCCATCAACAGCAGCAACAACAAGAACAATAACGAGAACAATAACCAGAACGAGAAGGAGAACAACGACACACACACACAAAGAAAACAGGAACAAGAGCAACAACACAACCAAAAACATTAACATGACTTGTATTTATAGTTTTTTTTTTTGTGGAGATTTCCTAAAATCTAGCCACCCCCAAATCATCCAAGTCATTAGACAATGACTTAGTATATAGTGAAACATATTCAAACCCATGCTGACTTAATTTTAGGAAATCCTCTGTCATTCCATTATGCTGGTTGGTTGGGGATTCCCTATTGAATTACCATAATCCCCTATAACTATAATCATCAATCAGCCAGGGTTTTGAGCGCTGCTCAGGTTACTCATGCCTTTATAAGAATAATAACAAAATAATAATATCTATAGATGGGTTCCCTAAAATGGTGGGCACCCCTAAATCATCAATCTAAAGCAATTTCGTTATAAACCATCCATTGTACCACCATCTATGGAAACCCATATATATATATAATTTACTGTTTTTCACACATATATACATATTGTAAAAATTAAAAAGTACATGTATATATTATGTATATATATATATGTTCTTCATGTGAACAAGGACAGCAACGACAACAACCAGAGTCGCCAACGTCTCGTACTCAGCCCCAGGCTAAGGCCAAGCCAGCATCCTACGCCTCGAGCACAGATCTCTGCAACACGAAACACGGGCAGCTAAAACCATGAACAAATGATGCATTTATGTGGATTTATTGGTTTAACATGGTTTAACACTAACAAATGGAACAGTCATGATCAACACTAAATGGAACGTTCACCAGGAAAATGGTCAAACATGACAGGTGATTGGGATGGAAATCCGAAATTTTGGTAGATATTCATAGATATTCGAACATATCTTGATCAACCAACGTTGGGGATGGAATTGGGAAAAAACATGCGGGAGGATTGGCAGTTGGAAATTTGGGATGAGGTTTCAGGTTGGTAAGGGATTTGTAGATGGACTTGCTACAAGCATGGTGTTCACAATCGAGGCATGATGTGTGGATCCAGTGTAGGTGGGTTGTACCCATGTGCTGGCCGTTCCCTACCTTCGAGAAAAGCCCCAGTTGCCGATTTGTAATGGCAGTTATCACGGCTTTGACCACATCCTACTGGCAACTTGATACGTGGCCAGTTATCAAGCAGTTGCTGGTTGCATGATGTTGCACGTGACTGGTTGTGGGGCAGACACCTACACCACGGAGTTATTTTTCACAGGGAGTTTTGTTTCAGTGGAATTAGTAAATTGGCCACTTGATTCAGCACTTACCATTTCGCATTTCGCATTTCGATTGTCTTCCTTAAAATCCCAAATTTCCAACTACAATCCACCTCTCAATTCATTGACCAATCATTTCCCCAACATTTCCCGCGTAGTTCACCCAGATTTCGCGCCAAGAAACCGAAGCTGGCCACTGCTGTAGCTACACTTCCACTGCGTCCACTGTGTGTTTCTAGCTCAGGCGCCTACAGGCCATCCGACAAGAAGTGGGATATGGCCAACAAAGAAGGGATTCCTAACATTTATAATTTGTTTAGGTTGCACCAGCGTATTTACACCTTTATAAATAGTAGTTAACTAGTTGAAATAATATCTATGCAACTCAACGATATCAGGTTTGTGCATGAAGGTGTATACAGTATACATTATACTGTATACATGATAATTACACCCAAAAAATACACATAGAGATCACCGCAAGTCCACTATGGCAATTGCCACTCCAACCTGTTGGTGCAAACTCCTCCCATTCGCGGCAGCTGCTTACATTGACTTTCCACAGCGGAACTAGGGGTCCTTTCGCACAGCATGAAGACTAGGTCAATCCGACATGAAAAGTGAACTGATTCACCTTAAGGTCAACTAAAACAGATATGAAAACCACAAATCGGTGAGAAACGATCTATACATGGTGGATCTTCATGGTAGTTTTGTTAGTTTACTGTTGGTGTCTGCATGCTACTACCAAATTTTATGGCGTCTGCATCGGTTTCACCTCGACCGGAGATCCAACGACTTCAGCAGCAACTGCCTGCAGCAAGGGATCTGCTGCATCCTCCACCCCCATTTTTGGAGATACCGAAATAATCCGAAATACACCGAAACACGACGCTTGGTGTCAGCCAGTCATTCTTGTTTTTTGGCATTGCGGCGTTCTTGATGCAGTGAAATTATAACAAAGAGGATGTTCCGTGGAGAGTCTGAAACTAATAGGTTTTCAGGGTCATCAAAGTTTGGACGTGGATACCCTTATATGCAAGTTTCTAGCCGCTGCACCCTACGCTCATTATACTGAATCATCTCTGGTTACAGTAGATGCTATCATCTATGCTAAAACTCACCGGCCGTGGCTCAAAAATTACTTAGTTACTACAGACATGAATCTCACCACCGGACAGTCTAGAAACTCCAATGAATCAGGCGATTACCCTCCACCACGTCTTCAAGTCGATGGAGCCCCGTCTGACCCAAACCAGGGAATCACTTTAACTTTGGCTTAACATAAAAATCCAAATTGCATAATTGCATTATTGATCCCCAGAAACCCAACAAAATTGGATGACTATTGGTATTTGATATCATCATATTGTCTAATCTTGACATAGAATGTGGCTTCCCTGCCTCCCTTCGCCCGATGCCGGGTGCCACGTAGGCGACCTGAGAAACCCGTTGGGTTCAACTACCCAAGGTCGTGACCCCGCAACGGTAGATGGTGAAGGTTGGTGGTTATAATAAGCCCTTGATAAGGTCTTAGCATTCGGGAGGTTACCCTGGGCGGGTAGTTGAACCTCCATATCATTTCTACGTATTTCCTTCATCTAAATCTAAAGCATCCTATAGATTTCAAAAGTAATCTCAGTCATCAAAACCACGGATTTGGGAAACACCCAGGCAGCCGCATTTCAATCTGTTTTCATCCAATAGGGGACGAATTGTGGTGCCAAGACACCGTTGACGGAAGTTGCAAAGCCAGAAGCAGCGTTAGGTAGCGGTTCCACATGGACCTGCAGCGGGAACGCCCGCCACTTGATGTGCATCAACGATGAGAATAACATGAGGTCAGTAAGATTTGAGAGACAACAATGATTAAAATATCTGGTTGCACAAACATGGCTCACAGTTGCAACACTTATATAATGCAATCAACAATGGCCGCTGCACGGCTATGCTCGATGCCTCACGCCCATCCGCCCGGCCGGTTCCGCACGGTTTGGCGGTTCGGGGGCGATTCTACCACTGGGACCCGTGGGCGCTGGTGTGGCACGTCATCTCAGGTCATGTGATCCTGCACATGCAACCACAAAGGTTGCATCATGCTGCATCCCAAACATGGCAAGAATCCTGGTGGAGAGAAAACATGTCATGGTTCTTGGTTTGACACCTGTAGAAAACGAGTTTGCTCGCATATTTGACCAAACATGTCTGAACACAGGCAGCACAATTAAAAAACACAATTGAAACACCATGAAAAATTACAAATATCAATGTGCTTCATTATATGGACGACTGCTGCATCATCATACCTCACATCAGCTCACGCTATAGCTGGTGATTTTCGCGTCGTTGCTCCAGAGTCGCCAGGAAACAGCGGAATTGGTTTCCAATGACGGTCCAAATATGGAACCCCTAAGAATGAGACCTGGCATGACCTGGCTAACCAATGCTTACTGCTGGCGACACAGGAAAAATCAAGAAAACGCAAGCAGCAACAATAAAACCAAAGGGAAACAACAGGGACATGGAAAAGGAAGGAATTTCGGTATGTACCTTGTGTGCGTGTGTATGTCAGACATGAAGGTTTTGATTTTGGGACTGTTGCATGGCTGTGTCAACCTTGCGAAAGAAAAGGCAAAAATGAAAGAGGACAAGGAACAGGAAAAACAAAAAAGGAGGGAATAAACCGAAATAGAGAGAGAGAGAGATAGATAGGATATATAGATAGATAGGATAGGATAGGATAGGATAGGATAGGATAGGATTCGATAGGATAGGATAGGATAGGATAGGATCGATCGATCGATCGATAAATACTGTAGATAGATACTGTATATAGATAAACACTGTAACTGTAGATAGGTCCTGTAGATATGTACTGTAGATAGATACTGTAGATTGATACTGTAGACAGATAACTTTAGATAGATACTGTAGATAGATACTGTAGAAAGGTACTTTAGAAAGATACTGTAGAAAGATACTGTAGATAGGATGAATAGATACACTTTCCAATTTCCGGGGTATATTGGGCTTCAATCTGCGTTTTGCCCTTGCAGCCTTCTCAGGTTTTCCATTCCAACGGCACTGATTAATCCTGGGAAGATCCGAACGGCTTGCCATTCCAATCAGATTGTCTGTAAATATCCACGCGAAACAACCAGGGCGGCTAGGGCAAGGTGATCCCCCAAACTCCTAAATTGGCTCCAATTGTTCTTGACATGTCCAATCACTTGTGGTTCTTTTGGGGTCGCCAAATCTGTCCTTCAGATCGACAGCAAGAGTTGAATCCAGCAGAGTTTGCCCTGGGATTGGGATCGGGATCCCAAAGTCATGAAACGAAAACAATGGAAAGGCATGGACAGTCTGTGATAGAGTTCGAAACTTTTCAGCCGCCCGTCGTTGTTGTTGTTGTTGTTGTCGTCGTCGTCGTCGTCGTCGTGGTTGTTGTGGTTGTTGTTGGTTTATACAGTAATTTTTTATGTAATTTTATGTTTTTGTACACGGTGATAGAATGGGAATATGTTGCCTGGGGTATCCAAGTGGGTCCAACACCAGTGTTCCAATCCTGCCAGCTCACGCCATACACCACGTTCCTGCTTTGACAAAGATCCAATATTCACGGCGCTACACCAAGTTCCAGCACGGCAAGAGCAGCTTTTTGTCATGCGCAGAAGCAATTTTCCTAAGGCTCGTCCGGATGCCGTTCAGCAGTCCGTGCCAGCACAGGGCAGGAGCCATCGAGGCTTTGCAAGGCTCATGGAAGTCCTGCAGGGTAATGAAGTGGATAAACACAAACATCTTTTGAAAACTTTAGAGGCTTCGACCAACCAACTTTCGATGTGAAAGCCAATGAGGTCATGGTTTCCTGGCAAACCGACTTAGGACTTCGGATTCGAAATATTTGGACATCACTCAGAAGAGGGTTACCAAAAGAACCACAAATCTGTCGATGTGTGATGCAATTCCTGAGCTAGTCAGCTAGTCACAATGATCTAACATATATTTGGTGAAACTAGAAGACAGCTTGCAAGGCACTTGTCTCTTGAAGTCTAGGTACTCAGGTGCCTCAAGGGTTCAAGAAACACCACATTTTCATAGCTGGTTTGGTACTTGCTTCCCGAATCATGCCAGGTGAAGATGGACATTACAAATCATTACAACAAGTAATTGAAGCTCGTCTTTAATGGGTGTTTTCACAAGTACTCATGCAGTATGTAATAGTGTATTCCATGTGTATTCCATAGTGACTGGAAAACGAGTACTTTTGAACAAAGTGCCGGCGTTACTGTAAAGTGCCATCTTGACTTTACCCCAAATTACTTCATAGTTCTGAAGATAATCAGCAAGAACCCTGCCATTGACCTCCTGTTCCACTTCAGCAAGGGGGTTGTACGCAAGGGACTCTTCAACCACACTTTCTATTACCGTAAACGGGTGCGACACTAGACAGTTCTGAGCGGATGGGCTGCCAGTTGCATGAGAAAATCTTGCAGTTTTCACGCATTCCAAGTAACCCTAGAATCACGGGATTTTCACTCGCTTTCACGACATGTTTACACCAAAATCACAAGTTTTTCACGCACTTTTCACGTTTTTATTGTTGACACCATTTGATGTTTATTGACATGTGAAAACACTTGCTCACTTGCTGATGTTGTTTTTTAAATGTGATCATGGCTGCATCGTTTCATATGTTGATTAACAATAGCATTTTTCTAGGTGAATCATAGTGAGCATCATTTAATGATGCACAGGGAATGGAGGCATAACCAATCAGTTATAAAAGTGCTTTCTAAGCAAACCTTGGAACACGAACACTTTGCACAGGTGCCAGTTAAACGAGAGCTGGGAAGTTCAAGGAAGTATATGAATGATTTTCAATTGTAAATGTAAAACATGTACAGCATATCTCTATGTGTAATGTTTCAATCATAAACTAATATCAACCAGAACTAATCTCATATATATATATATATATTTATATATTGTACATAATATATACATTAGGTGTGTGTATCATGATATCCGATTTTTAGGTCACCAGGACGGTCACCGCACCAGATCCTTGCCGTGCTCATTGGACGGGTTCCCATTCGCCAGTCGCAGGGTTCTTCTGGAGGGTTGGGCCCTGGAAGCGACGCAAGCCAGCCGGGAGTCAAGGGATGGCGGAGCCAAGGAGCTGCGAATGGATGCCTCCTAAGCACATAGTAAATGTATATACATGTGTATATATGTATATATATATATATATAAATAGCATAACATAGCTAACATCATCAGGTCCTAAGTCCTAAATCATCCTAAACTTAGAATCTATAAATATCATTAAATATCTATAAATCATGAATAATACATAAATAAATAAATAAATAAATATATATACATACGTATATAAGTTCAAACTCCACTCCGACTTGACGGTCTCTTGTTTAATGCTGGTTTAACCACTATAGCGGCTATGTCTAGGAGTCGATGGTTTCGATAGATCTCCCGGCTTTGAACCAGTCGGGGCTGTTAACAAATGGGTGTAACACATGACATAACACCCAATACCTTGGTTTAGGAACCCTACACTTGTGGCATATTGTGGCAATATACTGAATGGAATTGCACCCGCAGGTTTGATCGTTAACGACCATGGATCTAACATTCAGGGTTCACACCCTTCAGCCGACCTCCAAAGGAATGCAGAGCTGGCTGACCACTTGTCTGCCGTCCGCGGATCTTCCCTCGGCCACAAATGAAAAATCCCTGCACTAGCCATGGAGGTTTAGTTCGCTGGGAAAACCATCGCTGCGGGATTTTCCAGCATGGTGTGTGTGTGTGTGCGTGTGTTTGTTTTTGCATTGACACATCCTACACATCATAAAACAATGGCCGTAAATGGATGTTTTCTAAAATGGGGGTACCCCAAATATCCCCAAATCATCAACAACTAGACTAGGCCATTTCAGTATTGAATTAAGAGTTTTGTGGATCCCCAACTTGAAGAAGGCCCCAAATAATCGACATGAATGCAGGCGCCAAGCCACATTGTAAATCCCGGAGCCACCGTCTCCTGCTGCAGAGTACCAGACTCATCCAGGTCCAGTGGGCGGGTTTGACCTGTGGGGACATCATCCACAAACTCCAAGTTCATTCAACCATTCATAGGGATTCTTGAATTGCATGGAGTCGCCCATTGATTTTCTGGGACGTTCCAGTCATTAGCTCAGGAAATCTGAAGTCGAACTCATCCTATGGACAAACAACACAAATCAGGATCTCATACTTGAATGATGCAAAACCCCCGCCTTGGTATCTGCTTTCAGTATCTTGCTATACTACTTTCAATCACAGTTCCTGTCTCACCAACGGATCCCAAGACCCATCCCACCAGCTCCTCCAAAGCCACCAAGGCCACCTCCAAAAGCACCACCAGCACCGCCAAACCCATCGCCGGCGCCACCCCCAAGCCCACCCCCAAGGCCGCCGCCGGCACCGTTCCCAGGGCCGTATGCGCCGGGACCGCAGCCGGCGCCACCGGGACCATAGCCGCCGACGCCGTTGGGACCGTAGCTGCTGCCGTATGCGCCTCCAGCACCGCTGCCGGTCCCAAAGCTGCCATAGGCCCCAGCACCGCCGACACCAAGCATGCTGTAGTGCCTATGGCTGGGGTACTGGGGGGACATTTTGGAAATTGTAGGAAGATGGGTCATGTCACATGTCATCACCTAAGGAGCAGAACTCAAAATCGACTTGTCTGTTTGATGGACGACTTACTCGCACCAAGATTTTTTTTGAAGGACTGACTTTGCAAATTCAATTTACATACCGAGGGAAGATCCTTAGGGGAAGATCCTTGGAGCAACATCCATTAACTTTTCCATCTTACAATTGGATCAACCATCTCGAAAAACCAAAAAGGATACTTAAAACTTAAACATATGGTTTGATTTTCTATCTGTCGCCATCATTCGGGCAACAGAAAAACAAAACATACCGTTCTAGCTTTGTGGAATGTGAAGTATGACCATAATGTTTTGTTTTATTTAGATGTTTAAAGCAGGTTGTCATTTCACATGGTAGTGGCTTCATGGTTCATTCTAAAGTTAAATCCATGCTAGAGTAGGAGCTACCCAGTGCTGCAAGTGGCTGCCGTGCCGCTTCTTGTCTGTGCAGCTCGTACCTAGCGCTCTCGACGCTGGAATGTATAGACCAATTAGAGAAAGTGCATACCCCGAAAAAAATACCATGGTCATGCCGGGAAATCCCCGACAAATGGTGGTTTTGATATGGGAAAATGTAAATAATTCATCTAAGTCTACAAATGGGTGATGTTCAAGTGCCATGTTCAATTTTTGGGGTGTACACAGTTGTACACCGACACCTGTAAAATTGCGAAATTGCAGGCCGCAGTAGGTAAACTATCTTCTACACCGGGTTTCAAGTCGCGGTTGAGGTCATGTATAGCTCACCAACAAACACAGTGAACATCCATCCCTAAGAGATCTGTGTGGAGTTCTCTTGATTCCTGTGGTTGTTTTGTCCCAAAAACGGTCGGTTAGTATACCCCAAATCCACTGGCTAAACATCATATATCATATTCAATTCATCCCCATTAAGATCCATTGAGAGGCTATTTCGGAGTCGGATTTTCCGAAAACCAAACTATCGCCTTGCGTTTCCGGCTGAAGCAAGCTACCCAGGTTGATCCAGATCTGGGTGTCCCCACAAGCGTGAGTAGAAGTGACCTGAGACACCATGGCACAGAAACAAGACTGATCTTTGGGATATCATGTAGGAAATAGTAATCATATAATTATATGAGATATAATATGATATAAGATGGGATACACCTCCAATAATTATGTACCCCCCAAGAAATGAACTTGTAGCATGGGTATCAAAAACATTGCAAAAGATCTGTTAAACTGCCCACGCGAAGTTTTTCCCCACAGAAAAGGTTAAATGAAGAATTCAGATGAATCTACAGCTCAGGGCTATCACGTGGATCAAACATGATCAAAGCATTCCTTGGGTCCCAAGGGTCCCACGGGTCCCTAGGGTCCCAAGGGTGCATGGAATCTCCCCACGTGAGCGGAATGGAAGCATCCACAGGATGACTCACATGTGAAATGTACTAGGTATACTTACTGCACACCATCTAAAGTTGAATATCACTTGAGTTGAACCAAATAAGCTTGCACTTTGCTCCCAGTACAGGCACACGTCCGCATACACGGATGATTTGAACATGCAAATACAAATTTACTGGAAAGAACATCGCGTGGCTTTGATTGAGGTATGTGCAAGTTTAATGACAACTACGCTCCTACATTCTCAACATTATCCCAATCGCAATCCCACGGCAAGAATGCAACCCAGCACCCATCCCTTGAAGCATGAAGAATTCTATGACATCCTTCGTCCTCTCAATCCCATCCTGAACAAAACTGGTACGGCAGGGCACGTCCGTAGACTCCAGTTACCTGAAAGCAAACAGCAGTAGGGTGCCAAAGCAAACTGTACCCATAGATGGCTCCAGAAATTCTGTAACAAGTACAGTAAAGCGCCAATTTCATCATTGTCACTGCATGTTGCTCATTATTTCGCGAATTTCAAGGCTCTGTGCCTACAGCCTTGGGGTGTCAACAAAAAAAACTCAAGATAGCGCAGTCAGTCTTAAAATCTTACATCAAACTTCCCTTCATAGGTGGGTTTGACTGAAAATAGGGTACCCAAATCTATAGAATGGCTAAATTCCCCCCATTTTCAGACATAGCCATCATCACTGTCTTGTTTCTTGCTCTGAACAAATAGAAACCATCAATGCTTTGTCCTCCGACATGGCCGTTTCACATCATTTCACACACCATCAAAACCAGAAGTTCTGTCTGGTGAGTTCCTACATGGACGTGCATCCCAATCGGAAACTGACTGGCTAAGACCTCATACTTATTTATATATCATGATTTATATATATATATATATATATATTGTACATATCATATAACTACAGATTACCATAGATACAGTAACTGGAGTTACATCGAGCACATCCCCTAATATCATCTCATCCCTTTTTGCGGGTGTCGGGTGCTTCATCGGGTGCCTCATCGGGTGGAATGGATCGATTCTTCAGCGCATCCAAAGTGGGTGTTGGGATGCCCCAGTGATCTCCAGTGATGCGCACAATGCCGTCGTCGTCTCAGTGATGCGCCGAGAAAAACTTGAGATTCGTGGTGCTGCTGAGTTGTGTCTAACATACATGAGATATTTATCATGCATTGATATTAACATTAACACATAGTAGCAGAATTGAAAGGATCCGGGACATTTCACTCCAACAAAAATGTGACACATGTAACACATGGGATACAAATGGGTCTATACAAACCCACGTCGATAAGGAGAACATTTTGCCTTACAGTAATGAGCTCTCACCGCTGCCACACTTTTTCTGAATAGCAGGAGTACATCATATGCTCCAAAAAGCGCAGTCAGGCTCAGCACCAAGGCGCAAATCGAGAAAATTTTATGCCGGAAAAAGTTGAAGAATGGATAATATATATATATATATGTACATATATATATGTATATATATATTATATATATTATATTATATATATTATATATTATATATATATAACTGGAAAAAACAAATTTCAAACTCAAACTTTCATATGTGCCATGATCAAATCACCAAGGATCAATGGGTTATGCTCCTCCATCATTGGAATCTCGAAAAAATAACTTATGAATACGTAAATGAAAACGTGACATGCCAGGCGCCATATCATGCTAGAATCATGCACAATCCATATATATATATAATAATATATAGCATGATATATGGTCATTTAATATTAGTGACATATATATCAATATTAGTTACATATATATCAATATATCAATAGTTACACTATTATATTAGTGGCATATTTGATGACCATCCTCCAATATGTTTTTTTCCACAGCTCCCGCGCCCGACAGCTTGGTCTCCAGTCCCCTGCGCTCGCCCTGGTTCAGCTGGTCGGCCTGGAGTTCGCTTCAGCGGTGCGTCTCTATGCTTGTAAAGTGAAGAATCCCGGTGAGTTTCATGATGCCATAAATTTATCATGAAAAAAACCATGGATATATCATGATTGCTGGTGAATCTATTGCTAATTCAGGAAATGTCAGCACTTGTACGAAAACAAAAAAACAGATGTGCCACCTGGAATCATGATTGTAAATGATTTTAAGCAATGATAGGACAGTGATAAATATTTGAAACCATCAACCACTTCTGGTTTGAAAACTCTTTGAATACGGGCACGGCAGACTGGTTTGCAGTTCAAATTCATGGCGCCCGGCTCTTCAAGTTTGACCCCATACCCCTAATGGCTATACATAGTTTCCATATGTGTTCATCCAATATCTTCTATGCCATCTATACCTGGTTGGTGGCTTCAACCATCTTGAAAAATATTAGTCAATGGGAAGGATGACATCCCATAAATGGAAAATAATCCAAATGTTCCAGTCACCACCAACCAGATACCATGATGTTCCCATTGTGTCTATATTCCCCAGCCAAGTTTCATCGTGGATCACAGCCACCATGTGCCAATTTTCCGGCCATGGCGCCTCTTGCCATGGCAACATGGCTCCCTGGGGGAGACCCAACTTCCTGGCACCAAAGCTGGTTATCTGCGGCAAAAGTGATGGTGATGTAACGGTTAAAATATGTTAAAATCCCCTAAGCTGCTAAGTTCAAGTGTACTGACCTCTGTATTGCCTCGGTGAACATCCAACACAATGAGGTTGAATGGAGATTTGCCTATATATAGTTTGACCGTTGCGGCGGAGAAATTAGCAGATTCCGCAACCTCTTGTGTTTTCTTTTTTTTTTTCGAATCATTGATTCAGAGAAGGATGATGTAAGAATTCCTACGAAGAACTGTGCGTCTCGCATTGTCCCCAATAAAGCAGGCAGTTTAAGCAACTCTGCAACTGTCTACCAACGAGGAGTTTGGTCAGGGCCCCATTAGGGTATCGACTTGTGGGTGTATTTGATCTTCGCCAGACCATGAGATCTCTGCGGCCTTCCAACGAGTATTTAAACTCTAAAGGATAGCAGTATGCCATCAATGATAAACAGAGGGACAGTCGACAAAGAATATGACTCCAAAAGAACGGTTAAGTAATCATTTGTTCACTCAAAAAAAAAACATGTTTTTCAAACACCAACCTGTGATCTTTGAGTCTGCTGGCCACACCAGCTCCCACCCTTCGTTGGTCTCAACCCTGCGGAACCTTCTCTCTTCCTGACAGAACCCAACGGGATGGGTGGCGAAATGATGGAGGACACAATGGAGACATGCAACAGTGAGGGCGATACATGGAGTGACCACTTTGTTGCCACTAAAAACAGGAGGAATGAGAGCAACTTGGGTGTCTGAGCTTTTGAAGGGCTTTGAATTTTCAAGTTGAGACCCACAACGAAAGACCCTCCCTGGCAAAGTTCATGCTATCTAGCTGGAATAACAGGTTGCTTCGGATTTGGCATGTTAGAGACTACTTGAAGGCATTCATTGACTTTAAAGATTGTGTCCTTTAACACATTTGTAATTATATCACCCACCCGCCCAGTCGCCTCCAGCTCCTTTTCTCGCCTTGGAAACAAATTTGCGGACGACCAGCAATGCAAATGGATATAAATGGTGAACCCAAATCCTGAAGAGAAACCCGAAACTTGACGTGGAACCCCGCTCATGTCATCGGTCTTAAAAAGCTAGAGGTTGATTTGTGACAAACTTGTGAACCAAATGTGCAAGAACATGAGATCTAATGAGATCTAGCACATTCGAGTCCCATGAAAATATGCTTGGTTACATAATATGCCTCTGTCGTCATGACGCCCTGAAGTTGTTGAGTCACCGTAATTGTGTTTTCCATTGGTCTCCGCGGCACATCCGCCTATATCAGTCTAATCATGTCAGCTGCCATATACATTTATCATCCTTCATCCATCAAACAATGATTATTTATGAAACCCATCCCTTCTCATGCATGCATCATCCATTATCATCCGTGCATCAATCTATCATTATTGAGTGGATGATAATGATTATCCGATTATCCATAATCAATCTATATAGTCTATCATGGATAATGCACAATCTATCCATAGTTGGAAATGGCCATTTATAGTTGATTTACCCATTAATAGCATGGTGATTTTCTATAGTTTTTTGTATGTTTACCAGAGGGTAATTCCAGAAGCACCAGCACAGATTGTTTTTTTCTATCCATAGTCATCATCCATCATCATGGCTTCTCACCGCCACGGCCACGCTGAGTCGTCCCGCCGATCCAATTGCTTTCGATTCGGCAAGTGCTCACCTCAAGGACGATTCTGGAAGGTGGGGTGTCATCCACATGGGGATTTAAATGTCAAACATGGGGGGTATGTACAGTAAGTAAATGGACAATAATATATATATATATACTATAATATATATATAATATTCATGTATGTATGTGTATATATATATATGTAAGGGCCTAAGAACAAATGAACCATGAAGGCAAGTATGGTCGATTTATGTTGACTTCATTCACAATGGCATACAATGGGCAAATGGATGTACAGTAAATGGGTATTTCATGGTCATAACAATATATATATATCAATAAAAATACTACATTATAACCAGTGATGGCCTATTTGTATGTGGCCACCCTGGGTATATAGGAACCCTGGTTATAAATGATACACAATAAAATCAATAAATCAACATATCATAAAATCACGTTCCCCGTATCTCCCCATATCGGCGCCCAGGCCTGGCTTCAGTCGGATCTTGGGGTAGCTGGGAGTCAGCGTTTGTACCTGCGATGCGAAGCGTTTTTTTGATCCGAGTGCCTGGGCGGAATCCTGGCTCCAAAATTCACTGTGTGTCCCATGATCAAACGCAGATCCTACCAGTTGCCTCTAACGAAACCAACGCAATTTTCCAAAAGATTGATGAATCCTGGTGCAAAAAATGGGGATTCAACAAACAGTTGTTCTTCATCCCCGTTCTTGATGCATGATATCTTGGAGTTTCTAAAACATCAAATAGCCCCAACCGAATGGTCCATGGAGTGGTTTAAGGGAACATCTTAATTAATCGGAAACCATATGGATTTTCCACTGAAATATGGGGGTTGCCGCTTTCAATGAGTTTCCCTTAAACCAATCCATTGACCATCGGTTTTCCCAACAAAAGAAACATCTTTGGAGGCCATGCGAGTCCCACTTCAGGCTGGGAGCCGCGCCAGCAGCGCTTGGTTGGTCGGAACTCGTACTCGATGCTGGTCGTTGGGGAACTGCACCTCGGGGCCGATGTTTTTGTGGCTTTGGGTACTGATGCACCTACAAAAACTGCAGGGTTTTGGCCAATTTATATATCCAAACGTCATCAAACATGGCCGAAAGATCCATTTGAGGGTAAACGATGTTCTGTAGAGACCCTTTCTCAAGCCATAAGCAAATTAGATTCAGTTGTTCAAGAGTTGCCATTTCCACTGGATGAGTCCCCGGCTGTCACTGTATCATCTTCTGCATGCACCTGGGTGCACCGCTCAAGCCATCAAGATCTCGTTCAACTGGGGTCAGTACAAACTAAGCAAGGGAAATGAAGAAGTAAAACCCCAGTAACTAGAGTTATAAGATGTTACAAGTATTTATAAATACCATAAACCATCAGAATCATAAACCATAGTTATTGGAGTTATAAAATCATAAGCCAAGTTAGCCATCGTAAACGGGGGCCCCACTGAGCTGCCAAGACCTGGTGGTCATTCCTACCTGTCCCAGCTGTCCCAGCATCCATCCCATGACTCCCGACGCGATGGACCACGCCGAGGTCTTCTTCAAACCTCAGGGGAAAGATGGGAACCCTGTTGAGTTATTGGGTGTGATGGCCTAGTTCTAGATGATTTATATACAATCTAGGAATCTAGTCTTCTTAAAGTCACTAGGTTGTGCCTTTTTTCCAAGCACTTAAGCCCCACATAGCCCCACACTTGGATCGTGGGGAGCGCTGGGTACAAGTAGTCCATGGTGGTGGAAGGACATGGACATAGATTACTTCATATCCGAAGACTCAATGTCGACCATGTCAACCATGATGCAGCTTCGGTGGCAACGTACCAACCAACCCATCCTCTTCTGGAATGGACCCCCAGCTTCCAACCCCCAGCAACTCCAATGTTTTTGCATCATTTTCTTCGTTAAAACAACAATTTTATGAGTATCCCACAGTATCTCCATTTTCAGGGTCCAATTATCACGTTGCGGGGTGATATTTCCCATTATATCCTCATTATCCTTGGTATATCCATTGTTTATACCCGTTGCTATCTCATAATATCCCATGACATCCCATTTTGTCCCTGTATATTCCATTCTATCCCCTTCCCATTAAAAGCATCACCATAAAACCCCAAGGCTTCAACGGTAGGCCCGACCCGGCCGCCGGACCCACCATTGGGCGATGGCCGTTGAACCTTCACCAAGCTCAGCTCCTGTCGGAGCTAAGTACGGTTTTACTACGGCTGACCATCATAATATGAAGATTATGAAACGATCATGGGAAACTATCATAGGTTATTTTTGAATATCCATATGGCGATATGACCCTATTTAACTATCATAGGAAACTATGGTATGTTATGAAACTATCATAGGCTATTTATGGTCATTCTATACACCCTGTAGCGGCTATTTAATACTATTTAACTATAATATGGGAATATTAAATATCAAATGTGTTAACCTGGAAACATGATAGTGAAATATATTTCTACATGGGGAACACACATGTGGATATATATATATATATAAATAATATATATATACAATAAAAATATATAATAAAATAAAATACATAATATATTATATATACACTATAATCTATAATACAAAATATATATGTAATATATATATAATATAATAAAAATATACATATATATATTATAATATATATAATATATTTAAATATTGTAATATATATATGTATATACTGTATTATTATTACATATATATATTATATTATTTCATGCCAAATACACAATATTACATGTATATGGGAATAAAAACTGTGAAACTTACATGAAAACCATGGGAAACTATATAATAATTATGGCCATACAAAACTTGCAATAGATTCACTCTTATTTGGGAACGTTCCAACTTTGGTCCGTTACTGTTTCAATAGGCACCAATCTCCAAAATCTACCCTTGATGGATGGCCACATCCACAGCTTGATGTTGGAAACAACCAGATCCGTCGCATCCTTTGGCCGGCTTGACATTTGTCCACCATAGAAAACTTCTGTGGCACCTGGGCAGCCAGCGCTGCATGCAGACCGGAACATGTTTAACATCTATCCTTCGGTAGGAATCTGGTAATCAAACATGACAATAGCTACAACAAATTAGTTTTATAACAATAACATGATCATAACCCACCAACGAAACTAATTAATTAACCGGTTCGACATTGTGTTTGCATGTATCACAGGGTTTTCACGGCAATGATTGGCAGAGTACATAATTTGACGCCATCATCATAGCTGGGTCCCTGGGTCCCGTGCCCAAGTTGTCCATACGATCACCTGGCGCGATTCAAAGGTTCATGTGAACCAAAGTTCGTGTGAACCAAAGTTCATGATACCCTCTGGTAATTTAACAGTTCGCGAACTGGAAAATCACCACCATGCTATATTTTCATGGGTAAATCCACTATTTCTATGGCAATACTGGGCCATGGCTTCAATAGCTATGGCTTGACATAACCAGAGGGTACCATGGTATACCCGGATCTACCTGGTAGATATAAGCAATAGATCTATCATTGAGGTTCCATGTGAAGCCACCCAATTGGTTATGTCTAGTATCAAACTATCATAAACTATCTAAATCTGGGCGGGTTGAATCTTCATAGAACCAGCATCCAAACCAAGCCCCAAATGTGGTGTTCCAGTTGGCCTGCATTCAACTGCTGAGGCGCGAACCTCGCTGAAATTTCCCACACCCCGGAGGTTCAGTGGGAAATGCTGATCCGTTAGCTGAAATTCTTTCTCCCCTTTTTGGATGGTGGAGTCTTGACTAATTTCTTCCAAATTAGAGCAGTAAAGATAAATAAACACTTCCCTATATCCTATAACATACCCTGAAATGGTAGAGAAACAAAAAAACATCGCTGGGGTTTAGGCGACTGCCGGACCTACATGACTTTGGAGCTGACCCAAACAGGGGTAAGACCAGACACAACGAGGATGTGCCTTCACACAAATAGGCGGTTTCAGCGGCAGTATGTCATATATGACTTTCCTCATACATTCTTTCCATCTGTTGCATTTATGGATCCCCTCGAAAAGAATAAATAATCTATACCAATCTTCAATTAATAAAACCTGGGGGGTACTTCTATGACTTGTCATTTTTTTCCGCCTGCCAGGTGAGGATGGAATGCCAAATAGAATGTCAGAACGGATGCCAGAAAGAATGTCAGAATATTATATGCCAGAAAGAATATAATTATATATATATATATGTATAAAAATGCAATATATCCTTCCAGATGGTATGTAAGAATCTATGTCGGAATCCAGTCGGAATAGTGCTTTTCAGGGTGGGGATCACAACCGAAGAAAGTCAGTTGTATATTTTTCAAGCACGAATAGGTCATCAACTTGATCATCAACCCAAAAGTGCCTGACTCAACCACAAATCCATGGTCCATTGGGCTCGCCCGGCTCCATGGCCACTTGCTTCCGCATCGCCGCTTCTTCGCGCTGCCGCCGTTCCTGTGGCCTCCATTGGATCCGCCGCGGTGCTCCCAGTGAAGAACCATTGGGTTTCATTGGATTAGGGCCATTACAGATACCCTCTTGGTAAACTAACATAGTTATGGAAAATCACCATGCTATTAACGGGTAAATCAACTATTTCTATGGCCATTTTCAATATGTTTGTTTACCAGAGGGTATGACATTAGATGATATGAGTATGGCTACTGTAATACATGTGAATACTTTGCGATAATGATGAATCATGATTAACGTGTTGAATGATTGATAATTAAAAACGATGGTACTATTGATTGAAGAACAATGATAAATCATGATTCATATCCATTAGTTATGGTCAATACTAGTGGTTAATAACATTTAAAAACTAGGGATAATTGAGAATCCATGATAATCATGATAATCCCATCCCAACATTGGACACACCCGACACAGCTGGATCGAGGCGATCCAGGTCCTGTTTTTTCATCCCCGACTAAACCATGGTTCCTGGAGGGGTGTTTACGGGGAAGTCAATGGAGACACATGTGATGATGGTGACCGGCGAAGGGTTAGTAACCATTCCTGATCCTTAACTCGCCAAGTCATATATCAGATACTTGTTTACTGCTTCTGGCTGTTGGCCCCCAGTTTTTTGAGGTGGATACCCTGCAGCAAAGCTACATCGGAGACTTCCATAGCCAGGCTAGATTAGCGGGGAAGTACTAGTGCAAGTAAACACTTCTTAAGTATATTCATGAGTGCACATCCATGATTGCATTCGGGATTGAGGACAAACCCCAGTATATTTCAAACCATAGATGTCAGATGTCTGTTTCACTCTGCTGATTGACTATGACTCGGGCAACCGGTATCTAATGTTCCATTTCTCGTAATCTGTGGGTTTTAACTTAACCATTAACCATTCACCCATAAAAAAGGGGAAATTTCAAATGATGATTGCTGGGGTTAACCAGAAAAGGACGTATCACAATGCAATTATATGACAATCTTGATGATCAATAAAACACATCAATTAGATTTGGGGGTCCCTCATTTTCAGAAAAAAATCATCTTGTTGGCATTCGTTGATTATCATGTATATTATATGTACTTATTCCATCTAAACCATTTATAAACACATTTGTTTTGTTCATTTCTGAACTGGGGTCCCTTAGGAAATTGCCAAACCATCACCATGACGGCTGAGTCACGTTTCAAAGGATGGCATCACGGCAGCCATGGTGACCCAGCGGTGTTTACGTCGTTGGGACAGCCCGTGGGCGCGCCGGGAACGCTTGAGCTACCAGTGGAACATGGGAGATTGGAAGATGCGCAAAATAATGTTGATATGACAGAATGTCCAAGGAAAGGCTTCATATAACTCTATATGTATGTATATATATATATGGCTATGGATCAATACCTATACATACCATTTTTAGTGGGATGAACATCCATTTACCAGCTATTTTGATGTTCACCAGGGGGATAGGGTTTTGACCCATATCCATATATTTATAATGGGTGGCACTGCGGTGGCATGACCACTGGTTCTGATTGATTGAATCTACATGAAAGAAAAGGTGCGTATATGCAAACTATGTATAGCTACATATACACATACAATTGAAAGTCACTGGAGACTCACCCTTGGAGGGAAATGATCGGGGGGAAAAACAAAAGCCATGGGTATTTGATTAAGGTCGGATGCAATTTCCCCCTCGTTGAAACGGATGTAAAATGATATAACACCGCAAAGGAAACTCTGTTGCAACCCGAAGAATGCCAGAGGGGCCACCCGGGTACTTCTTCAATCACAACTCCCAACAATCACCAAGCGACTTAAGCCAATGGGCCAGAGCTTTCCAACAGGATGGTTCGCATTGAAAATTACAAGGCCACTATTGTTGGTAGTCTGTGCATTGTGGGGAAATCTCCCCGCCTTCCAGAGCCATCTCTGCTATCGTAGAGCCACATTTTCTGCGGCGTCTTTTACGCTCGACATGACGTGGCAACGCTGGCAAGTGGCCCCAAAAAAGGCAGAGATTCAGAGAACTTTGACGTGGCATTCGAACATGATATGCAAACATCACGTTGCAGAAATAACGCGCTGTGCCAGGACGGAAAATATGTCAAACTGCAAAGCCGTGTTACTTCATTTTGCAGTCCATGTTTCGGTCATACACACATGGTGAGCGCGTCATTTGGATTGTAGTTATGTTGCATGAGGAAGAACAGCATTAAATGCCGCCTTGTTGCACCATCACTTAAGTTGAAAGAGCTCCCACGACACTCTCTCTCTCAGTACTTAGTATTCCTTTGTCATATGAGTCATATCCAAAGTTTGGTTGCAAAACTGAGTAAATGTTAACACCCTGAAGATCTGCCAAGTCTTGGTACCACCGGACAGCGCGCAGATTCCAATCCATTTGGGCGTCTTCAACGCGCAAACGGGACCGATGACCTGCTCCCCCGAGATCCGAGGCTGAATCATCAGCCAGGAATTCACTGGATATTCACTGGATACAAAGCTACGAAAAAGGTAGGTCAATTCTTTCCATATATTAGTATATCATACTCTATATATATATACATACGAAAAAGATCGAAAAGGTAGGTAGGGCTATAGTCTGTATCAATCCATTCACTAGTTCGAGCCACAGTCGCGAATAACAAGCTGTTATTGTCTCGCTACATCTCGGTCTGTTGACATCTGTTATAAAATCATCCCATTGCTGTATACACAATAATAAAAGCCTTGATTGGGCATGTTTTTTTTTTTTTAATGGATTTACCACACCCATATTGCATCTATAGTAATCTATAGATGCCGAATCATGTTCAATGTGCATAGCTTGAATATCAGAAACACATATCATTGACTATGCACATATATTGAAGCTATGGATATAGCAAGCGTTTATGGGTTTGCAAATATATATCATTGAGTCCTACATTCTCAATTTTCAGAGTCCTACATTGTGCTAATAGGTTTTCTCCTGAAGAAAAACCATCATCGACTGGATAGAACCTTTAAATCTTCGGCCGAGCAGCGACTTTGGGCAAGTTCCACAGAGAGTGGTAGTCCTGTCCAGGCTTGGCTTAGATCGCCATCCCGCAGCTTTTCCCGAGGGATCAGCATGATACCTTTGACAGTCATGCGAAGTGGTATAGATGGCCTATAATTCTGTCATGGCCTATTTGCTTCGATGATTCACCGTCTTTAGCAAAATCTAAAAGTAATGATGTTTCATTGATATGTTTAGTTGACAGAGGAAAAATACCATTTTTAACAGGTAAACCACCATGAAATCACAATCTTTCATGTGGGACAGTGATCATACCCTGTATGGAAAGCATCAGCGTCGGTGGATCAGCCGAACGAGCCATATTCCACAACTAAATCAACAAACAGGTATAAACGGTATAAACATGGAGGTGTCTAAAATGAGGGATAGCCCCAAACCATCCAAAATCAGACCATTTTAGTATTGAAACCAATGGTTTTTGCGAGATCCCCCATTTTAATAAACCCCAAATTGATTCACAGTCCCATTCCATTGAATTGCGTTTCCAACTTCATGTTGAAAAAACGTTGGCCAAGTTGAAGGGGGCACATTGGAAACATATCCACCATCGCGAAGCAGCGACCTTTGAGGTTTGCAAACAGCTTAGAACACGTTAGTGTGCTAGCTGCTAACCCCACTAGTAGTAAGCCATCATAAGCCATCCCTAGTTTCACCAGAAATCGGTCTTATGAACCCTCCAAAATTGGAGGTGTATCACTGGTTTACCATATTGAAGATTCTGGGCAATCACAGCTGCAATGGCTCAAAATTACTGCAGCATCCGCCTACCTGAAGGTCAGGCCACCCCTCACCGTCCATGCATCAGCACATGTGGCTGCGGCACAAGAGGTATTTCAGCTGGCGATCAATTGACTTGGCGACGAGGTGAGAATAGACACCCACAAATATCACAAAATATCACAAATCACAACTGGATCCGAAAAAACAAAAACTCGCAAAAACGCCACTTCGCCAGCATTTCAGCAGCCCCAAACAATCAATTCTCTCCCAGCGCTGCGCACATCAACCAAGGTCATCCACATGGCTTGTCGGATGGGGAAAAAAAACATGAAACCACGAGGCGGATTTGATGGATGCTAATGAGTACTAATGAGCTAATCCTCAGGTTGTTGTTCTTGGCTCACGTATATTGTAGTATGAAGGCTGGCTCGTCATTTGACCCAGACCAGCTGTGGTCACATACATTTCCATCATTACCAAATCTTTTCACATCTTTATCATCGTTGTTATCGGTCACAGGACTAGCATTGTTGACTATGTTGACTCAAATTGGATCTGTGACACAGAGACTCTGCCGTCGCTGTTGCAGTTGAGGTAAACGCAAGCGCAACCAACTGGAAAGTCGTGCATCTTGAATGGCGCATAAACTGCAGCCTGATCTGGATATGCATGCTGATCCCTTTGAGAATTTGTTGCAAGAAAATTCTGACCCGTTCTCTGATGAATCGTCCAAGTAGGTGTGGTCAATATAGTCAAATCAATTGCTTGCACCCATTTTTTTAATATATGTCTTGGCAACCAAATCCCATTAACCTTTGATAGAGGCCCGTGCAATCTGGCATGTCGATATTGGATTCCAAATGAAGAAATGTAATTACAACTCCCTGTGCAATCCTTGTAATGATTTCCTATCAGTGTTAATCCCTGAACAGGGGACCGTCCTTCCCGAAAAAGAGAAACACATTGGAGAATTCTGTTTCTTCACTTTCGGGAATTGTTTTTAAATTTGCGAAGCATGGGTTGAGATTTTGCACCAGCATACGTGTACCATGGTGCCAAACGTGGTCACTTCCACTTACTTCCAAAAAGAAAAGGGAACACATTTCGTATATACAAGCAGTCCAAATAAAGAGGAAAACACAAGATATTTAGTTAATTAATTATGGGTTCAAATCCACCAGCAAAATCAACAAATCTGTTCGGGATCCTCATCCCATTTGGGAAACCCAAATGTTGATTCTGAAACCACTAGAATCACTGGAAAATCATCTTCCAGGGATCGCATATGATCCCATGTTCTTACCAGCGACTTAACAAGCCGCGGGTAGGCCACTATGGCGGGAATCATCATGGACCGCAAACCAAGCACATTGGCCCGGTCACCACCACCTTAGCTCGGAATTGTGATGGTTTTGGGCTTTCATCTTGGGTGAACTTGGGTGGATGTTTTGGGAATAGACAAGTACTGACATGAAACCAGGAAGGAACGAGAAGACATGATCAACTCATGAAACTAACGCTTGACTGTGAAGGAACCATGCCAATGCAAGCAAGAGTTCCCAACTGTCCCCGTTGTGTCTGCGATTCACCAGTTCTTGGCGATATAGTCTATACGAGCCGCGGAAGTTATTTGGTACAAAACGCAGTTGACGAGGTGTTCCTACCTCGTTCTCCAGCCCCGTCACGTTTTTGGGGGTCTGACCGACCTCGTTCTTCAATGCCGCACTTGTTTTCAATAGCTAAATGCTTTGCATGCGATGGCTACCTCTTTCTCGGGGTGTTCCTACCTTGTTTTACAAGCTAATTATGATGTTTCCGACAAACGGGGGTACGCCACAATACTAGTCTCCATTTAACCACATAGAAGCCGTTGCTCATACAGCTTTAAGACATTAAAAGAAACTCCCAAACACATAGTCTACTGCAAGAATATTGCAAGTAGTTGTAAGATGTTGTAAGTGTTCCCAAATTCTCCAGGAAATAAGGACCTTCGCCCCACAATCCCCGTGCTGGAGCTTCCAACTTCAATGTATCGCATGTTTCCCCTCAGTGTATACCTGTGCTTCACATGATCCAACTTCTGGGGAAGTATATACAAAACAGAAAGATTGCGATTTTATATAGATGATAGATACTCACCAGCATTTTCCCATGAAACCCATGGTGGATTTGATACAACTGTACCATGTTTCGCCCAGGAGCATCTGGTGAGTTGTCTGCGATTTTTCGAGCATTGCCACCTGTGTTTCAAGCCCGTCGGCGTACAGTGTAGCACCAAAAACCCCGAAAGGTGGCACCAGCTACATCCTGAAATCGGCTAAGGCGAGAAATTGCTGAACTGTATCATTTCAAGCTACCCAGATGCTCCATGTATGGAATATTTACCTACATTTGGGCAATTTTTGAGGAAATGTAGCCTTTGGGAATGCCAAGATATGCCAAGTTCCTGCCTCACACCAACAGCAATCCTTCTTCAACAAATGCATCTGCTGCATCTAATGTAGTTGGCTCAATGGCGACACCTTCTCCAGGTTTGGTACCAGCTTGCACTTCTTGGGTATCGAATCTTGGAAATAGGATCAGTATCAGTGTTGTCTCGCCAAGGAGCTTTAGGCTACTGTTTGCAAGCTTAAGAGCCTGACAAACTGTACCAAAAAAGTGTCTAAGCTAGCTGTAGATATGATACCGCAGAAAAGTAGGAGGCCAAAATGCGTCATCAAATATTCTAGCCACACTCCAAACTCCCAAAGCATAGGTGGGTATAGGTCATCCTGTGAAAACTATGGGACTGAATGCCAAAAAGAGAACGGCCAATACTGAATCATGATCAAAGTTCGCCATTTGTAATTTGGTCTTAAGCATGACCTTACAACACAAAAAACATTAAATCCATAGCAGGACTTTGCACATTTGGATAATTACGCAAGAAGTAAGAAACAACACCGCCAGCCCGACCTCTGCTGCGTGGATCCTGAGAGGCTGGGAAGATCTTGTTGGGATAAACTTGCCGCAGGTAAAACTGGAGTACGAGAAACCACCAGTGATTTTTGAGTTGATTAAAGTTGAATCCTACAACACACTTGTTATATAATCTCTTCCAGGGCACCCTGGACAATCCTGAGCCAAAGTCCAAGACCGGATATGACTGGATGCTAACAAACCCACAACAGCTTCGAGACCCTGTCACGTACCAAACATGAAACTTCACCAAATGAGGTAGTCAGTGGCCAAACATGGAGAATTTGAGGATCTTTTTGAGTCATCAACAATTTGGGGATCGTTGAAACCCCACCCCTACAAATGGTGATTTCCGGGATGGTTTACTATTGGGTTTGCCACATCAATGCCATTAATTATGAATTCTTCAAAACAAACTCACAGCCACATCCATAGCTGCTCCTGGAGGGCTTTGTGTAGCACACGTACCTCAGGTGCAGCCGGTGTAGCAAATTCAGCTGCTATGCCACTGCAGATGGAATGATGCTAAGCAACATGCCCTTTGGTAAATTAACATAGCTATGGAAAATAATCACCATTTGCAAGAGGTAAAACAACTATCAATGGCCCGTTTTCAATAGCTATGTCAAATTACCAGAGGGTACTTATGCATAATTAATCATAATATTCTGCATAGGTTACTCATATATATATATAATGTATGATATTCAAAAAATATGAAGCTACTGCAAAAGGCTTGCGGATCCGACCGCATGTTCCATTCCTGACCTCGTTACCCAACTCATTGAATCTTTTTTCCTTCTGTACATGTGCGCAAATAAAAGGAGTTGCTCATACATTGTATATGATCCTGCATATAATAGATGTTCAACAAATCGTTTTGTTCATTGTATGTTGATTGAAACTCTCAGTTGCACTGTATGAATATGCTAGTATTTACGCATACTATTAACCGGACCTATATTTAATCATATATATGTGTTATAGCATTGCATCGTTGGGTATTCATCTACTAATGGTTATATAACAGATTGTTTCTTTCTTTACTGACTGTTAATATGATTGTTCATCTACATTATTCACTTCCCGTTTAAAATAAAACTATGTATACCATCAAATTTCCTTTTGCCAATGGTCAATACAGAATGCCATACTCTCTGGTAACCTGAAACCAACTATTTCAAATAGGTGCATCACATACTCTAGCAAGCCATTTTCCATGACTGGGTTAGATTGCCAGAGGGTAATGTACGAGCAATTGCATTACCGATAGTTAACATCGGTTATATCAACACATCCCCATTATACCACTATTGTGTTGGTATATGTTGGTATATGTTGGTATATGTTTGTTACATCCCAATCTTGTTGGTGACTAACACATGCCATATTCTTCTAACTATTCCTTCAACATGGAATAAGAGGAAATATTCTATTAATGTTATTCCATTAACAACGGCTACTGTTACAACAAAAAAAGAGAAGATTAAAGTTATCAACATTTTAGGATTGTAGTTGTCGTTTGTCCTTCTTGAGTTGCTTTAATTTCGAATCACCACTACTTCCCCATTAAGTCTCATTAAATTTCCTTTAAATCCATTTGTTTGACAGTTATTGATAGTGAATTCCAATAAAATCCACCAGAATTGGGAGGATGAACATCCACAAATCCCAGCATATCCCAGCTATTCTAAGTTTCACCTGCCGCCTTGTGGCCACTGCGTCGGCCACTTCCTCCACGTTCCCCAGCTGCGACAAACGCGCCCAGTCCTCACTGGAACACCTCAGGGGACACGATGTCCGGAGTGATTTGGAGTAGTCCCATCCCCCGACGTGGTATAGCATCAAAAACATGGTTGATTTTTAATGCTCAACTATCATCATGATCATCATGAGCAAAGGGTTTGCTAAATCCCCCTGGAAATATATTTTGTGTCCTTTTTAAAATCGCCATAACTGAAGGTATAATGAAGTTTTGGACACACCATCCATGATATTCAGGAAACTATATTCACCTTATCTATATAAGATTTTTTTGGAAGTTTCCTAAACTAGGGCTACCCCTCAATCATCATCCATGTTATTTTCGGATGTTCCATAAACCATCCAGCTATTGGGGTAGCCCCATGACTATGGAACCCCCGTGAAGCCAAGGCGCCAAGTCGGAACCTCCAAGGCCTGCAATGGAAAGCCATAGTCACCACCAGCAGCACCTCCCAGGCCCATCAATGGCACCACTCGAGCACCTGCCAGGTCGAAACTCATGGGAACACATGGGAAAGCAGAAAAAACACATCAATCTTCAGGAAAACAAAATAAACATGATTTGAAACCTATACATATATATATATATATTCATAACAGGAGAAATGGGAAGGATCAATTTAAAGTTCAATAGGGAAAAACATTCATAATTAAAAAAAAATCACCTGAAAATTGGAGGTCGTCCAAAAACTGAAGGAGATGTACAGCCCACGAGGTCCGAGTTGGCAGTCTCTTAATGCGTGAAAGAATGTGAAAGGAGAATGTGAAACAGCAAAGAATGTACAATCTATAAGTTGTACAGAATTGTACATTTTGACTTGGTTTCATGATAAACTTTGAAAGTGCAGGTTAATGATGGAACATCCTTACATGAATTCGTCATCTGTTCGACGGTCAAAACTTATGACGTGTGCCAAGATCTTACTAGTTTTTTCCTCAACCGCAGTTGTTTGAATATATATATATACACAAATTCCCAACTATGTAACTACCTCCAAACCTGCTGGTTGTTTGAAGTAGTCCAAAAAACATAGTCATGCGTCATGAGCCCCTGTTTAGTTTGAATCATCAATAATTGCGGATCACACAAAACCAAACAATGACAAGACATTGTTCGGATCTGTTTGCTCTCCGCCCCATGTTTTCTTGTTGCATCATTCCATCCATTCCATCCGTTCCATCATTCCATCAAAAAAGGCTAATGTTCCCTACTAAAACTGCAATTTCTTGGTATCCCTCATTTTCAGACACACCACGTATCATATTGCTCGTCAGAACTGCTTGTTCTTGCTGCATACCCCATTCAAATCACTGTAAAATAACCCAAGAGATCCCACTCTTTGAATATTTGGAGCTTTCCTAAAATTAGGGGTACCCCTAAATCATCAATTTTCATGGGATTTTCCATTATAAACCATCCAGCTATTGGGGTACCCCCATGACTGTGGAAACCCCCATGGGTGAATTCTGCACCCCCTGGACCACTGCCTCGGCTAAAGGCTACCCGAGCTTCTTCAGCAACACCTGGACCCCCTTCGAAGCAAAGGTAAACGTCGCCTGCAAATGCCACTTGGGACTGCCGTGGAGGTTTTACCCTCTGGTGAACTCAAATAGATGTGGAAATCCTATCATTTCTAGACATTTTCCTGGGGAATCCGTAGGTTTTCCGCATTCATGTTAGTTTACCCGGTATATAAACATGACAAACAACGATTTAGCCAATGAATATAGTGGAAAATGAACATATCCTGGTAGAAGTTGGGCCTGTAACCAAGGACGACAGGACACAAACAAAACAAACTAACCAAGTTTGTTGGTTGAACAAGTGTCTTCTCTTTGCAACCAAGAAACGTTTAGTTTGTACAATGGGTAGAAACAAACTTATTAAGCTCGAGGCAGCATGAAAATGAAACACAATGAGAAAATATGGTTGGTTGTGAGTTTTGGAACATCAGTGGGATTTGTCCAAGCAAGAGTAAGGGCACATGCAATCCGACTTCCAAACACCTTATTTGGCAGGGTAATTTGGGTGTAGTATGGAGGTTTCCGAAGAACGGGGCGCACCGAGTTCTCATCCATTTGATGTTCGGATTTTCCATCAACCATCCAGCGATAAAGGGGTACCTATGGAAACCACTAGGCATTATCAATCCTTAAAGAGGAATCAATCCAGCACCACATGATCCAACGATCCCACGTTGTCATTGCCAGCCGGCGTTGCATCACACATGTGTTAAACTACGAGTAGCCAATATCAACCAAATCAAACCAATATAATTATACCAGTTCAAGATTCAGAGAACCTAGATATAATCCTTGCAAGGATTGACTTCAAATGGGCATCCTGACTATAGCCACTCAAATTCATCTAAACCAAGCTGGTTGCAGTACATGAATCCCAAATTTGTTTCAAAGTGGTCAGCTCTACCCATTTCCTGCAATATATACATATAATGTCACAAAAATTGATGGAACTATAATACTTTCACATATACGTATTATATACCCATTCACACCTAATCAATCACATGTTCCACAAGTAGGGGATATCCCAAAATGGTCCGCACCATGATCCTGTGCTCAAAAAAAGTCGAATATACATCCATTGATTTCCCAATGACTTCCCCATTGATGTCCTTTTACTTCCCCATGGATTTCCGGATTCCCCCATATATTTAAAAAAAGAAAGAAAACATAGGGAAATTGTGATGTCCTGAAAACTTTTTTTTGTTCCCCATTGATTTCCTTTCCTGAAAATTGCGATGACATCCCAGTCCCCCGGCACCGACGCGGCTGAAGACTTTCCGTCGCTCCGCGGCATCGACGCCCGCCACCAAGTCCTCGCCGATGGCGGCGTAGCCTGACGTAGCGCTCGGCGGATGGACATATGTTTCTATAGATGATACCCTCTGGTAAACTAACATAACTATGGAAAATCCCCATTGTTCATCGGGTAAATCAACTACAAATGGCAAGTTTCAATAGCTATGTTTGTTTACCAGAGGGTATCTGTGTTCATCATACTAGATCTCAATAGAAACTAACTAGATATGTATAGTATATATGTATAGTCTAGTCTATCAAATTTTCAAATATATAAAATATATAATATAGATATAAGTGCGTATATTGTCCATATGTGTATATGTATGGGTAAATCATACTATTTCACCAACCTGAAATAAGGTAGTTTTCGGACAGTTACCCCTTACTAACAATGATTCCAGTGAGGTCACTGTAAGGTCACTATCACTTACCCAGATATATTGTCTATGATTATCTATTAATATATGAATTATACAATCATCTTGAAGTAGAATAAGAAATAATCATTCAAAGATCTTCCCATTTTGGTGGCTCGTTTTGTATATACTATATGTACTATGTATAGTACTGTGTCTATATGGACTGTGTGTATGTGTACTGTGTATATGTAATATATATATATTCTGTACATGTATAAACTGTGTAAACAAAAATCAGATTTCATCAAATCTTAGCACCACATTTCAAACGTGTATAAACTGTGTCTTTTTTTGAAGTGTAATTTCATCCAATTTTAGAGGCTGGGGATCGGGGATGAAGGTGAATTCGGGAGGGGCGGGGGACATTTTAAGAGGTGAACAGTCCAATCTTGGGGCCAACATTGAAATCGAGATTTGCTTCCAGCACTTCACAAGCAACCTCTTCATATGCATGTGTATGAAGACAAAACCAGCCAAATCTGGCCATTGATAGGCGGGTACACGAAAATTTTCCAGGACAAAGCCAACAAATCTCATTTTATTTACATTAACCGATAGCGGTAGCGGCCAGCCAGTTTGTCCCAAAGTCGTCCTCTCTCTTGGCCAAAATGCACCAAGTTCCTTGGAAACCAGTGGTTGAAGGTTTTTCAGGGCCAACAAGTCCTTAAGAAACCCCTGCAGGCCGTGAACTGTCAACATAGAAGTCCGTTAGTAACACCTGTGGGGAAGAACATCACTAAGCCAATCACGTGGTAGATTCACTGACAAACCCGTCCCCGATGCTGCAATGAGCTGCGAAAACCATCCGGACATAGAGGTTTGTTGGGTTTACTGCACGAATTCCTCCCCAAAAAAATAGACAATTACAGAGCAAAAACGCTGAAATGGTAATAAATTATGTGTCTATTTTTTTGGAGGTTTTACTACACCACTTTCAAATAAATGGATCCCACCGTCCCAAACCGGGCAAAGCACGTGATCTGTTGAAATCCATGTGAACTCAGTGACTTCACCATCTGCTCCTGCAGCTGGATGACAAATCAATGTGGCTATGGCTATGGCTATGGTTATGGCTATGGCTATGGCTATGATTATGGTTATGGCTATGGCTATGGTTATGGCTATGGTTATGGCTATGACTATGGTTATGGCTATGGTTATGGCTATGGCTATGGTGGCTATGGCTATGGCTATGGTTATGGCTATGGCTATCGTTATGGCTATGGTTTCTTCAGCCAGAACATGACCACATTTATGTGGCCCATGTTATACAACAAGTTTGGTCGATGCCTCTTCGAATAAAGTATTCAAACACCAAATCCCATACCCATATTACACATCTTGTTAAAACATTACCCATCACGTGTTAGCGTTCCCGTTTGACATCTACTTACTGTATGTGTCACAAATGAGGATCATCGTTTCAAATCAAACAAACATATCATCAATTTGTTCGGAATTGATCCAAAAACCATAGTCATGACCTCATCCTGATCATGATCATTATATATCATGTTCACCCTCCACATCACCGCCATAAAGTTTTAGGTCACCTGGTCATTTGGTGGTGAGCAAGTCCCCTAACCCGAGAAACACAACAGGCAGTTCTGATACCTCAGGTGGTCCGTCACAGTTATGGCCGTCAACCCATTTTCTATGGAATGACAACGACATTTTTATGGAATGATAACCCCATTGATACTCGTTTGTTTCACCATTCATAACTTGTATTTCGGGCAGCTGCAGAGACCATCTCCCAAGTTCCTGCACCCCTGGTAGGCCACCAGTTAGTACCGACACGTCACGATCCGGAAGGGTCTCTACAAGCCTGGCGCCATGGCAGGGGCCCGGGGTCATTTGATACCCTGAGCCAACCATTGATCATGGGGTCCCGGGGGGGGGTCTGGATAAGCCATGGATGATCATTTTCAGAAAGAAAGGTGAATGTCCAGGTGTTCATTGAAAGTTTGGGAGGTCCAAGAGTGATTTGACCTGGATTGGGGTGGGGAGTGGGTGCCTAAAGGCTCAATAAGGCCTTAAAAAGGGCTTAAATGATAAGTATTGGATAAGCCTTGGATAAGCGAGAAACAGCTAGCTATTCTGCATACCCCCCAACCCAAAATGACCCTTCAGGGCTCCTCCCCAAAATTGCCAAAATTGAGGAAAAATGGTGAACACACATCGCAAGCACTGCAAAAATCCCAATGCCCTTTGTGGGTTGTAGCTCGAATCACCCATTGCTTTGGATAAGCAATGGATAAGGAAGTTCAGCTAAACACTTTTCGGGTGACTCCCTAAGTTAGCACTTGGGCCGTCTTTTTTCCGAGGTGCTGCGGGGATAAAATCGAAACACGCGCCCAATTGCTCAAACCACAGCGCAACTTTGCAGCTCCCGACCACTCTAACAGCAGCCCTCATGAGTTGCAACCGGCTGTCTGAGCTACGACTTTGAACGGCCAAACACGCTTAGGCTCGGGAAGTCACCCTGTGTGATGATTTTTGGATTTATGTGGAAGCATTTTGTTTTTTCGTTTTTTGAACCATTCACATCTTTGAGGGGCATGGCCCCTCTGACCAATCCGCTGCCAGGAGGAGGATCAATGACATTGTATGCTTGATTGCGAAGGGACATTGTCATGGGCAGATTGTCTACCCAACGCACACAGCGATTCGCGAATCTGAGTTCGTTCTGTACAGTACAGGACCGAATCGACATGGCCCTTGTCTTGCCTATGCACAAACGCGTCTTAAGTTAAATTACTTTTGTGGTTGCTCTTCCGGAGCAGACAGCAGTTTGAACCAATCGGCCCTGGTTTTGGCCTTTGCATGCTTCTCTACATATTCCACGATGGAAGTTTCATAGAGGCCATTGTCATCATAAAAGGCGAGGGCCAAGGTGCTGTCCAACGGATCCTGCACAGTATGAAGTCCCCGCAAAGGAACGAAAAGCGAAAGGATGCTGAGGTACGACCCTCCATCAACAGCATCTACACACCCTAAACCTCTTCAAGCCTGCAGAATCTAGAGTCATCTAGAGTCCAAGAATCAGCACTGTGACACAATGTTCTCCTCCACATCAGGTTCCAGCAAGAGGCCATAGACATTTTGCAGCACTACCTGCACAATGTCAGCAAGGCTAGACCCTTG
>Ga0126342_10001337_pt1 | contig 34147 bp, 28 predicted proteins | sample Cyp1metagenome_FD_92528 | JGI IMG/M metagenome (GOLD analysis project Ga0126342, IMG submission 92528) | Coral microbial communities from Lord Howe Island, Old Settlement Bay, Australia - Cyphastrea 1 metagenome | ecosystem: Host-associated > Invertebrates > Cnidaria > Coral ...
AAACATGAACGGTAGAATGCAACTGTAGACGGATTTTTGCGAACATTTGATTTTCCCAAGTGTGGAAACATTTTTCTTATACATACGCGATTCCATGGTGTTTTAAGATTTGGGCATGACTTAGGCATGAGTTTCTTGAAACAGCAATTCCATGGTGATTTACTAGCAAGTTTTGACCCAGGCATGAGTTAGGCATGAGTTTGTCGTTTGACTGTAGGTGCCAACTCAGTTCAGAGCTGCGCTGGATCAAATTTGTTTTTGCTACTGCTTCGTTTGGCCATGGAACCATGGAACAGTTATCTTATTATTTTGATGATCTTGTGGATGATTTTTAAGTCATGCTGAGTCCTGCTTTTTCTGGCTCATCAGGACCATGCCTTGGAAAATCTTGTTGCAGGTTCCACGGGCATTGTGAAGATCACCGATTTCGGTGTGTCCGGTGAACTGGAAGATGACATCGAGCAGAAGAACAAAGTCACCTTTGCTTCTGGGACAGAAAGGGACAGCTGAGACGGGCGAGTTTTGCACCAAAGAAAATGGATGAACGTGGTGATGGCAATGCTAGGGAATCACCAGCAAAAATATGGACCAAAGAGGTCCAGAAAATAGTGCCAGTCCACAAGCCATGATGAATGTGATTGAATACCTCCTGGTATTTTAAGATAATTTAACAGTTTGCCATGTAAGATCACCATTTCTACTAGAGGCAAATCATCGAACTTTTCATGGGCTATGGCTTCCAGTTAAGTTACACATTCTCGGAGGGTATGCAATACTTTTGACCCTTTGTGGATAAAACAATATAAAAGACGGCAATGGAAAATCCGCCATTTCTAGGTGATTTTCCGAATTAAACTACCAATTCATATAGGATTTTCAGTTGCCATGTTTGATTACTGGAAAATTACATTTTAATTTTAATACTTATTATATATATATATACACGGTAACCGGTAACCTTTATATGGATCAGGGCGCCAAGGTGCGGGAAGGTCACCTGTTTCGAGGTTGGAACCATCCACTACATGTCACCCGAACGTGTGGTGGGCAAGCCCTACCAGTACAACTCTGATACGCTGGGGGACCCGGCTGTGAACTCTGTGAAGATTAGTCTCACGCAAGTTGTGCACGACCTGAAACAGCCGTTTTTGGGTGGATTAGTCCATATACCCTCTGGTAATGACTAACATAGCTATTGAAAATGGTCATAGAAATAGTGGATTTACCCATTGAAAATGTTGATTTTCCATATAGTTATGTTAGTTTACCAGAGGGTATATGAAGCCTTATTGAGACAAACCTGTGTGGCTTTTTATCTCGCCTCTCCTGCGAGAATGGCTCCAGTTCTGTATGCTTCAACCCGGGACTATCTGGGATATGGATTGGATATGGGGGGAAAAAAGGTATTGGGAATCCAAAAAAAAATGATATACATTGATATACTATGATATACTTATGTATAATCATGTATAATCATGTATACTGGAAATGAACATCATCCAGGAATGGCTGTTCTTCCAGTCACTGCCCAAGGTGGAGCCTGGGTTTAACGCTCATGGAGTGCATTTTGATGCGCTACCCGTACCTTGGGGACTTGGATCATCTGGGTATAGCTGCTATGGAATGGACAGCTCTCGCTGGAAGCTCTTAAAGATACTATCCCGGTATATGAGGGTGTGTATTATAATGATATACTCATGTACAATATAGTTATATACAGAGTCCTATACATATTTGTTATATGCAAAAACAATCAAAACATGTTATATGATGTTATATGTATATATGTATATATATCTATCCCCCCCCAAAAAAAACGCATTAATTATCATGCATGCATAGGATTTTTCATTCGTGTCTACCCGGCCGAAACGTGACCACCAGAACTGCTCTGAACGAGCAGCGGTGCACTCTTTTTATCCAGATGGGCCGCATCACAGTCACAAATACGGTGGTAGGGATATGCACATGCCCGCGCATGCAAGATATGATTGGTACCCTCTGGTCAACTAACATAACTATGGAAAATCACCATTTTTAATGGGAAAACTCACTATTAATGGCCATTTTCAATAGTAAACATCAACAAAGCCATAATGCGGGAAACCCAATCATAAAAACCTACGATTTGGGATGCTTTGGGTTTATGACATCCATTTATGGTGATGTTGGGGATGGTTTATTGGATTTACCCTCATGGGGCAGCACCTTAGCTATCCTATAGCTTAGCTCGGGGCCCGCCAGGTACTCACGCGAGGAGGACCTGGGTCCCTTTTTCACGTATCAAGGCATGGTAATTCCACCCCCATTGCTTGGTCGTTTCAAATATAACTTATGTGACTCTTATATGACTCTTTATTATATAACTCTGATAATCTCTGATATGGAGGTTTCCTGAAATAGGGGTACCTCCAAAACATCCATTTTAATAGGATTTTCCATTAGAAACCATTCATTTGGGGGTATCCCCATGTATGGAACCCCCTTTCTTTGGTCAGCACCCATGGTTGAACCATGGTTGAACCAGGAATGCGATGATCCAGTTCTCCAGCCGACAGGAGAGTGGCAAGTTGACTGTTTGGGAGCTGATGAAGCGAATCGACACGTCTGGGACTGAGGCTGGCTGTGTTTCTCCGTTCGAGACCCAGCCACTACCGAAGAGCTCTTTAGCTGCTTGAGAATCATGTTATGTATTATCTTCATTCCAATGATAAATAATAACAACATATAATAACCATGATACAGAATGATATTATTCATAATATCTTAACCATCAGAATAACCATCAGAATAAGTTCATTTTACCATCATAATAACCATCATAATAACAGATAATAACCATCATTATTACCCTTCACAGTTACATCCCTCATGATGTTTCCACCCAGCTATGGTTTAAAACGCCCAGGGACGAGCCGCCGAGCCTTCCTCCGAAGCATGGCAGCCAGCTGCAGGACTTCCTTCAGCAGGTTCTCCCGAAGCCATGGCCCAAGAATTTTTTAGGCTTAGTGAAATATTTTTTGATTTATCCAGATCTTTGTAGTTGAGATATTAGTTGGATTATATCATTTTATAGGTTTTTTTTTAGGAACGATACTTTGGATTTTTAAGGGAACTTGTGATTTTTAAGGGAACTTGTATAAGTTACTGTAGATTCACTATACTTACTTGAGTGGGATTTTAGGAACTTATATATATCATCGAGTATATCCAAGATCGCTTTTATGATCATTATTATACTCGTATCTATAATGTCACTTTTTAAGATACTACAAGTATATGTATGGACTATAAACTTATATGATCTAGATCATTTTATATAATTTGTTATCAGTTCAAATCTATTTTTTTTGGGGTTTGAACTAAATCCTAGATGATATATATATATATATAACATCTACTTTTATAGAATCATAAATTCAAATCTATCATCAAACTTGTTTTTTTGCATTAAATCTACTCTTGTTTTGGAGCTGGCGATTTTTCGCCAGGCCCTGCAAAAAGATCCCACCCTTCGGCCCGGTGCATCCACCATGAAGGCGTCAGGGCCATGGGGATAGATGGAATTTTCCCTTAACCATCCACCCATCCACAACAAAAAAAAATGGGGAAGCCCCATGAAAAAAAGGAAAGCGCAACACATTTTTGAGGTGATACGTTTGATACCAAACAATTTCTTGGTGGTCGTTTCTGGGATTCAACCAACATTCATTTTCTGGGATCCAACCCGCTAAGTATAGATACATACCCTCTGGTGAATGAACACTTTGAGAACTGGAATATCATGATGTTTTAACATCAATGTCAATCAATGTAAATTATCTATTATATGTTCATGGGCAATTTTCCGGGTATCTCGTGTTTCAACCTGAAAGATTTAGTCGCTCTGCATCTTTGTCACCGTTTGTCATGGTGCACCACTTCACAATCCCATGTTTGGTTTGGGCACCATCCCATGATTTTAACAATTTTTCATGATCTGAGAATCAAAAGTCCCCAGTTGGAGCCTTCAAATTCTTCTTTGGGAGTTGAAAGGTGGGGTCTGAACTATAAGGAGCTAAGTTGGTTTATAACTCCAAAAACTACGGAAACTATGGTAGATACATCGAACTTCATCGAACTGCACCGAAGTACTTAAAGTTCATTTTGTGAAATTCATCAACAAACATCAAGCAACATCAACCAAACTCACCCTTTGAATATGACATTTGGCTTCCAAGCCCCGGCACCAGCTAGGCCCATGGATGGCTGGAAGGCTTTTCGCCCCTGCGGATCTTAGAGCTGGCCATGTGGATCGCGCCCATGGACTTTGCTCCGCCTGAGGAGGTTTGGCCTGTCGTTGGGCAGATCTTTGAGGGGTAGTATGGTATAGGTCTGAAATGATGCTATTTACCCTCTGGTGAACTAACATAGCAATGGAAAATGGCTATTTATAGTGGATTTTCCCATTAAAAATGGTGATTTTCCATAGTTATGTTAGTTTACCAGAGGGTATTTTAAAGGTATTGACTATGACTCAACTATTACTGGTCAGAATCAGATGGCTCAGATCTTATCAGTTTGTCATATGTTAATACAACACATCATTTGTCACGGTGAATGGATCAAGAAAAGCAGCTGGTGAGAGCGCAGCGCAAACCAATCCTTCATGCAGCTACATTGATATTTATTTTATGCCATCCGGTAGTTTTATACAGCTATGGGCAATTGCCGTTCATATATGATTTACATTGATTTACCGTTTGTAAGATGGGTGATTTTCAAATTTTTCAATAGCTATGTTAAATTCCCAGAGGTGTAATGCATTTCAAACTTGGACATGCCATTCCCACATTTTCCCATCCCTTCCTATCCCTTGCCATTGCTTTCCACCTATCAAAGCCTTCAGGCGCCCAAACAGAGGCACGGCTGCCCAATTTCGACCCAGAAAACCCTCTGAAGATCCCATGGATAGCTGGCTACCTCCTGACATGTCCCGAGGCTCCTGATGATCCAACTCCCATGGGTCCCATGGATTTTCCACTGTCGGTGCAAAATAAAAGCACCCCAACAAAAAGATTCGAGATGGGTTTGGGTCAATGGACTCTGGTCCTTCTTTGCCTTTTCAGATGTTTAAAGGTATTACTGGACTAGTACAGTAAACCATCATAGACCATCATAGCCACAGACATCCAAAGGCACAAGATCAACTTCAACAGTCTTGGACCCCTGGCGCATAGGTCGAGACCGAACCCTTTCCAAATGCCCCATGGTGGAGGTCCCTATGGGTCATCGTTGTCTGTGCCCTTCTCGTGCTAAATGAGTGGGAGATGCACTTCCCAAAATATTCGTGGAAGAAACTGATAAACTCATAACGACCACAATTAACATGAGTTCCGGTACAGGAGTGTTCTGTTTTCATTGCTTGACTTTGGTTAGCTTTAGATTATTGGTTCCTCCTGTCTGATCAGTAGCCCTCACATTGGTCAGCTCGTCTGCAGGTTTCACAATGTGAAACGCCTATTTCTTCAGGTCTTGTCTCACTTGAAATGGTTCACCCTATAGTTTTATGACATCAAACAGAAACAACATACCGCGATGGTTTTCAGGCTTCAAATGCAAGTGACATCGTAGGGAGGGCATGAAAGCTGATAAGAACAAGCATACACCAGCTATTTTGTGCTATTTTGCGCGTTTTTTTTGCTGAGAACTAGAGGCTGCTAAGGTTTGAAAAACCCATCTCCATGAGTCTGATGTTGTTGAATTCCAATTCCCCATCTTTGGGGTAACGGGTAACGTCCTCATTTCTCGATATTCTGGAGGCTATCGAGCCTGCAGCCCAGCGAAGGCCTGCCATTTCTTCCGAGGTCGTTATGTTCACCTCCAGTTGGTTTCAAGGGAAACTCTGCAGTAAAAACCTTTGATCTGGGACTAAAACCATACTAAAACCTATGGTTTCCATACTAAAACCGATGGTTTCCAGTAGATTTTCCCAACTAAACCCGCTGACCTCCAGCTTTCCAGCACTTTCCAGGAGGCCCGAGAGGCACCACATGTGCCTCCTCGTCTGCCCGAAAGCAGCCCACCCAACAAGACCTTAACGCCTCGGCTTCCCGAAACCAGCCCCGCAGCGAAATCCGCGCGGCCTCTCTGGGGGTGCAGGGATGGGTCTGGTAAATGGGTGCCCCATAGATAGCTAAGTTGGTGCAAATAACTCCCATGAAACCTATGGTTTATGGCAGATATAACTAACTAGTTAATGGGGTTTATAAACCAACTAACATCACTGGGGGGCACCATCCTGTAGTAAGACATAGTAAGACGTAGTAAGACTTATAGTAAGACTCTAAGAACGAATTATTGATCATCATCTATCCGATTTATCCCAATCTAGCCGTTGAGTTTACATACCAGGTTTGGTTTCAAGTTGTTGAACAGCTTGGGTTTAGAAATGGTTGACCACAGCCAGCCGACCTGGCTTAGACCTGGCTGATTCCACGCGGTTCATTATTGTCATTTCATTTGAGAATAAGCTTAAGCAAATTCAATTCAGAATAACCAATGAAGATGAAAATGGTTTGAAAATGGGCTATCGCAAAAATAACATGCCCATAGATCGGAAGCAGACAAACCCTTGAGGATGTGCCTCCACGACTGCCAGAGGGCAGTCCAGCGGCCAAAGTTGTGCTACACTTAAGGGCATGCTGCCCCCGGAAGTTTGCAGAATTGTTTGAAGGGGAAAAAATGCAGCAGCAAACCCCTGTATTTGGTGATAAGAAGCGTGGATTTTCTGATGTTTTCGGTATAGTTCTACAGTTTTACAGTTTCCTTGAACGAATCCATTGACACTACTGTAGTCTCGGGAGGACATGTGTTCCCGTCGAAACCGTGGCGATGTCAGTCCCAAGGATCTGCGGGACACAGCGCATCCTCCACGTCTGCCGGAGGGCAGCCTGAAACCTCCGACACTCGGACATGACTAACATGTGAGTATGGGAACCGTTGTTGGGTGCTTTCCATGGGGTAGTGTGGGATGGTAGTTTCTCCATAGACCATCTTTTTCGGGGAAGCTGAGGTGGCAGACTACACAAAGATTAGCCTTGAAGAATGTTCAAGTGCTATTTTGGATGAAGCGATTGAATAGCGATTGAAGATTCTGGTGTTGATTGACAGGTTTTGGACATTTTTGGGTCTAGTTGTGACTCACTTGCATACACCATGGGCAACAAACACTTCGGATCCAATATCAAGCGACATGGGAGAACTGGGAAGTTGCCATTGCTTCAAGTTTGGGTGTACCAAGATGTAGCTTTTGGCTGCACATGACATTTGGAGCTAAGTCATATGGAGGTTTGCTTATTCTAATTCTATGCACACAGAATTAAGCATAGGCCCACTGCTGATTTCGGTCCTTCACAAGAATGAGAGATAGAACATTGGATGAGCACATCAACTTGCTAATACCAAACAAAGGCATTTCTTCCCGCTCCAGATTGTTCACATTTTGGTCATACGAGTCATGTGGTCCAAATACGATGATGGCTCCAAATTTCCTTACTATACTATCTTTAGGGCTACTCCACATCCATGAATCGCATAAATCCCAGCCATTTGCAGCTGAAAACCCATGTGGATTCCACGGCTTTTGATCCACTGCCCATCTTGAGGAGGGGTCCAGCAGCCAGCGGAGCGTCAGGGGCTCCCAAAAAGATGCCAAAAAATCATGAGAAATCCTCACACCCTTAGCCGAGGGTTTTTTTGGGGGGGATCTGGGAAAAATGTAACTAGAGGTGTTACCTTCCAAATGTACTGTAATATTACATTTTTTTGGTCTCTCCAAATTTCGGAGGGACCTCCCTAAATGTAAGATACATTTTAGGTGCTGATTTTATGGGTTTTTGGGAACATGTAAGTTACATTTTCGAAGTACCCAGAATGTAAGTTGCATTTGGGGAAGTCCCCCCTAAAACGGTAGGGATGCCGAAAAGATCCGAAAAGTATTTCCAGGATGGTAGTTCAATGTTGCTCTCCCCTATTGAATTTCAAATGTTCCAATCTTTCGCCGTCTTTTCTTGTCAAAAGATTCATGGTTTAAAGGACAATTTACAGGAAAGCCCTATATTTGATGGTAAGCTCCGCGGTTTCCAGTTAAGATTTTCCCAACTAAACCAATCCATTGACGAAACCGATGCCTAAACGTTGGATCATCGGAAATTGCATTGAAAGCATCATCGAACAATCCCATCCTGGACATGCTTTTCGGCATCTTGTTGGGCTTACTACATGGGATAGTCATAATATTTTTTTGTTTTCCCTATCATCTATGCATAGTCATATTTTATATATATATATATTTGATATTATAAAAAAAAAAAAACTATCCTGGATATGTTTTTTTGGGGGGGGGAAATAGATGATGTCCCATGTCATGATATTTAATTACCATTATTTATCCCATGATACCACACTACCAGTGACAACATCATTTTCTATACTACACTACCAGAATATAACAATTATAGATGATTGTGTGATATCATCACTGGTTGGTTGTTTAACACGTTTAACTTCCTTCGTAAAAAATGAGCGCCCACTGATCTCATTCTGAGGGTCAGTGAATCCTCAGTGAATCCTCAGAACCCGTGAGTGGGTGGTCCATTCTGGGGGAAACATCAGTGGTTGTGTAGGCAATTATATATATATATATATATATATATCAGATATCATCTTTGGTTGTAAATTCTCAGACTCAGACACATTTTTTTTTGGGTATCTTTGATTAGCTACTTGACTGATCTTGGCTGTGCTCCATTTTCAGGGTGAAACTGCAGGCCTGCCGGCTCACCAGAATCGGAGCCGCGCTCACGTGAGTTGCTGGGACGCAATAGGGAGAGAGGGTCACAGGAGATGCCGAGAATTGGCGTAGCCCATGGTAGCCCAGTTGAAGAACCAATGCTGGTTGGTGGTTTCAACCATTTTTTATTTTCCATAATATATGGAATAATCCTTCCCATTGACTAATATTTTTCAAGATGCTTGAAACCACCAACCAGAATGTCCAATGCAAATTGACACGTCAAACCTGCCTATGTAAAAATCTCCGACATCGTGGACGATACCATCTGGGTAAATTACAGCGGCCATATTTTCTCATACGACAACTCGCGTCTTTGAATAACTTCTGAAAGCAGTGGTCAGCTGAGTTTCCAACACTTGGTTTTCAAATCAAACCTCAAAGTGGGCCAACAACCTTCAAAGTCAACATAAGTCAACTATCGAAAAATTGCTAAAAATGGAAGGTGTTTCCATAAATCCCATCTTTTTTTTACGCCATCAATTGATGGCCCTTAGCCACGTCATTGTGGCTAGGCATTTGGACATGCCCAAGATGGATCAGTCTTGGCACGGAGGCCCCCTGACTCGAGTCGAGTGCGAGTCCAATCGTGGACAGCTGAGATGCATTCGACCTGCTGTGATCCTGCAGGTCGATGCAATCCCTTTAGCGCATTTCAGGCAGGGCCTGCAGGGGCTGTGGCGATGGTTTTTTCATGTTTTTTCGAAGTTCCGAAGCAGTTAAGTGATGAAAGTTGGAGTGAGAGATAGTGAGAGGATCTTTTGGTTTCCATGGGACATTAGTGACTACTTTGCAGTAGGGGCCGATCATATCCAGCAGCTCATACAAACCTCCGTATTTGGCTCGTATCGTGGCCCCATCAATGTTGTACACGGATTCGTGGATACCCCATCAACCTCCTCAAACAATTGCCAAGTAGCCAACACTCCAAGAATCTCAAAAAAGAAGAACTGCCAGGACATGTAACATGTCAGGAGTCTAAGCAAGGGTTGTTTTTATCACGTTCATGTTTATCATTGTTTATCGATTCATCTAATCCTCTAATTCTTTTTCCTATGAGAAACCATCATGGGATATTGTCAGGATGGGGGAGTTGGGCGGGATTTTCCTATTTCGTTTGAAGTGGGGCTAGATGAGATGTAAGACTTGGGTAAAGGAGTTGTGCTTATTGGGATTTTGCCAAACAAAAAGGCTTTGACTTTTTCAGTACTTGGGTGGTTGATGGGTTACCCTCTGCAAGAACTGTGTGTGTAGATGTTAGTTTTTTGTACAGAGTGTAGGAAAGGAAGAGTGCAGATCCTTTTGGAAACCTTTTGCTGAAAGCCTGCTCAACAAGAGTACGCAGTGAATTCAGTGAATATTGAATAAGATGTTTTTTCAGGGTTGGAGGGATAGGAAGGGGTCCAGAGCTAGTTTTTTTTTTTACCCTAACAAGATCAGCTCTGAGAAACAAACATCAAGTCAGCAATATCCCAACAATTCCTTGGCTCACGGCACGCCAATAGGTGTACTACATTCGTACCCCATCAACCCATATTAGGGGCTTGTGCCCTTGTGTGAGCCTAGTTTTTTTTGATATTGCCTTTGTGGGGCCCCCTTGATATGGGGAGAATGAGTGAAATCCAATGGCGTATAATTAACCATTTTCTCCATCAAGATTTTATGCGATGTTCGGGTATCTACCATGTTTGGACGAGCTCAAGCTCATTGCCATCCCATTCTTGAATAGACATTGAAATTGCTAGTGACCTTCTGGGGACATGGGCCTGATTTTGCCCCCAAAAAATGGGGCTTCCCTAAGGAGCTGAACTCTGGGAGATGGCGATGCGTTGAAGAACCTGCAGCCAATTTCTTTGTACCATAGCATCCATATACAGTACACACCATGTTTCGATACATATATATATATATATACATGCATGCATGCATGCATGCATCCATACATCCATACATCCATACAGACAGACAGACAGACAGACAGACAGTAACACAGACATACATGCATACATACATACATACATACATCCATGCATACATACATACATACATACATACATACATAAATATATATATATATATACATATTAGGGTATATGATGAACATCCATTTCTTTGATTTTGTTTGAGTATGACACTTCAAACATTGACATTTGATATATATATTTGGGGATAAATCAACATCATTCAAAACCTATGAAATACAATACCCTCTGGTAAACTAATATAGCTATGGAAAATCACAATCTTCAATAGGTAAATCAACTATAAATGGGCCATTTTCATCCATTTTCCATAGCTATGTTTGTCATTATCAAAGGCTATTTCTTTGGGGAAAAAGTTACATCCTGCCAGGCGGAAGTGAGTGCATCGCCCGAGGCTTGTAAAACATCGCAAGGAACGTCTTTCGGAGGCCCGGCCATGCCCTGCCGCGCGCATGTGATACCCTCTGGGAATTGAACATACTAAACATGGATAAACATGGCCCATTTGGTAAACTCTGGTAAACTCACATCGCGAACTGGAAAATCACAATAGCATACAATAGCTAAATCATCTCTAATTTTAAGGTCCATTTTCCATAGCTATGTTAGTTTACCAGAGGGTACTAACAATGGCCCATGAATAGTTCGTTGATTTTGCTATGAACATGATTATTTTCCATAACAGCTATGTTAGTTGACCAGAGGGCAACCGATGATACTTGATAATTAGCTTAAAACTGATCCATGATCTATGTAAATGTTTGTATATAAATGTCTCACTTGAAATGAACGATTGCATGTAGTGATATCTAGTGACAATTAGTTCGCTTAAAACCGATCAGCATGTTATTTCGAGTGGAATGACGTTGAAGGACGGCTTTCCCCACTTGCTGGCTAACTCCTGGAGAAGTAAGCCACACAAACCAGCCTGGATGCCACAGGGGCTGAAGGTGAACTGCTCATTTGAGGCTCCGGGATGAAGACGGCATGATTTATTGGCGCTGTGGGATGTATATGGGATGTTTTTTCGTGTTTTTTCCTGTGAAACCCATGTTATTTTTGTTTGTATTTATGATAATGCTTCGTTTTCCTCCAACATTGTACTGTACTTTCAAGCAATTTTGCGAACACACCGAACATGATTCAATTATTGGTCCACTGTGAACTTGAGTTTTTTTTTACATATGTCCACATTGTTTTCACCATCATATTTGATTTACCCTCTGGTAATTTGTTACATAGCTATTGAACATGGCTATTTATAGTGGATTTTCCCATTAATAGCATGGTGTTTTTCCAGTTCGCTACGTTAAATTACCAGAGGGTATCTATATCCCGGGATTTTTTCTCTGATTGTATATAAAAACAATGTGGATATAGATAAATCATATATTTAAAAAACAATGTGGATACATTTATCTATATCATATATTCATATTTGATTTCCGTTGTTCCAAAACAAAGATTTCTCCATGCTGCAGCAGCCTCAGACGAAAAAAACGGCTCCGCCGTAACGAGCCCATGGCCGCCGCCGCTGCGCGGCCGCGCTGGGCCGATTTGGTCGACTCCTCGCAGGAAGACGCAGATGTCGTGGGACCACTTCCGGGGTTGCTGCGAAGGGATTCATGGCAGGAGAAGTTGGGGAGATTTGGGATTTCGGATGGATTTGGTGATGATTTTGGGATGGGATTTCTGGATGATTTCTGAGGTGATAATATGTGATGTTTGATTTTTTTTTTGAGATTTTGCGAATCCATTTGTCACAAATTGGATCAAATTGGCCTTGTCCACCAGTTGTGTGGGGAATCGACTTGGATTGTCTGATCTTTTTTGGGGACCCCCGAAGCATAGCCAAGTGGTGAAGAGAAGTGAGGTAATTTTTGCATTTTTTTTTAAATATGTGACATGAGGAATTATGAAAGAATCATTTTGGGGTGTCACAAAAGCACATCTTTTTTGCCAGATGATGTGGGAGCCTAACAGCGTTTGGGGCTGTTATTGAAGAGACTTACCCCAAGTAGGGGTATACACAACGATACACCCTGAATAGCCACGAAGAAGGAGTGTTTCGCTGGGACGGGACTATGATTCCGCCCCGGGGGATCATGGGGAAATGATGAGAAAAGTTCTGGGACTTAGGGAAAAAAACAGAAAGAATTGGACCTTGATGCTCAAATAATCATTGCAGTCTATTGCAGGTAGCCTCTGATAATATCTGATAATAGGTTCCAAGGCGTGCTGGAAAAATCCCTAGAAATACAGTAGTTGGGTGATTTTCCAAACGCCCAGCCGGAACCATCGTTGATTCCCTTGGAGGACTCGCAGTCGCAGACGATGAATAGTCAGAATAGTCAGTCATCGATGTGCGAGCTGCTGCAAGCTACAGATTTGGCATCCCAACCAGACCTAGCAGATGTCACAGAGGACTAAAGCGGCAGTTTGTGTCGCCGCCTCATGTCGCCTCAAACATTGTGCAATTTTTGAGCAATAAAAGGCTTGGATGCTGAATATGTTCTCAAATCAGCGAAGCCCGAGGGTTAAGCCATGACAAAACGATCGAAACAAAGCAGGTGTTTCATGGTGTTTCCAGTAATATCAACCCTGGATCAATAAACCCCTATGCTGTTTAATTTTGGGGTGTATTTGAGTATCAGAATATCACCATTTTGTACTTTGGCCATTGGTACCCCCATGACTAAACATCCACACTGCGTCTATGAATCCGGGGTTTCCAGATACCATCTGGTAAACTAACATAGCTATGGAAAATCACTATTTTAATGGGAAAATCCACTATAAATGGCCATTTTCAATAGCTATGTTAAATTACCAGAGGGTATTTCACCTGTCCACCATGGAAGGACCAGAGCGCTGCCTCCGCAGTCCCTGCCAGCGCTCCGGAACCTCGCCGGCCCCTGTCCTCGGTGCTGACTGCAGCAGCCACCAAGGAGAGGAAGCGTCACGGAGCAGCGCAGCCATCACCCGTGGCCAAGAAACGCCACTGGGCAGGGCCATGTTGAAAGGCGAAAGGTGCATCATATTGGTTTATTTGATTTTATTTGAAGATGGGGTGCCCCAAATATGGCCATTTAAAAGAACATGATGATCACCTACTGGATTTTGGGGTTCCATATTTTCAGACAAACCCTCATTTGTTTGCATCATATTAACTTTGTTTATCTTCAATGTGTGCGCCCATGTGCCCATATATAGCAACGCCCAAGAAGATAGAAAAGTGATAAACCTGGACATATGAACGAAATATCATCTATAACATCCTGGGACTAGAAACTGTTCCATCTTTTTGAGGGTTGCTATGTGTGTGTATATATATATATATGTATCTGTATGTTGTATATACTATTATAATTTTATATTATATATACTTTTTTTTTTGATATTGCTAATGTGATTAATATCATTAATATTATTGATATTATTTTTATTATATATATATATGTATGTATATATATATATACATATGTACACACGTGCGTGCATCCATGTATTTGGATCAACTTCTGCGGCTTTCAGATGCTTTTCAGGCTACCGTGCGCGCAAAGCGTCGGCCCGGGACGACGACGAGACCTCCGCCAGCAATGCCAAGCAAGGCCGAAGCGAAGAAAGCATCCAGCAGAAGCGTGAGAAACGTCGTGAGGTGCTCGAACGTCGCAAGAGGAAGCCGGATTATCAAGCCACTTGGACTGTGATTTTTTTTGTGTGCCGGCCTTTTGAACTTAAAAAAAAAAAACATATGAAGTTAAAACACACACACACAAAGACACGCATACAACTGTAAAAAGAGTTCCGCCCGGAGAAAAAAGTCACGATGGGATGAAGTGGCATGGTATTTTTGTTGGTGGATTTCCCTGTTACACGGTGTTACATCCTGCTATTCTTGTCAAGTAAACTTATGATTTTGGAGAAATGTCTAATCTTGGAGATTGTTCCTGCTGGGTGTGGGCCCTTCTTACATTATTTTAAGGCCTATGCAGCTGTGCCCAAGAACCAACGGGCAGCAACCCCGGATCCCGAGGACAGGGCTTCAGGATGTATTTGTATGGTTACATCCAGAGTGATTAGGAATCAAGGCCAAAAAAATGAACTACTAATCCAACATGCAGGGCATAGAATTGCTGATGTCTTTGCGGTTGTTTTTTAGAGACCCACTGGGGCCCCGGAGGAAGATCTATCGAAGCGACCCTGGGAGTGCAAACTCCAGCACTGGCGGAAGGCCATTCGGACCTGGTACACAGACAATGGCGGAGCTGATGCGGATGACATCAGTGAGAGTGAGTAGATTCAGTAGATCTTCCGTCCCCCGAAGTCAAAAAAGATCTCCGGCCCCGGATTGGCCTAGATCCACCAGAAACCTGGCTGGCTGGTGGCTGGTGGTTTCAAAGATTTTTTTGTTATTTTCCATTTCATATTTTCCCATATAGTTCGTTGGGATGATGATCCAATCTGACTAATCGTTGATACTCTGGGATTTCATATTATGGGATGTCATCCGAAACCCATTGATGAACTCATATATTTTTCATAAGATGGGCACATTGCACCACCAGGGGAACGGGATGCCCAGCTGGTATCCCCATAGATGCCTTGTGTAGGCCAGGCCCAGCTGAGCCCAGCTGATAGCCTTGCGATCTCGGTGACCTCAAATTGCGGCGGAGTTCAAAAAGGCAGCGATATGCAGACCTGTGGATGTGGGGAGTCAATGCGAATCACATATATATGTCACATATGTTTTAAGTGGGATTTTAATGGACTTTATATATATATAGTTATTATATATATATATCCATATATCTTTTATATGATTTGATTATATAGATGATGTGTGGATGAATGGACTGATGGATAGATTCACTGACCTATTTTCACCTATGTTTTAAGGATCGAAACAGGCGAAGACCGTCAAAGACCTGTGTGAAAGAATGCAACACAAGAGCCCTTTGCAAGGGATGAATAAACACGTAGATGATCGATCATAGATGCTATGATTGAGGGATGTGATATGATACATCTATAATCATCTATATCAATGATATGAATATCTATCGAACACATACCATCCAGCAATCAAACTTGGCAGCCTGGACAACCCCAGCGTTCTTTGATTGACGTCGCTGGAAAATCCCCAAACTAAATGGAGGTTTTAGTGGCAAAATCATCATCGAACTAAATGGAATTCTAAATGGTGAATTTCCCATTGCCACGCTGAGGGCTAGATGATCAGTCAGGAGAACCTGCCCAAAGCATCCCATTTCGCAACCTGTCAGGTTAGTGAATTGCGAAATGCCCATCCAACTAGATGTCATGCCTGAATACACCCTATTTGGTGAATCTTAAAAAAGGCTGTCGCCCCCAAAGAGTCACATACCACCCCGATTAAACAGTCCTGGGTTGACACCAATGATTAATTTCAAGTATGAAGTCACCAAAGAATCAATATGAATTCGGAAGTGTTCAGCACAATTCGGCCACATCATTGACGATGAAATTGCTGACTCAGTTCCTGCATGTCCACGTAAAATGTCAACCTGACAGACAAAAGACGATGAGTGAGCCAGATGAAGACTGATTGGTGGTTTGGAACATTTGTTATGTTTCCATTCAGTTGGGAATGTCATCATCCCAACTGTTACTCACTCATATTTTTCAGAGGGGTAGGGGTAGGGTAGGGCTCAACCACCAACCAGAAGAATATTCCAGCCCTGACTCCTAGCCGTCCTAGCCATATCCAGCCCTGATGTGCTCCCCCTTGCAGGTGCTTTTTTTAGACACCTGCTGGTCGTCGGATCTCCGGATCTCCGGCGCTGTCAAAAAATTCTTCTCCTTGTCGTCGTTGCCAGACAACGACAACGTTGCGAACGTCTTCAGGCCGATGTTATGTCGCCCAGCAACCAAAAAAAAAAACGACACACATGACCAAGTCATGGGGGGAAACCCAAAGTCATGGGGGTATCCCAACGGGTACACATATTTTAGGACACCTCCATATTCTTTTTTGGTGTTTTTCCCACAATTCTGGGTTCGAACCGCCAGAGAAATGTTGCAACTATCCGTTTTTGGCACTGTCCAGCCATGGGGAGTGCCCTGATCAAAAAGATCGAAAAAGGAAATCTACGGAGTAATCAGGGAAGATGGTGTGGGACATCCCCAAGTGTCATAAAGAAGATCATCAACCACTGCATTTTGGGTTCTTAGGTCATTCTCAGTACCGGGATCTCCCCCAACTTCGATCAGCCCATGGATTTCACACCCTTTTTAAGCACAGAGCTTCAACTTGGCCCAGAAAAACCGTGGACCCTGAATCCCCTGGGAAAAATCATTCAGTTCCCTATTACAATGGCCATTATTTGGGGCATTTTCAGACACAGCCATGTGATTTAAACTTGGGTATCTAAGATTGGCAATGTCTTTGTATTCCTTTCCAAGTGCAGCTGGGCCCGAAGACACCCCCTTGGGATGTACAGAAAAAAGCGCACGAATCACAGAAGTGATTCGTGGCGGAGGCTGTGGCTGAGAGCCGTTTGTTGTGAAATCTCAGTCCATTCAGTTCCAATTGCGTTCAATTCCAATGAATAGCATATTCCTGATATTCGTGTTATCCTTCGGAAACTGAGACTTTTTGGATCTTTTTTAGGATCTTTTGGATCTTTTTGGATCGTTTTGGATCTTTTTGGATCTTTTTGGTGCACTTGATGCCAGCAGTCACCTTGCGTCACTGTTGTGTGCTACTAGTCAGCCATGCCCCCACGCGACCGCGCACTGCCAGTTGCATGTCAACCCTTGGCGCTTGGTAACGATCCACGCTGGGAGAAACCCATGGATGTTCCACTCGCCCCATCCATGGTGCTGGCCGATCTTTGTTGTTACACTTGGGCGACTTGTATAGCATTTGTAGGTATATATAAATCAAATCATGTATGCATTGGGTAGGCTTCTGAAATTTTCAAGATATTTTGAGTATACATATATAATATATATATATACAGTATATACACGCAATCACGTTGAAATACTATAAACAGTACACACACATATATATATAATTATATAATTTTGAATTTGACCAACCGTGTATTGAAGGATATGTTTCTGGGCAATCTTTGAAAACCATAGCACCACAATTGGCAGTAGGTTACCATACCTTGTCCAAGCACACATGGACAGATAGAACAGCTCGCAGAGGTCCCAAAATACACAAACACAGATATATACATCATTGTAGGTCCAGGTTTCATGTACATGTGAATATTGTGTATAACATATAAACATGAATGATATATATATATATTTATTAATAACAATATTACTGTGTATATATTATATATATATATATGCAGGCAGTTCATATGCGTTGTTTCTTCAAGGTGCCCCCCAGCCACTCACAAACTACCAGCGCGAGAAGCCACGATCGCCAAGCGGAGTAAGTTACGTGTCGTCGAGCTGAATTTCCATCTTTCAGCGGCTGGTAAGCTGAAGATGTTGGCCCAAGAGTCTCCAAACTTGAAGCTATATTGAAAGATGGGCAGCAATTATATATCCATGCATATATGATATATATATACATTGCATTGGGTTGCTGTTTCATTTGGACATAATTACATTCATGTTCATTTTTGAGATATATAGTAATAAGAATAATAATATACAGTAATATATATATATATATATATTATTGTGCCAAAAAAGAATTATATAGTTCCATGTAACCATTGCATATCCAGTTAAGCATCTCAAAATCATCCAGAGGGAAAGTGTGAAGTCTTTTACCCATAGCCTTGAGGCACATTGAGCTTGTTACAAGATTATCAAAATAAAGAAGTCTGAAGACCTCACATCTCATGACCTTTTTGAAGTCTATACTGAGTCTATACTGTACAAACTGCTATATCAATCTTTACCCTACTTTTCCAAGGGTTGGATGCTTTTTTCTCGGGTTGATTGTGGCTATTTCAATGGGATGAAGTCGCAGCTGGAGACATCTGGACCTACTCACAGCCTACCAGCTGAGCGATGCTGAGCTGAGCCTTCCGCGTACAGTGGGTGATCTGAACACACAATTAAAAGTTTACAACAATGATGAACGGTATGAATTATGGTTGTGAAACTACAAAGTTACACTTATATTGAAGTACAAAGTTCACGGATGTTTCAAAGATTCGACTTGGAGACCTTTCCAGGCTGTTTCATCAAGGTGTGTTTTGGACCTTGTAGACCTAGTAGCTCGGGCGTCGACTTCGTGAAATGGAAATGCATGGAGATTTCAATGCCGAGATTCACATACCACGGCCAAACTAGCCAAAGCTTTCCACCGCTTGCTGCGTTTCCGGGACAACTGGCACCGGGTTGCGGGAAAGTTTCCGCTTTGCTAGGTAAACATTGGTTACATTTTATACATATTATATATTTATAACTAAATTTAAATAAATAAATATAAATATATATAATATATATATATATATAATACACATTTAAATATGGGTGTAACGTGTTTCACCGCCCCCACCCAGTGTTTTCAAGTATTCTACATGTGCACGTTTCAGAGATGTTGTGCACTTGTCAGAGATGTTGTGCACGTTTCCCAGCAGTTGTGCACGTTTCACAGAAGTTGTGCACGTGTCACAGAAGTTGCGCATGTTTCACAAGCCCCCTACTAACGTTCGTGTTCAACTGTATACACACTGAGCGCATTCTAATCAGCAAAAGCATTGGGGCGACCAAACACGTTCTCCCGTTAAATAAATATATATGTATAACTGTATAACATAATTTATATTTATATACATATAAATAAACATAAATAGATATAAACAAAAAAAATAAATAAATAGGTAAATAGATAAATATTAATAAATATACATGAATAAGTATATATATATATACACACATAATATTGATATATAAATATGTAATTTGTATATATATATAAATGAATAAAAATATACATATACATGTATATACATTTGAATATATAAATATCTAAATGTATAAAAATATAAACACACACATATATATATATATACACATGTATACACATGTGATTTGTGTAGATGATGTATTAATGCATATGTGTTTATATATCAAATTGGGTTTGAAACTTGTGTTTTTTCACCATAGCCAACTTTTGAACCATTATAAACGGGGTGAGTATGATGCGCAGCAAGATTAATTTTGACAACACGTGCTCGGACTTGCAGACTTGCCATATATTCTTCTACAGAGTGACGGGTAGCACAAGTTAGCACAAGCCCGCAATATATCAAGAATTCTCCAAATTCTCCAGATCACTATTTGTGGTAAACCCAGCAATACACCTATCATTTGGGGATGTTTATTGCAGCCATAAAAATGCTGATGGAATGGGGATGGTTTATGGCATTGGGTTTACCACATTACCCACAATTTACGGGCACATTAATGGTCCGAATTCTCCAAATTCAATGCCCTTCGGCCTTCGGCCACGGTGTTTTTATGCCGCCTCCCGCATCTCTGTCAGTCCCTTGGAACTCCAGTTGAGAGCGAGGTTGCATGACGTCAGGCTGGGTGGCTGGAGCGCAGGAGATGTTGAACCGATGTCATCGGATCAGGAAAATTGGTTCCTTTTTGGTGGGCTTAGGCCATCCCAATTTCCCCTCAAGTGCTGCTGCTTAAGGACCATCTAAGCTTCAACTTTATCTTAACAATGTTTTATTTTTGAGTTCCTCATTTGTCATCGGCAGCATCTTCCACCACCCAGCCTGGTGCTAAACGGGGTCCACGCTTCAGTTCGTCTTTTTTTTGGAAGCGCATGGCCGAACGCAGTGTTGGGGCACTGGGTGGACACAGCAATTTGCTCCTGGAAACCAAACGCCATCCTGGAGAAGCCATGCGTTTCAGCTCTAATGACTCATGACCATATATAGTTTGTAATATATACTGCACATGGTTTATCAGGGTAATTATGTAATTTTCAAATGCAGGGTATTATTATATATGTGCATGCATTTATACTGACTTACTATATGTAGTCTTCCAGTTTCCTGCGCCTCTTGGCTTATATATATGATTATATATATAGTTATAATTATATATATATATATAAATATATAATTATTTATATATATATATAATTATATACATGTCATGCCAAACCTGGATCTATAACCCCGGGAGCTGCTGGGGTCATGTTCCACTTTCGTGCACCGGCACGCGGTGATGAGAGTCACATGCACTCGAAGGTTTTTCCCGGGCTGGGTTTCAACAGTCTTGGGGAGTCAAGTGAGCTTCGATTGGGTTACACTGGCAAATGTGGTGGCTCTGATAGTAGTACTATCGCTATTGTAAATTATATTATAATATATTATTTATATATATATATATATGACACACCGTTTTTTTTTTTAACAAATAGTGCATGACATGTGGCAGTTTTTGCAGCTCAAGTGTTGGATCCATCACTTAGATCTCTTGAAAACAGGTCTCCCTTTCTCCCCCGAAACGGGTTGGAATCAGCCTAGCCCAACCTTGCTTTTTTGATGCGAAAAAAAATGGTTGCAGCTGTGCAGACGACATCAGACGATTGGCTTCGTTGGGAAATCATGGGACAGGGCGTCCGTTTGTTCGGCTGGTTTCAGTGCCAGAATGTGTCTGGATTTCATTTTCACTACCGAAATCCACAGGAAGGAATGACATAAAACTAGGATCAAACTGTGTCCCGATTCGAAATGATGACTGAGAAAGGACTCACGTTCTTCAAAGGAGTTGCATTAGAAACCATCAGCTAGGTGTCTATCTAGTGTGGGGACCACTCTGGCGAGCTCGCGGGTGTGGCAGATATGATATAATGATATATATATATATATATATATATATATAAATGTGTGTTTCGGATAGAATGTCAAAATACACATCAGATAATTCATGATATATGCCGGATAGAATGTCAGAATGTCCGACAATACGCCACGGTCACCCCTCGCAGCGTTTCTGCTTCTCACCTCGTATCTGTGGGCTCCGGAGGCCGACAGGCAATTGGATGGGTTGTTGTGGGATCCAATGGCCACAATTAAACATATTAAACCATCATCAAAATCACCATTCTTATGGGTGGGATTCCAACCATCCCCAGTCATGGTAGGTTTATGGCGGCTAGGGTTTACCACTTTACTCAAATTGTCTAATCTCTTGGAAAGAGGAGGGAAGATGCTGCAGCCAATCAACCATTAATCATATCCTTGGTGATGTGATGTGATGTGTTTCACATTCGTGTCTCTGCCAATGTGTATTTTTACATATCACAGTAAGATGTGACACTGATGCTTGTTTCACTTGTGAAATCTGGGATGATCTGAAACCACAAACCTAGTACCTACTGTAGTATATTACATAATATTACCCTCTGGCTATTTAACATAGCCATGGAAAATGGCCCATTTATAGATGATTTTCCCATTAAAACCTCCATTTATAAGGGATTTTCCATGGCTATGTTAAATAACCAGATGGTATATATATAATCATGATGGCGGTGATTGGGATCATGACAACGGTGCAATCCTATGTCCCAAAGAACCAGCCTCTAGTACACGCAATCAATGGAAACAAGATCCCAGCCCAACCAGAACAAATGTACAAGTTCTTTCAACATTATTATTGGGGATCGTGCCAAAGGTCCAGTACAGCAGTACAGCAGTTGATAGGTTGTAGGATTTAATCTCTTCTTGTATCCAGATTTGTCCAGGATTTGTTGTCGCCCAAGAGCTTGGAGAGATCCATATGGGCTCCATATGGCAACATTTTTTTCCAAAAGGAAATGAACAACAATCTTTGCAAACTAGGTGCTTGAGTGTTCACAATGCTCTTTTAAAATCAGGATGTCTCTGACTCAAACTCGCCCCGTGCTTGCCGCCGCGGCCTGACGGTCAGATCCATGGTGTCTGGATGTGTCCCCTGGTTTTTCAGGGAACATGTTCACCGGAAAGCGCCATAGTTCATGGGAAAATCGATGGTTTCCTGTAGATGTTCCCTTAACCCTTTGGTTATTTAACATAGCCATGGTATAGATGGCCCATAGAAATAGATGGTTTACCGTTCTTAAACATGGTGGATCTTTCCATGGCGAACTGTTAGTCATAACCAGATGGAAACCAATCCATTTTTTGCGATCTTCCCAACAAAAAAATCCGACCGCCACCAGGTGATGAGTTCCCGAAGCTCGGCTCCGGGTCCCAAAGACGGACCCGGAGCCGCCGCTCGGCGGCCCAACCCGCCACGTCTCCGCCCGCAGCGGCCCGCAGGGAAGCCCAGACTTGGTTTTTCTCCCTTTGGGGGTGGTATTTTGGAGTAAATATGTACCCTCTGGTAATTTAACATAGCTATTGAAAATGGCCATTTATAGTGAGTTTTCCCATTAAAAATGGTGATTTTCCATGGCTATGTTAGTTTACCAGAGGGTAGGTCAAATGAGCAATTTTTTGGCCCCTTGTATGTACCCGTTGCTTCAGGATGTTATAAATAATGAGAGAGATGCTTTTGGGCTGATAACTTTCCAATTTAGAGCTTTCAAGCCTATTTTTTTGGGTGGCTATAACTAGTTGGTGGGTTGAACATGATGCGCCCAGTGAAAAGTATATGTAAGTGCCATCCAGATACTTCATCCGGTATGTAGGATTGGCTGGCGGTTTCGAATATTTTTCATCCCCATCAAATGGCCATGGAATGATCCGAATGCTTTCCTACATTCGGGGGCACGGGCCAAATACGCGACAGATGTCGTTTGGGGGGGTTGCTTTCTTTGAGCTGCGAACGATTGAATCACACCAAATCAATGAACAATCCTCAATACTGGAACGATGCCTGCATCAGTTTGGAGGAATGATACAAAGACATAGCCTTGCAGATTTGCAGATTTGAGTTCTTCCAAAACAGGACCATGCCCCAAGTGTCAACCTGTCAAAGTGTCGAGCCCTGCTGATTCGTGAGGTGCAGGTGAGGAATGGTCTGGGGCCTGTTGAGGCTAGATGGGCAATGACCTCATCCAAACAGTGCAGAGAGGTGGTTCCTCACACTTGCTGGCAGCCACGTTCAAGTAATGATGGACAGGTTGTTTGGGTTCTCCATTTTGGAATCGTAGACTGATATGATATAACATATATAACCCAGGCTTGTTTGTCACTAGCTTTTTTCTTGCCACAAGATCCACCAACCCCGACCACCGAACCATTGGTTGATCATGTTCAACCCCCAACATATGCCAACCCATTTATCAACTCTGTTGATCTCTGTTGAAACAACAAAAAATAGGTACCAAACCTCGAACTAAAGGTGCTAAGGATGCTAAAGTCCCCGATATTTTTGGTGCCAACCAATCTTTCAGATCATTCTCTTGCCTTGGCAGGACATAATCCCACCTCTGTACCTGGACAAGATGACCAAGGCGCGAGAAAGTTGTGGCTCATCAAAAAGATAGAAACGTTGGACACCTTTAAAATTCTGGGAGAAGTGCAATATTTATATTCATCTAAATTTGCATGTGTATATCTGTGTGTGTGTGCCATCCTTTGCAACATGTTGCTATGAGTTGCAACTTTGGGATTTTTCATTTTACTCATGCGAATAGTGATACACAAAGTTTGGTATTACCCTATTGATAAACAATAATTACCCCTAATTATCTCATAATAATCATACACACACAAACAATCTCAAAGCTGTTCAGTGGCAGCATTTCGCCTGTTGAAGAAACAGGGGCCAGGGCTGGCCAAGCCATCGCAGCCAGACAAGTTTGGATGGGATCAAGAAAAAAAGCTATAAGAAAGCCACAATGGATATGATTTTCTTGTTTGGATCAACAGATTTGGCCTTGGTCTGGATGGGATCATACCACAGAAAGCCTTTTCAGAAAAGCTACAGATTTAAAATCCGATTTCCATAGGTTTTCCCCCCCAATTTCCACAGATTTCCACCCAGGCGACTGGCCCGTTTGGCTACCGACCTTTGTCTGGACCGCATTTTCACAACCTCTGTTGGGAGCCATGGGTCACCTTGGGTCACATTGGGAAGCTGTGATGAAGAGCAGCTTCTGGAACCACCAAAGTAACAAAGGGCCCAAGGGTCCCAAGGGCCCAAGGCTTCTCAGGATTTGGGGATGGAAAATGACGCAAATCATCAGATCAACATGTATTTTATGTTTGTTTTGGCTGGATGGTTTCAAATCTTTGTTATTTCTCGACTAAATTGGCATCTTCCGGCTATCTAACATGGCAGTGAGCGATCAGGGACATCATGAGAAATATCATCCACTGTGTGTTGTCTTTTCATCGCCAGCTTGTTGCAATAGGCCATCTCCCATGCCCATCCATTTCCATCCATTTCCATCATTCGCTAATAGGTGATGTTAGATTCTTAGATTTATCTCATCCCTATGATGGTTTCCATCTCATTTACCATCCATTTATCTCATGCATTTTCATGCATTTTCCAGGTAATCAATGATCTGGATAAATTACAATAATTCACTAACCTGAAATAAGGTCATTTTGGGGATACCCCTACTAACCATCATTCCTGAGGGAGAACAGGGTTCAGATCAAATTTACCCAGAGATTTTCATGGTTTCTACCAGTTTCTACCAGTTTCTATGGTAAAATTGGGGATGGTTTGCTATTGAACCCCAGAATCCCCATCACCATGGGATACCAACCATGGGGCTTTTTTCAGAGACCTGCTGCGCGGTGGATCCAGGTCCCGGTGCCCAGTTCTATCCGCATCCACCGGATCTGCCGCGCTATTCCCCGGAGTTGGAATCCAACACAGCAGCGCGGCAGAGCGCGGCATCGGCAGCCGGGCGGGTGGAGATCTCCGAAAAAAAACAGCGGGCCTGGAAGGTCTGGAAGATCTGTGTGGCCGGGATATATATATACAGTATATATTGTGTATATATATATATATATATATTACACAATGTATATATATATATGTGTGTGCATAACACTAATAACACTAATGGTAACATATTATAATGATAATATTAACAATAAGATGTGCGTGTATGTATACTTCTATATAGACATGCAGTTCATAAGTCTTTTCTCATACATGCATGCATACGCATTCACTTGTAGTTACAGGATAAGGAGCAACATGGGGTAAGTTTTTCGTTTCGCAGTGGCATTTTTGAAGGTCTTTGATCTCCTTTGTTTGTTGTTTGTACTGGGGATAGTGGGTCACAAGTGCTTCCGATGAAGGGTTTCACATCCCTGGTCATTTGTCACATTGGTGAGCTAGGACGAATATGCGCAAAATGGTCCCAGATGGATTCCCGTCACGGCGGAATTATGGACCATCCATAGGATAAGTGCCCCTATGGATTATTATATAATCCATATATAACTATCCATATACAACTATCCATATATAATCCATATTACCCCTGCACCATTTGTTTTTCAGTGCCCATCGAAATGGATCGAGGTATTGGTCCACTACTCCCAGCGACGCTATCGAAAGGTTGATCTGGAGCGGTCCAAGGGGGCGGTCGAGGGGTAGCGATTCTTTTACATACCCTCTGGTAATTTAACATAACTATGGAAAGATCCACCATTTTTAATGGGAAAATCCACTATTTCTATGGTGATTTTCAATAGCAAACTGTTAAATTACCAGAGGGTACTCGCTAGAAACCTTGGGTTAGTACTGGATCTATTCAGATCCAGGGCCCCTTATGGGGTGCTATAAATTACTATATGGGGTTACATGCCATTACCAGATGTGTTCCTGGCGAATGGTGAGAGGTGGGCATCTCTGTGACCCCGAAGACATGCCATGACATGCCCAACTTGGAGATTAAGCAGTTTATTGGTTTCACACATTTGCCATAGTTTCATATAGTTTCCATCCCTAAAAGATCAATAGATAGAAAATGATAGAAATAAATAGGCTTTCTTTTGTTTGGGATGTGCTGCAACTGGAACCATCAACCAGAGTAAGACCTGTGGGTTTCTTGAAAGTGGCAACCAAAAAATAAACGCCAAAATGGCGCGTCAATGTCCAAACCGCATAGTGTTGGATTCGTTGGGTTTGCACGGCTTTGTGCATGCTTACGAAATAAAGGGCTCCATATCAAATCGCTTAGCAGAGTTAATCTTCCATATCAAATTCCATACCCATAGGATCCATGTATGGTATATATGCTAACATTTGGGGTATATTCATGGTAAATGTCATCATATATAGCATACATGGATCCTATGGGATATCAAATTGCATACAAAGCCCCATATTACCGTAAACCCCATGAAATCCCATTTGAATCCCATGGTGAACCAAATGACCTGGACCACCCATGCCGCACCAGGAGCGTTCGCCTGTTCCACCAAGCAAGTACCGTCTGGGTGGTGGCACCGGATGGTGCGAGAACCATGTGCTTCGGCCCGATTTTTTGGGCGAGATTAGGGATGTCAGAAAGGGGTTTCGTACAATGGGGATACCCAATGGATGAGTTATTTCATGGAAAATCGATTTAACTTGATTTAACATGGATGATTTGAGATAGCCTTATTCTAGGAAACCTCCATTTATAGGTTAAGTCCATGGTAAAACGGTAAAAAATCCTTATGGTTTTGATATATATTTCAAGGACAGGGACACCGCGGGGACTTCACCATGATGGGGTTGAGCTATGTTATACCAAAAGATAACCAAAGATGGTGGTTAATCAACCGAACAGGCAGGATTGCCAGGCTGCCAGAACTTGAAAAACTTGATTCTCTCTAGGATTGATTGACCATGAATTCGACATGGTCAATCTACATTTACTCGCTCGTTTACGTCAAATCATGCTTCGCTGCGGCACTCTGACTGACCTATTCAATCTATTCACGGGGAAGCAGCGTCATGCTGAAGAAATACCCTATAGGTTTATCTACCCCAAACCGGCTCATAAGCAATTCAATGGGCACATGGTGATCAAGCATGACATGTGATAAATATTGATAATTTTTATTGGTAATTATCGCAGCAACAGATTTTTAGGCAAACCCGTATCTATTTCAATTTGTGTTGAATTGGTTCGAGACCCAAACGGCTCAGGTGCGGCTATTGTCAGTCAACCTTAACTGTTCCCAGGAAATGTCAGCAAGTGCAGGGCAAATTGAGGGTCAGAGAGATTACCCATTCCTATTAGGCGGAGTTGAGCAACGTTTTTTCTCCAGATGATGGAGTTTGATTGAGGAGGAACTCACATTATTCATGCGTAGGCTATTGTGCTTGGTGCGTAGGTCCTGCGTAGGCGTAGGAGAGGCTGTGTAGGACAACGTAGGATAATGTTATATAATTAGATTGTTTCTTTCTGACCTTGGAATCTTGTTTTTCTTGGTGGGTTGCAATGATTTTGCATGCAAACTGGATTGTATGATTCAGAATATGTTTAGCTGGAAGAAAGGGGAGATTAAAGCAGCAACCGCTTTTTCAGAAAATGACAGTGCCAAGTTTTAAAAAAAAAAAAATCGGTTCGGACTTTCGCGTAGGCTCCGCGTAGACTCTGACGTGGGAAACGCGCAGGCCCTAGGTCAAATTGTGGCCCGTAGCCATCCAAAGCTTTTCGAAGGTCATCCCTCCACAAAACGTGGAATGACTTCACACAGAAATATCGCAGAAAGCTAGCCACTGAGACTGCCGATCACATCATGACAAAGTGCTCCACGCTTGATGAAGCTTCCGCCTCCCTTTTGCATGTCACCCAAAGAATTGTCATCTTCCAATTCTTCCTACTAGTATTACTCTTCTGAACCAGAATCGTGACCACATCGCGTCAAGTTTAAAGATCGTTGCAGCAACTTTCGCGGAGGCAACCACGTGGGGGCGTAGGCATTTCTTGAAAGGTAACCCTCTCGTAGGCAGTTTTGCATGGGAGGAGTGGTTTGCTTAGGCCGTGCGTAGGTGTCCAAATTTGTGTATTGCAGTTTAGCAAGGAAAAAAAACACGGCCCAATTGCACTTCAACTCTGCCAGCAAGCAGTTTACATTAAACCAACCATGATGGGTATACGATGGGACCAGCCAGAATCAGGCTATCATAGGGGAAGCTAGCCAGGATGGAGATACAGTATGATTAAAATTAGATGATTGAAATGGAACATATTTGTTTTTGAACAGATGGTGTAGAGTCGATGAAACCAGTTAAGTTGGTGAGACTAGTTATATCGGGATATTGGATATATTGGGTACATTGGAATACATTCACCGCTACCAACAGCTGAACCAGTTAATCCGTAGTATCCTGTAATTGTTCCTATTTTCCACCCAAGGACGCGGTTGGTGGTGTCAAGTGGGTCCATGAGGTGGCCGGGGAGAGGAAAACCTGGGGTTCTGAGTGGGAATTTGGCCTGATACTCGTGTTTTAAATCATGGCTAACTGCGCACAATGGCTTTCCTGGGAAAGTTTTCTCAGGACTGACACGCACACCTGGATTCCGGTTCCAAATGTCTACGGACTCAATCCTATAGAATTACAATGAATTAGATAGGCCCGCAGAGAGAGAGAGAGAGAGAGAGAGTGAGTGAAATGACTAAAGGTGATTCAAACGAGTGGAGACTACCAAAGATGTGCATAAACCTTGGGACCCTTGGGAAGTCTGCATCTGGGAGGACGGGTGGAGTTTCAACACAACCTACAAGGACCCGCATGCCCTGAGATGCCAGGAGTGTTCCTCTATCATTCTGACAGGGGTTGATGATGGCTGCTGCTTTGGGACGTTTGGAATCAGAATGTGGGGATGGGTCAAAACCCTATTATTACATATTATTACCATATTTGGAAGAATCAACATCCATTAACCAGCTATTTTAGGTACCATCTGGGTGCCAGGGTTTTGACTCACAACCATGTGGAAGATCTGCCACAACCTACGTTGGCAGGTTTCGAAGCCGGAAGTTTTGGGGCCTTTATAGATCCCCTGGGCCCTAGGACTTTCACGACACTGGCCACTGCCAACCACGCGAACGGCCTGGTAGTGCATCATTGGCCAGGTGCTCCTGACCACTGAAAAACCCTTTAGGAAAGTGCGTCACTAGCGGAGCTCATGGCTTTGTCCTAGCTGGTCTAGAAATTACCGGGAAATCAACTCAATCACTGGTGAAACTGGCCATGTTTTTTCGAGCTTATGGCCATGGCCATTCCATTGGGGTACAATCAATTTTCAGACAAGATCCCATGATTAGTAAAGGGAGTAATTCCCAAATTTGCTGATTTCAACTTTGGTTCTTGGTGTAATTGTGCCGGGCCAATCCTGTTTACAATCTGCTTGTAGGGAGAAATCTGGTAATGTAATATAGGGATGAAAAATGACGAAACTTAAGCTAAGATCTCGAAAAAACAACTGGTGCTGAGCTGGTGGTGATGATGATGAGGATGAGGATGAGGACGAGGCGGAGGACGATCAGAGGGAAGAAAAAGAAGAGAGTGCCATGCCAGGAGAATCCGGCGACCCGGCACTGCCAAATGGTGATGAAGGATCCGGATCAATGGGGATGGACAACTTTTGATAGGTGAAAAATCTACCTATGGATAGACATGAGCATTTTTTAATGCCGTGTTTGTTTTCCAGAGGATAGGCATCGTTTTAAGCCAAGCCCCATTGGGATCTCTGAACTGTGGCTTCGGTCATTTTAGGCGTGATTAACCTGCGGTAACATGTGAAATCTGGACGCACATCCCCAGAAATGAGCAGAGTAGCTGCCTGTTATCATACTATCATGTTCAGCACAGATTTTTTGGAACCCCATTTGAACTTACAAGCGGATGCTGCGCAGATCATCTTCCATTTACCCCAGGTGAAACCAAGATAGATGTGGAAACCCATGGGTCCTCGTGCGGAAATCATCTACAAAGGGTGGGTTTTCCACGACCATGCGAAGGATCATTGATCCTCTCTGCTAAAATCCAATGGTTTTCCGTGACTTTGCCCATGACAGTTTTGCAATTTTGGAGCAAACCCAGTGTTGAACAAACTCAGACTATCTCAGACTCATACTTGTATCCATTAAAGGTGTTGGATAAATCATGATAAATCCACGTGTTTGATGGTTCAATCAGTTATATCGTCGCACATTTTGACGCTTAGATTCCCGATACTGAAATGTGTTCCTCCCGCTCTGTTACTTCCAGTTTGACCAGGAAACGCACCACAACTCGTTTCACATCGGGACAACGAACACGAGATTGTTGTCCGGGCGGGTTCCGCAAATTCGGACAGCTAGTTTCTCTGGCTAAGAGTTCAAGGGAGGAAGGATCATGGTGATTTTGCAAAGTGTTTGAAAACCAGCTTTGTGGGTGTCAAGGCAGGAAACAAAAAGTATACACTCTCTGCTCCACTAGATTTGGTCTTACCCCCCTAGAATTACATCGTAGTCAGACTTTGTAGCTTGGCCTTTTCAAGGCTCCGTTGGATCTTGAGGCCTGCAAGCTTGCCATTTGTTTGAAGATGCGGCAGGCTACTGGAGGATGGATATCGACCCGCGCATTGAGGAAAGCATCTGAAACAAGTTGGGAATGGTACACACGCCCACCACCCCACGTTTGGCCAAGATGTTGAATTGATGTTTTCAGTTGGCACCCCTCGCTTAGTGTTGTTAGAAGAGGCTGAAAATTTTGGCCAGCAGACATGCTCACGGCCATAGCACAAACATTCGCGAGCCACTTGCACAAGCAAGGTGGCTTGGGATGCGAAACAGCGAGAAAACTGCCTGAAATACTGTGCTGAGACCCGATGGAACCGGGAATCTGAGAAGACAAGTCTGGGTTTGTGATGTTTCTTGCGCTGCTGCAACATTATTGTCAACACTAGTGAGTGGTTCACATAAATTCCTGCCAGATCTGCCAAAGACCATCCGACTCGCGCTCCGCAGGGTTTTCGGCCCAGTTAAGTGTTCAGTGATCCCCCAGTCTCCGCTGCAGGTCTCTTTGGGGTGTCGAGATGACACAGTTCCGGGTTTTTCTGGTCAGCCAAGGGGCGGATCTTTCCGAAACACAGAGCCAGGCGTAATACAAGATAATTAGAGTCATCATGAGCCATCTATACATATATTATATAATTAAATGTTCCTTTTTTTGATTTTTCAAAATTATCATCATGACTGGTTGCTTCTAATTCTCTTCTTGGCTTGGTATGGTCTGGTTGATTCAAGCATTGATCAGCTTTTCCATTGCAGCATCAGCGTAGGAAGATGATGATATTCCCCATGATCATTCTTGGTCAAGCTCCCATTTTTGGTGGTAAGACAGACATGGTAAAACGGTAAAATCCTCATATTAAAATGATATTACATATACAGTAAAGGTACTGTAAGTAAATATAGAAACATATACTTAAGTAAAAAAGTAATTACTGTATATTACCAAGCTCCAGCAGCATCTCTGCGTTCTTCCGCAGCGTTGGCTTAGCGTTCAGCACCTGCAACACTCACCGTCGCACGCCATGGATCTTGCAGCTTCCAGCGCCTTCACAGTCCTGAGCCCAGCCGCCACAGCCACCGCCACAGTGCGAGCTGCGACACGGAGCCATGCGGCACTAGGACATGGTGCCACAGGTGGGGCCTGGGAGGGGTCCTTGTGGATGAGTTGCACCTCTTGGCTAAATCTGATCCAACTTGGATTGTCCCAGAGAATTTCCGGACAGAAAACAGAAGCGGCTGGAAGTGGAATGGCTGACATCCTGGAAAGATGACTTTCTCACTATCTCTCTATCTATTGAAATGATTTGAAATGAAGGATTCTTCCATTGTTGCTTCAAGGTCATCAGAGGCATCAAGGGTCGAAACGGCCAAATACGGGGTCGCACCTAGGAATCGCCTAATTAAAATCATTTAAAATCGTGCCCTGGTTGTAAAACGCTGAAATTCCAGCAATGGCACCATCTTAATCTCTAGTCTCTAGTTTAAAACAACAAGGGCGGCTAAAAAAATACTAAAATCTCACCAGTAGCTCCTTAAACGCATTTAGAAACATACCACCCAAAAAACTGTCAGTAGCAGTAGCCCCATAAATGAACTCATCGAGAAGGGGCGATGAAGAGAGAGAGAGAGAGAGGGAGAGAGAGAGAGAGAGAGTAGCCCCATAAATCATCATTAAATCATCATAAATCCCCATCCCGCCATGTAGTTTTGCATAGTTTTGCCCTCCCTTCGTAGCTCCAGCTTCGCCTTCCGAGGTGCTGCCGGCACCGCTGTGGCAGTGGCCGGCCTGGCCGCGGTGTCGGGCGCTCAAAAAACACGCCGGGCACGTCGCAGCGCGCCGGTGATGGTGGGCTGCTCCATGGAAGACCAGTGGCTGGGCTGGGGCTGGATTGGCTGATTGGCTGTTGAAGGGATGTGTTTTTTAAGAGGATTTCTTGAGATTACCCTAAAAATCCCCAGGATAAACCAACATAGATGTGGAGAAGCCATGTTTTCCCTAGGAAAAGAACCTACAAACAGTGGATTTTGCACATCTATGTTAGTTTACAGATGTTTACAGAAGGGTAGGGATTCTAAAATGGGGCGCTAATGGACCCATGCTATTGGGATTTGAATGGATTTGGATTGAACCAAAGTGGGGATTGCTAGTTGGTAGTTGGTAGAGATATCATGATATATCGAACTAGTCCATAGGGGTTATAAACCAACACATATAGCTGGGGGGCACCGCATTGTAGGCAATACCCATCATGGTGAAGAATCGGTATAATGTTATAAATGATATATATATATATAGTATTTAATCAACATCGAATTAGATTTGAATTGCGATCCTTGTGTCCTTTGGTTCGTTAATCATCATTGTCCTTATTCTTTTGGCCATAAACTGGTATAGTAACTCTGCATTTCCACACCGGCAATGCGGTGCCCTCCAGTTATGTTAGTTGGTTCACATATACCCCTTTAACACCCTTTAACCAGTTCGAGTCTGCCACAAGGCCTAGTAAAATGTTTGTGAAATAGAGCCAACGAACTGGGGCATCACCTTGTGGGTAACAAGACCTTGATGTATTGGGATTTGGCATGGTTTCAGAGCCCCGTGCGAGTTGGATTTGGGGACATGCCCCCATTGTAGTGCGCATGAATTGATTGGAAGTGAGCGCTAAGAGGGGCTGGCCAACATTGGCCAACTATGTACAAAGGGGATTTCATCAGGAGTCGTGCCCTACAATCTCGAAACAGCATGGCAGGGCAGGGACTTGCAGTACTGAGGACTTACTACCGCGACCACCTGGTGGCCTGCCGCGCGCAGCTTAATGGCGTGGATGCTCCTACCCCAGAGGAGACTGACAAGCACATGGAGGGCATCCAGGCATTTGCCAAGCAGG
>Ga0126342_10001338_pt1 | contig 34139 bp, 32 predicted proteins | sample Cyp1metagenome_FD_92528 | JGI IMG/M metagenome (GOLD analysis project Ga0126342, IMG submission 92528) | Coral microbial communities from Lord Howe Island, Old Settlement Bay, Australia - Cyphastrea 1 metagenome | ecosystem: Host-associated > Invertebrates > Cnidaria > Coral ...
AGGGAGTATGTGTGTTACGTAGGTCGTCTAAAGGGTAGCATGTACCTAGTAAATGGGAGGCTGGTAGTCAGAATCGCTGCAAAGACCTAGCAAATACGAGGCTGGACCTCAGAAATGTTGCCAATAGCTTGCAAATAAAAGGGAAGGGGGGGTGCTACCTGGAGACCCATCCCATTCGGGGGGGGGGACCTCGTGGGCGGAAGACAAAAACATATATATACATTATAGATCATTATAGATATGTGCATTTAGGGCTTCCCACCTGCACTGATGTTTGTAGTCCTATGTGCACCGTCTTGTATGATATATGGTATCCAGGTGTTCTTCTTTGTTTTTCTTTGTTTGCTTGTGCTGGCTTTGCAACAGCGTTACTCAGCCTTGTTTCCTGGTTTGTCTTCAAGCCCGTCCTAAAAACCTGGATAGACATAGGCGTCAGACACAACATATCTCAACATTTTTGTGATACTGTAATCGAATGCAGTCGATGAAAAAGGAACAGTCAAGGGCCTTTCACTATTGCTTGTTTGGATCTATGCAGGTGTATTGACCTCCGATTCTAAGTTCATAGGATGACTTGATGAACGGAGTTTCAGCATGTTTCAAATATCATCGCGTATTGATTCTTCTGGCAGGAAGTCCAAAGATGTTGTTGTTTATTTTCCAAAAATAGGGAACACCCCCTCAAATCCGAAGGTTTACCATGGTTTTCCCATGTTTCCCCATTGAAATAGCCACCTGGCTACGCCCAGGAGCCGAAGGATTTGCAGCATCCGCAGCGGCGAGGCATCTCTTGGGGGAGAACGTTTGGTCCAACTAATCAGCATCAACCCCCAATATAAAAAATATATGATATAAATGGCATTGTAAAACTATATTATTATTCAGAAATTCTATATATAGAAGTGGTATGGATATCATTGGGAACATTGTATTATACCAACTATACCCATACTACAAATATTTCCAACAATTGTTATCACCAATCCAACCAGCTGTCAGCAATTATTGTGTGCCTCCAGTCATCGCAGTGTGTGATCAGGGCAGATGCAAGCCGCCATGCAGTGCTTTAATGTGCATCCCAATCAGATCAAAAATACATACAATCTCATATATCATCTGGGTTTATGCATGTATGGCTGGACCAAAACCATGGCCACGATGGTTTTTGAACGACATATCAACTGGATCCAATTGAAATGCACATCCATAGTCCAAGCTGTGCGCATTGTTTTGTTTTTTGCTTCTCTCGCTGGCTTTGCTCAAGTCATGAAACAGACCAAGACATTGACAGCCAGCTGCGCTAAAACCTTGTCATGCGAAGACCTGACAGGATGTGATTCTCCAATTCATCATGTTGATCAATAAGTGCAGGCCGAACAGCGAGACCCAAGATGAGCCCAGAACCACATCATGATTCACGTCAGACAATTGCAGTGTGGCAGATAAACAAATCATCCCTCTGACATTTTCACACTCTCATCTTGCAGGATCTCAAGACTTTCACTTTGCCACATGCCAGAGTCAGACCTCACCCAGTCACCTTTTGTCACCTCAGCAGCTTGCCATGTGCCGTGGTCCAGTGATGTGCATTTGAACTGGCAACAGCCATGGCAAACTATGGCCCGGTGGTGTCGTGGCAGCCGCAACACGTGCGCGACGGACCCTACGCCCTGCGCTGCGGAGACTGCTTGAGATGCCAAGCGCAACGTCTGGGGACGCGATCCTTGACCAATGAGCCGCTGCCCTACAAGGAGGTGGGGATCTGAAGATGGGAGGTGGGCTTGCAACCATGGGGCATGTGCTAGGCATGTGCTAGGTATTGGAAGTTGGGGTCCTCGTTCGAATAAAATTGGGAATGGATTGTTTTGATATCATTCTGGATATTCTCGGAAAACCACCAAATACCCAAGTATTTTGTGATCACTTGAAATTCTCACATCAGGTGATCATCACCTGATTTGTTGCCAGGAAGCCAGCTATCGCCAACTCTGCCGTGGATGCGGCAAGCAGATGCTTGGTCAGCCCATTGCCAAAGGAGGTTCCAATTCCTACTGGCAATGTGAAGAATGCGCGCATGAACAAAGGAGCTGGGCTTGACACGGCTGCTTCAACATTGTTAGTACCATGTTTGATGAACCAATTCAGATGGTTGGATTTTTGCAAAGCAATCTGGAATGGATGGGTGAAAAGAGGAAGACTTTGCAATTTCGACCCTGCCACTCATCACAGTATGAACCCACAATAACCCACATGTCCCAGATGGGCTGGATGTTGCGCAGGAGGCGGGAACTGGAACAACAAGTCTCGGCGGAGATCCAGAAGGACAAGAACACGTCGGAGCAGGAAGCCATTCTGAGATGCTTTGGTGAAATCGTGGGAGTGTTCATGGGATCACCAGCCAAAGCGCTGCTGTGGAGCATTTTGTTGGGCTTTGACCCATCATTTCCTTGATATTTCTAGGATAGGTTGAACATCCTTTGCCATTTTTGTCTTTGTTCCCTTCAGAAAAAAGATTGACGTCATGAGGATTCACACTCTATTAGATATCTACAGTAAATCCCCAAGAAGATATGAACGGATTTTATGACTATTTTATATTTTTTTTAATGGTTGGATTGGATTTCACTGATTTCACTCTATACATGTTTTTCTGTCCATCTACATGTTTCTTTGGGGTTCGCCGTAAACATCGACATTTTCGGACTAAGGATGGACCAAATGGGGCACAGGGAACGCCGTGGTCGAGGCCAAGGCTGGAAGCGGCAAGACCTCGACGATCATCCGGTGCTATCTGCAGAGAAGGAATGGCAAGTCCATTTTTTTGGCCTTCAACAAGGCCAGTGGTCCTGGGACTAGGGTGCCATATATCCCAAGTTCTTTCCATTTTTGATGGGGATGATGGTGATGAAGCATCAAATTTGCTTGGATGGCAGTTGAATTAAGAAAAAATCATATGGATCTGGCAAATTCGAAGCATTTGGAAGAATTACCTGTTGAACTAGAGTTTCTTGGGAAACCTGACATGGAAAACTGACTTACCCATGAGTATTTTATCGTGATCCTTTTGCGATAGTTTGGAGACATGTCATATCGGCTGCAAATTCATGCGCAGGTTGAGATATGCCCTATCAGGATTTGACAATACCGGTTCTCTAAATGGCGGATGCTCCATCTTGCACTGCAATCGGAAACCTCTTTTCTTCACCATGGGATTAAATGGGGTTGTTTCAAATCTTAAGAGATAACCCGATGTGCCCAATTTCTTGGGAAGTCTGTTGGTTCCATCATAGATTCATGTTTGGTAACATCTCCAATCCTGATAGAAATGACTCCGAAAGTAGAGACCTCACCTTTTGCAGCTTCTATCAACCATCCCTTGAGAAAAAGTGGAGGGATCCACAGTCATGGCAGGCCATTGTGGATGAGCTGATGAAGCGTGGCATGCCCAGCCGCACGGCGCATTCGCTGGGCTGGTGGCTCTGGCGGAAGCGCTACGCCGACGCCGACGCCCCAGTGCTTCAGCAGCGACGCCAACGTTGGGAGGAGCTGGGGGAGGAGGGCAACGAGTCCGAGAGCGAAGTGGAAGAAGTCGAGTCACTGGGGGAGAATGAGACGATTTGGGGCAGGTTTGTGCCGTTTTGTGTTGATTTTGACGAATTGTTGGGGTGATTTTTGGTGGTTCTTTGGGATATGGTGAATTTTGGTGTAATTTTTGGGGCAGGTTTGGGCAAATGATGGGACATGATTTGATCTGGAGTCTTCAAAAACAGATATCAGATAGCAAAGAAATTCATCAAACGAGAATCACATGTGTTACCTTTGCATTTTCTTCGGAACCCCTGCAAACAATCACAATGTTGGTGAATATTCCTCAGACACTGGTTAGACTTGCTAGGAGTCCATCGTATTCTCTGATGGGTCGGAGGATGTCGACGATTTCAAGTCTTCGTTGCGTTTGTTGAACTCATTGCTTTGACAACAACTAAACTTGGCATGTTTCCTGTAATCTTAAAGCTCACCTGTTGTAAAGTCCAGTATGCGAAGCCTACTGGCAGGTTTCTACTACTCAATATACTTTGCCGTTGGTGTTTTCTCTCATTCAGGTTCGGTTTAGACCTAAAAAGAAACTGCACTTTCAAGGGCTTTGTGCTAAGATCGGGTTGGTCACAAGTTTGTTTGCTCGGTGTTGGAAGATACACAATACACATCCCAGGCCAAACAACCCGCTGGTGAAGAACAAGTCCCAGCGTTTGTTGGTAAAACTGTACCCCCATTCCAAACGGAAGGGGAGAACGGAGCTGCACAAAGATGTGGCGCAGTTTGTGAAGAAACTCGTGTCGTTTGCAAAGAACTATGGCCTTGGACTAGACGATTGCCTGGAGGATTGTGATGAGAGTTGGGAATCATGGATTTGTTCCAGACATGATTCTTTTGTTTTACTTTTCCACCACAATCTGCAGAAAGGCCCTGCAACTCCAAGTTTTCACTCCCAGTCATTCCAGTGCTCCTTGTGTTTGCTTCCAAGGAATGGTTAGTGCACCACAATTCCTTGCAACGCTATCTCAAGATGGACAAGGCCCCAGAGGACTCAGTAGCATCAGCGGTCCGTGAAGGTATCAAGTGCGCCAAGGAGGTATGGAAAGCAAGCATAGCCCTTGCATCCAAGACAGCTGTGGAGGGTGGCATGATGGACTATGATGACATGCTGTTCATGCTATTGTGGTTGAACCTGCCCTTTCAGAAATACGATGCTGGGACTGAGCCTCCCAGATTTTGATGGGGACCCCGTGTCCGTGAATGTTTGATTATTTGGGTGAGATGTGGTTTGAAACCTCACTGTCGAAACTTGAGTGTTTGAATTTTTGTCATAATTACCAAACTCAGAAGCCTCCCTCCATTGTTGTCCATTTTATTTTGCAAAATTCCTTTGGATATCAGCTCTACCATGTTTGTGGAAGTCCCTTTCTTTACTGGTGAAACCTGTTGTTGTTGTTGTTGTTGCTGTTGCTGTTGCTGTCGCTGTTGCAAATAGTTCCATTGTTCTTGCTGGCGAACCCAGCCACATCCCAGGATTGGATCTATGTCGACGAGGCACAAGATTTGAATACCGTCCGGATGTTGCTGGTCAAGAGACTCTGCAAGGAGAACACCAGGGTCATTGCTGTGGGGGACCCGTGTCAGGCCAGGGCTTGTCCATCTTTGTTGCAGTGAATGGCTGGGGGAATATGGTTGCGTCCTGAAAGCTTGGGTGAAGACTAGGATTTTTTTTGATCCGAACACCTCAGAACACCAACTGAGCATGTCTGCAACCCACCCATTTATGGCGGCAGGCCATCTATGGTTTCACCGGCGCCCGGCATGACTCGCTGCCATCCTTCCAACAGAAGTTCGGCGCCACGAAGTTCCCCTTGACCATCACCTGGAGGTGTCCGTCATCACACGTGCAGTTGGCCAATCAGCTGCTGAAACTTGGAAGACATGGCTCATCCAGGGGAAATTCCACCAAGACAGAAACGGTTCCTGGGGAAAGGGACTCAAGCTAGCGCCTGTTGGTTGGATTGATGTGTTCCTTCTTTTTTGAGTTTCAGCAGTTTGTGAATCAACAGCATCAGATTTCAGCATGAACTCGATCCTCACAAACATGTTACAGTACCAATTTCGAGACGGAGCATCAGCTATGCATTCTGCTCGCCATTGTTTTGAAGATCTTTCTACTTTGCGTTTCCAACTTTGAGATGGACACTGACACTTGTGGGTTGAGTCTGAGGAGCTACTACAAGCGGGAAGAGGTGCAAATGTACCCGTCTCCCACTGCGCACGTCGGTGTCATTGCCGGGCGCTGGTGGAATTGGGCGCGAGAGAATGTGAAGACGGAAACAGAAGTGACCTTTGCCAACTTTCCCTTACGAGGATCACATGATAATGATGTGGCCATTTTGTGCAGAACCAATGCGTAACCTGGCTGGTTTTTACATATCGCCATGGTTTGTTGATTTCAAAAGCAAGAAAGTACCACCAGGTTCATTTTTTCTGGATGTGTTTTACACTTTCTGCTTCCCACTCCATCATTGACTTAGGGTTTTTCATTCACCCCCTCTGCTCCTCTTTGCTCCGCAGATCTCCGCAGCCAGGCCCTTGTTGATGTTGCACTACAAATTGCTGGCGCGTGGCATTCCATCACATTTGAAGGGTGGGAAAGAGGTGACCCGAGAATTAATGCATATCATCAACCAGGCTATGGACAACATGGAGATGGCGATCAGAGAGCCCTCCTTGGGTTCCTGGGTGACAGTTTTTTTTTTGAGGGGGTCTGAACTGATGTGATTTCTAGACATTCTGATTCTACGATATTAATGATTTTTTGGGGGTTGCCCAGCTTTCCCAACAAAAGAGGCTCAACACCTGGAGGAACTGAACAACTAGAAGAAACCAATGCCATAAACATGGGACACTTTCTCAGTCAGAATTGTTCAACTCATTTCAGGTAGGGCATACACCAACAACCATCCAGCCCTGAGGTCAAATTCACAGAGCCTTGATCAAATACCGAACTAGTCGCGCCGCGACGTCTGGCTCCCGCACACAGAAAGCGCATGACGAGGATTTGCTGGACTGCTTGGAGTTTTGCATCAACAGGATGAACGAGTCTGATTCCATGAAGATGCTGCTCTGGTTAAGTGGAAAATGTGAAATATAGTTCTGAATAGTTCAGGATTTAAAAGTAAAAAAACAAGTCAAGTCACAACGTAAGTATGTGTCGAGCTTGGGATTAAGTATGGCTTCAATTTGGTTCTTGGTAGTGGTTCAGAAAACCATGTCATGACATTCTTCATGGCTAAAGGTTTCATAGAACTGATTGAACAATTTTTGGAATCTACATAATTATATAATGTTTATTTATTGCTGACCATGGTAAACCATACTTTTGAAGCCTTCACACTCCAACGCAACCACTGTTCTCTGCAAAGTCCTCAGGTTAGAATCGGAGCTGGACCGTGTGTTCGGCTTCAGACAGCACAAGAAATGTGTGACGCTGTCTTCGATACATAAGGCCATGGGCCATGGATCCACGGGGAAGCGATTCAGATCCCATTTAGCCTTGGAATCAAATGGTGATGAGGTTTGAAAATGGTTCCACCCATGGCCTAAATATGCACATGTTGTGGTGGTTTATGGCTAAAGATGACCAAAGTACACTTGCCTCTCGGTTTAAAATATCTTGTAAATTATAAACCTCTACTGCAAATCAGTAGGGAAACAAATATGTTGGATTGCTACTTTGAAGTTGTTCAGCTGCCAAGCTTAAACCCTGAAGGCCAAAGGTTTGGAATGGCATTCCGTCTACATCCTTCAACCATTCAGCCTGCCTCTAAAGAATCTTGCGGAAGGCGAAGATGTCCCGGAGTGGGAACGGATCCAAGAACAGAATGTGGCATATGTGGCAGTGACACGTGCGAGCAGAGAGCTACTCTTCCTGAAACACATCAAAGGCCTCAAGGATGACCCTACGAAGATCGTTGAAGTCTTTGGGGAGGAGACGGCAGGAAGTTCGTCAGAGGAGAAGTGGTGGGATGAGCACCAACGAAAGGGCACCTTTGAGGACGCGGAAAACCAAACTCCCGAAACGGCCTTTCCTGGTCTTGATCTTCAGAAGGCTGCAGAGATTCTGCAAATTGAAGGTGGTGCGACAGCTGCAGAAATCAAACGAGCTTTCAAAAAGAGAGTTTTGATATTCCATCCTGACAAAGTGGAGGAACATCTCAAGATTGCTTACACGGAACATTTCAAGAAGATTGTTGCAGCGAAGGATTTGTTGCTGGCACATTTGGTCAATGAAAAATTGGAACTGAAGCGCGGTGTGGGAAGTGTGGTCAGTTTCAGTACGCAGTTTGGGTTTTGACTCAGAAAGTGAGGCTGTTATTGCTGGAGGAAACTCGTCGCACCAACTCACTTCAACCAAAGATCATCAATTGTCAATGATGTTTGAATGGGAACTGTTTTTTGGGTGCCACATCCAGCCAGCTCACCAGCAATATTTAAGTCCAGAAGCTCATATCTCAGAGATGTTCAAGCTTGCTCATGTCCTTCCAGTAGTTGTGGAGACTTGTGAATCCTTTGTGGTAGCCTTGTTCAGCAGAAGTCTGGTTGCCTCTATACTTGGTTCAACCTTAGTTGTAGCTGGTTTGTAGCTGGGCGGCTGCAGCAATTGCTGCAGCACAGCTGCAAGTTTTTTGCTCATGAATCTCAAACCATATGTTTCTTTGATTTTCTTTGGGTCACCTTGTTTTGTTGAGAGGCCTTCAACTGGTGTAAATCCTCCTTATCTTCATCCTTGGAGTAAAGGTCATGAACAGTGAGATTTCCTTCCTGTTTTTGCAGGCCGTGGACCACCATGGTATCCTGTGATGTGGGCAGATCTGCGCAATTTCTGCCTCTCGGCATTTTGCTAGAGTGGTAGGGGAACTTCCAAAAGATCAGATCAGTGTAGTTGCATAGGTTTCAAACGGTTTCAACTGGTTTCAAATGATTTCAAAGTCATTAACAGCCAGCAAGAAGGCGGCTCAGGTGCTGTTTTACGTGTTGGATGCAAGTGAAAGATGTTGCGATATGGTTTGAATGATGGTTGGATGAGGTCGTTCGCCCACATGTGACCTGATGACTATCGGACTGCTCGAAAACCCTGCCACACATCGAAGCCAAACCCGAGCACCTCGGTGCTGTGCTGCACTGCCAGTGCCGCACCGCACCGAGGTACCAGGGTTTGGATGCCGTTGACAACAGTTTCAACGTGGTCAGTTTGATGACTTTTGATAACTTTTGTATCACGGTATCAGGCACAAGCGATCAGCTGCTGTTGGAAGTTGCGAGCACGGCTTCTTTGCTTATTCTGTTGGCTCTTGACAGCTCTTGCTGGTGGCCGATGTCAGGGGAGTTTGTGGTGGCACAGCTCAATTTGGGCAGAGTTTGCGGAGGAACTTGCTAAAAGGCACCTCGGTGTCGTGCTGCACTGCCAGTGCCGCACCGCACCGAGGTACCACATGGTTGGAAGTGGTTGACACAGTGAGTTTTGGATAGTTTTCCAACATGTCCACTCAGTGTCTTTGTTGCAAGTTGGACACAGCTTGTCTGCTGGCTCTAGCTGGCGGCAAAGGTCTGGGTCATGCTGAAGGTTCCACCAATGTGTCTGCCAGCAAGTGCCCAGGGTCTCAAGGATGAGCTGGTGACATCAGGACAAAAAGAAGTCTTTTTCACCTGGAACAAGAATGAGTTCTAAACAATTATATAAGTTCTATTTCCCTTGCGTCCATTGTTATGCTACCTGAAGGTTGCGGTCAAAGGAGGATCAGCCATTCTGGCAGTTTCTGCTCGGGATGAGTTTCCACCAATCGCTGTATGATTCTGATGGTATGGGATTACTATGCAGTGCCCCAGAATATCGCAAAATAACAACAACTGTAACAACAGTATATATTATATATAATATATTATATAATATATATTATCATTTTAGATCCATATCTAACCATGCAGATATTCTGTGAGAATACAATGTCCTGTCCATGGATCCATATGTGTTTAACCGCCTTCTGCGGCCACGGTGGTTCCAGCGAACGCGGCATGGCCACCCGGAGCTGTGGCTTGGGCGAGGCGGTGGCAGCTGCCTCCAAGACCTGCGCAGTGCATCGAGAGGCCTACGATCGGTGCTTCATCCAGTGGTATCGCTCCAGTTTCCTCAGTGGCGACTTATCCAGTGACAGTGATCCGTGTCGAGAAAAATTCGACACTTATCGCGGTTGCGTTCTGAAGGAACTCAGGGAGCAAGGTGTGGAAAAAATTGCCCATTTTGAATACAATGCAACTCCGGAGCGTGAGTTTGATGCCTAGCGCATGTTGTGTCGCCGTGGCTCTGACTTGCTGTTTGATGTTTGCCCGGGCAGATATTTTGGAAGACTGGATCTACCCTTTAGAAGCTGATGTGTTTTTTGCTGGAACTTTTGAAAAACAATGGTCGCATTTTCCCCACAACAAATCCCTTGTTCCCATCACCTTGGAACACGTGGCAGATTGGTTGGAAAGCCAGGGCCGAGACGAGGAGGTCATAGAGACACTTGAGCATCCAGTGACACAGAAGGCTTTTCGATCCGACAACCCCAGTCCAGTGCAATATATCCAGGAAGCATTTTTACAGGGTCATTCAATGGTGATCAATTCTTTAAACCGATGGTCTGAACCTGGAAAAAGGGTAGCCAAAGACTTAAATGCAGCTGCGGATCTACCTGTGGATGTCTACATGTATTTAACTCCACCACATTCGCAAAGCTATGGGATGCATTCAGATGTCATGGATGCGTTCATGGTTCAACTGGGTGGTTCCAAATCTTGGAAGGTCTGTGACGTGACTAGTTGGATGGCACCGCGTGAAAGATACGACCAGCTGCCACTGAAACTGAATGGAACGTGTGAGGAGGTCCTAATGCAACAAGGTGATGTGATGTATTTACCTTATGGCACCTTACACCAAGCAAGTACATCTTCTGACTATTCCATGCACTTGACGGTCAACATTGAGAGGCAGTACTATGTTTGGTTGGCGCTGATTTTTGCGATGATTCACAAAGTTGCGAAACCCGACCTGACCATCGAAGCGTTCCTTGCCAGCAACGAGTTTGCCCCTGATGATGAAGAGAACGACCTCTACCGGCTGATGCTCACGGTGTCCTCATCGCTCCCACTGATGCATCGCCTGCCTGGCGGCGGCCAAGTGGGAAGGTCCTCCAGGTTGCTGCTGACTCCATTGTGCAACGAGGATCTACCAGCTGAGTATCTTCCCAGCGTGAAATCGCAATTGAAGGAGTTGCTGACATCTTTGCTGACGATTCTGCCTGAGCATGGGCCAATGGAGGTGTTGTTGGATGGTCGCAGGATGCCGATGTTGAAGCTGGTGAAACAGCTTCAGAAGAAGTCAGAGGACTTACTTCCTTGGGCTCTCCAACTGGCACGTGTCCATTCCATCAAACATGCTGGGCTGCAACTGCAGAAACCTCACCTGTTTGAGTCCTTATCTTCAGCAAGAAAGTTGCATCATGAGCTTTTTACACGTGCAAAACTGGACGATTTCCCTGCAAAGATTTCAGGGAAAGCGTCATTTGTGCGCAGATCCGCTTTGCGCGCCGTGTTGCTGGATGATGTGATCCCAGCCAGGTTGATTATGAACAACCAGGTGGGGATTGGCCAAAATTGTCCAACCACCAAGGGACCAAGAGATGAGTTAAATTTCCAGACTTGGCTAACATTTTGTGGGCCCATTGGTGCCAAATTTGGGTTTGTCTAGACATGAATGAGTTGTACCGTACCCCAAAGTTGTCATATCTGACATATCTCGATAAGAGTTAGATGAGAATGGGTTGTGCTATGCCGTTTGTATACCCCTAAATTGTCATACTTAAATGGCCAGCATAGGGCTTTAAGCCACTCAAGTTTGGACTTGACGCATTTCACTACTACGTTCCGTTTATCTTAATTACCCGTTGTGTCAACCCTTTTTACAAAGGTTTTGCCCTCTGCCAGTTTAACATAGCTATGAACAATGGCCCATTTATCGATCATATACCTACTTAAAATGATCATTGTCTATAGCAAACTGTTAAATTACCAGAAGGTATATCCCAGTTATATCTGCGTTATATAAATCCCCAAAGAAAACAACGTTTGGCCGAGGTGCTTCCTGTGACTCCACAGCAGCTCTCAGCAGTCCGCTATTGTTTGGGCCTCTACAGCGAGCTGTCTGCGCAGGGACGACCCTTTCGGCTGATGGAGGTGGAACGACTGGGCCAAAGCGCCATTCAGCTACTGCATCAGCTGATTTTGAGCGGGGCAGTGGAAGTCATTGCTTAAGAAATCACTGGAAGGGAGCGGGCCGTATTGCCAAGAAAATTGTGGAAGGGGAGTCGGTTGGAGAAACGAATTGAGTGGGCCCCAACCGCATTGATAGAGAAGATCAGATGATTTTGGTACTTAGGAGATATCTGGAAATGATGGGAAAGCAACCATTTAATCAATTTAAATCAATCATCATTGATGCTGGAGTCTCTATGCTCATTTGATGTTGTGTTTTCTTTAGGGTTGATGGGTGTCATGAAACCTCTGGCTATTTGAGGATGGTTGTTCTAGGCTTCATAAAATCCCATCATAAAACCTTGGCGGTTTGCTGGAATTGTTTCTAGTAACTCTAGTGCGAATCTGAATATAGATATACACAGATGCAAGATGATGAAAGTTTCAAATCTAATTATTCTACAGTCTTGCTGGTTCCTTCCTGATGATCGTTTGATGAGTGGCAGAAACTACACCATGCTCACTTGAAAGCCGAAAGGTTCAGAGGAAGACATGATTGCAAGAACTGCCAGACATCTCGTTTTGGCAGTTGTATGACTGCAACTGCAAGGTTGCTCCGTGGAGCAGCAACAGAAACAATGGTCAAACGCCAAGGCAAGTGTCACTTCTGTTGAACAATGACCACAGTTGAATCAGCCATGCTGATGTGACGGCTCCCAGCTCCGAAAGCACGGGCTGTCACTGGCGCTGTCAATGATGGCATGCTGATTTCAGATTTGGTGAGTTTGGATGCGAATCCCAGCTTTGAGAAGACTTGGTCGCAGGTTGCTTGTTGATGGAGCTGCGGAGGTTTGTTGGGTGATCAATGGCAAACCATGGGACCATGGGATGTAAATTAGACATGATATGACATGATATGACATGATATAATCAAGCGAAAGCAGAACATTCGCCAGTCAGCCAGTCATCTGAGGTTTACTTGTCATGCTGTAGCACGGAGAGAGGCCTCATTGGGGATTCATAGGCGTTCAACCAAATTCAAGCAGCTTGGTTGGGAGGATAATGTCCATCTATCTCCAGAGATTTTGTTCCACGCTGGATATGAAGGATGGCTGCAGTTGTGGTTGAAGATGTTGAGCTGAAGCATGGCAAGCTGGGGATCTCGATTGTATTTCGAAGTTTCCATTTTGGGGACTGAGTACATATTGTATGAACATATCAATCATTGTCATATCATTCTTATTCTTTGTCATTAACATATCTCATTCCATCATATTCATTCATATTCCATTTTTTATCTGGTTATTTAACATAGCCATGGACAATCCCTCATAAATGGAGGTTTCAATGGGAAAAACCATCTATAAATGGGCCATTTTCCATGGCTATGTTAAATAACCAGAGGGTATCTCATTCCTTGTTTTTTTGTTTCGTGGCTTGATCTGCCCTGCCAAACTGGTGAAGCCAGGCGGGGATTGCTGGAGACACTGTGAGGGTTGCTGCTGCCATGATCTCGACTTCGCCCATCTCAGAGAAGCCGTGGCCAGCCACGTCTACGCGCTGGACCGAGGGGAACTTCTCTGGGATGGGCCAACTGAGTGATCCACTGGATTCCACTGGTCACTATAGGATCTTGGGTTTAGTAAAGATGGAAAAACTATGGAACGATATGGAACACAATTTGGTTTTGAGGTTTTTAAGGTTCGGAACTCTCATTTTGTCGAGATCCAGCATTGTTTGTTGCTTACATTGCCAGTGACGAGGACTTTCTGGCTCCTGCAGACAAAGTGAAGCGGGCTTTCTGGTTGATGCCAGAGGTATGGAGCTCAGATCAGTGCTGGAGGGCAAACGGCAGCAGTTCCGTTTGCGGCAGCAGATCCTGTCGGGCAACCACACAAAAGTGACTAGTGTGGGTGTAGGTCCAACCTCAACACATTCCAGCCACAGATGTTGGTTGATTTTATGTAATTTTACAGCATGGCTATGAACAATTACTAACTATATAAATTAGCAATAGGTAAACCATCATAAAACCATCATAAAACCATCATACAATCATCTAGAAATCATCTAGAAATGGGAATCGACGGGCTCCAACTTTCGGTATCTTCCAGGTCTATGTGGCGGGTCTCCATGTGACGCATCATTGCTTTGGAGATGTGGCCAGTTGGTTGGCCTCCAAGGAGCTGAATGGCTTGGATGGCTTGGATGGCTGGCACAATCCCACAACATGTGCTTCAGTATGCTTCAGTCTAAGCAGTGCCAGAGCTGTGTATGAAGATGTCCAGGTGTCCAACTGCCTGCCAAATTTCGGCTCCATCGACAGGACACTGAAAAAAAGGATGGCACAGCAATTCGAAAACCATCCCCAGATGTGGCAACAACGAGTGCAGGTGACTAATGCGACGACATCAACAACAGTTTGAGACCATTCCATGTTACTCAGCATCTATCTTAGTTTTTACATCTAGACAGTGCTGTACTTGAATCAGATCAGACCTTGACTATGTCGTTCTTCAGGAAAGCATGGGTTGTAATATCAATCAACTTCTTTGAGTAGCCCAGCAATGCATAGTTTCCCAGTGGGCTGAGCGCTAGCGCCCCTGATCGAACGATGCCAGACACTCAGTGATGTCACCTTATGCAGGACTTGATTTGTTTGATAGATACCTATGGCATCCTTTTGCCGTATGGAGAATGATTCAACATGAGAACATGTCATCAAAGTCCGAGAATCCAGGTCGCCGTGCGTTTGCTTCAAGCTATCCTTGGACCCAGGACTGGAAGCAATCTGATAATTTGCCTGTGACAAAGACCATGACACTTGCAAATCGTAGGAGATCTTTACTGATGATGTACAGAAAAGTGTCATAGATTGTCATAGCGAATATCATCAGTAAATGCCGTGATTTTGCCATTTTGGATCGGTTCATCATTGGTTCATCCCATGTGTTTTTTTTTCAACTTGTCAGGAGATGGCGCGGCCACCGGCACGAGCCGGAGGAGCCGGACAGCTTTCTATGAGAAGGAGCCAATCGATGGATGGCAACAGATGGCAACAAGTCGTGAGACTTTTCACGTGGGAAAGTGCCAATCAACCACATTGTATATCTAAGATTGGTTGTTTCAAGGGCCACATGAGACTTGAAGGATCCACATTTTTGTTTGTTTCTTTCCACTGTTGCAACCAGTAACCAGTCTTCACGTAAAGCTGAAATCCCGGAGCATGGTGAAACCGTGAAACCTGAGAGCCGTGGCGCTAAAGCTGTGAGGATCACTTGGACCATCGATTTGATTCGCAAGATGCCGACTGGGCGGCCTATGGATTGCCCAACTATTCCAAGTTGACTGGCCAGGAATCTTTGGGAAATGAGATGAGTTTTTCCAGCAGGTGCTTTCGGAACCAGATTTTGTCAACATCCACGGTGTTTGTAGTGGTCCTGCCTATGAGAAAGGTTGTTGGAACTCGATGATAGCTGACTCTAGGATTTCTTGATGGGACATCAACATGTGCAGCACCACAAAGGCACCCGGGCGCTGTCGCATCACTGTTGGATCGTTTTCCTTTTTGAAGATGTGGCGTTTTGGCGACTTTGGGAGGATCTGAACCTCCAAATTGTGCATTCAAAATTATCACCAGGATCTGTTGAAGATTGTTGAAGTGAGTTGGCCGTGGCAAAACACCTTATGATAACTTATGATTCTAGAAGTGTGGCACCGACCTGGAAGGTGGAGCACATTGCAGCAGAGATTTTCATCAATTCTGCCCCTTGGATGGTGTTCTCATGTTTTCTCTACCTATTGGGATGGTATGGGATGGTAATGATGGATCTGTGGTCTACCAGATCTACCATGGCAAGATATGGATTGAATTTGCCGTTTCATTATACTAATTGATGCGCACTCTCCCGTCTATTTTGCCATGGCACTTGAAATCGTTTTGAATCGGAGAGAAGATGGTTTGGTTCGGCTTTCTGATACAGCTGCGGGGTTTAACACGCTGGCGCATTTGTGATTGCTACCCAACTTTAAAACTTTCTCCCCTAGCAGATTCAGATACTGAGGTAGCAATGGCTTCGACTATGTGTGCGATACTACAGAGCCAACTCTACATTGGACCAAGGAGCAGATGCAGCGATGCAGTTTTTGTTGCGCTTGGCATCTGAAGCAATGCTGGAGCATTGAACGCACTGTGACATGAGGTACATGAGGTATAGGTGGAATTGGATGGAATTGAAATGTACTATCACTTGGTCAGATTTCAGCGATTTTAATGGATACCCACCAGTCGCCACCCATTTGTTTTTGCCACATTTGCATTTGGAAATCGGATGCTTTTGTAGTGAAGACATAGCCGTGCAGGGTGCTCCTGGGAGGACTGCGGAGTGATGTACTACTTCTCACCAGCAGCTGGAACTGGATGGCATACCTACAAGTCTCCCGGCTGGGAAGTGATGCACCAGGCTCAAGAGTGCACTTCAGATTCTGTCGACCCAATCCTTTCAAGAGAAGCTTTCCGAACCAAACCGTCCACAAAAAGTACCTATTGGAGTCCAACAATTCCAGCAAGGAGAAGCTTTGCCGATGTTTTCATTGTTTCCTAGGCAGTTAAATAGTTAAATATGTAAAAATCCCATGGTTACACCCATTTTCTTATCCCCACCTGCAACGCCGCAGTCTCGAGGTATATGCTGGGCACCCCACCAGCCGAATGCAAACCGGGCGAGCATTGCGATGCCTGTGCCGATCCTCCCGGCGAGGTGTGGATGTTGTTGGTGTGACGGATGGTGAAAAATGTTTGGTAACTTGTCAGGGACATCTAAGTTATAGTGGGGAAGAATCTTATTCTAAGCCAGTTTTGATATATATATATAATATTATAATATATTATATAGAATATGGTTTGTGTGTGTGTGGGATATAAACGGATAAACACTTGTAGTAACTTGGATGCACATCCAAGCAGCTTACCATAGATGACATCGGGAGTTTACCAATCAAACAATGGGGATATCATACAAAACTGTATCCTAACTTCAACATAACATGGTGGGCATTGTTTTTGTAGCCTTGGCAGATCGCGTTTCCATTTTTGGGCCGTGGTCTAGTGATTAGTGAGTGAAATTTCTTCGTGGGTGATGGGTCTTTCTCCACCACAAGCCTTCACAACAAACCAACTATAAGCGTTGTTCTTCTTGCAGTCAGACTTTCGCCCCAGTACAAGTTGAGGTTTTGATCCCAAACACAAATCTGCTAGTAGTTGATGAGTACTACATATTGATATAGAATATTATAGAATTATATGTTTTTAAATAAATATAATAAAACCCGTGAAAGATCGACCAATTTAACAAGCAAATGGCTGGGCCGAAACTTTGCTCAGGTGGCCTGCACAGTGAAGCTCCATGGAGGTGATTGCAAGGAGCAGAATTCTGGGTCATCTTAGCTCCAAACATATGATATTGATGTAATATTGATGGCCCAAACATATTGATACTGTTACTGTTACTACAGATATCTATAGTTATTACTGTTCTTATTGTTGTTATTACTATTATGTATATATATATATAATATTGATATTGATATTATCTATCTATATAAGATAATAAGACGTGTGTGGGTGGAGAATGGTGGAGGAAATGCACGCAATATGTTTCTTCTGGGGGATCCTGTGCAACTTTTGAAGAGGGTTTACTTGACTTGAAGCTGACAGGCTCAGTTTTTGCCGTCATAAGATCTTCAAACCCGCCCACAGAGGGGTACATGTTTTTTGTTGAACCATTGCAGTATGTGAAACAGCGAATTGCATCCCTTTTAAAAATGTTGGTAGCATTGAAAATTCTCAACATTCACGGTGAAGTCCGAACTCCGCTAGGAGTGGCCAGAAGCTAGTGCCACAAGACTTCCAGTGAGCCCTTGTCATCATTCATTGCTATGGCAGAAACATGCGATTGTCATGAGAATTTGGATGTGAACTTATGTGCACTGCTTGTGGCATGGGGATGTGCTACTGTAGTGTCCTGATTTCTAAGGAGCAAAGTGGCCTTTCTCTGATGGGTGAAACTGCGGATTGCCAAAGTTTGCAATCCAAAGTCGTTGCACATCGCTTGCTGTTAGAAAAGTATCCTTCAAATGCTCAAGTTGGAAGGAAATACTCTCACTTCCGGGTTCCGGCATTGCCTTTGCATGCCCGAGATACGTTGAAGCTTGATGAATTGATGTGAGAATCCTTTGAGAAACGACATCAACCTAAGCAAGCCAAGATGAAGATGAAACAGTTTTCAAATAAACCTGCAACAACTGCAGACCCTCTTTTCACCGTACAGTTTCGTTTTTTGCAGGACCCGTTGGGCATCCTGTCTCTCCGCCTTTTCTTCCACGATTCTCAGAAGCAAGTCCATCTCCGCTTGCAGCAGTTCATCTTGGATAATCCCTAATAAGGCTTAGTAAAGGAAAAATTTAAGGATGGTTAATAAGCGGAATCATCCCCAAGTGGCCGAACCTTGAGGTTGGTGAATGGGGTTCTGATCGAAAAACCGAGGAAGTCGAATCTCAATGGACGCAGAACAATAAGGTGCCCTGCTGGTTGATGATTACCAGGAATAGCTTTCACTAGAGCAAGTTGCTGAGTCAAGATCACGACTTTCAAAATCTCCGGAAAATATATGAATGTCCAAAAACATGATGCACACACACATTTACACCCCAAAGTTGCAATTTGACCAGGGACGAAAATTCTATATCTACATTTATTGGATGTCTTTGGGGGGTTAGCATTTTTTTGGGAGGTCACAGAATTCCGGAGATCAAATAGATACTCGTACCATTAAGGAGATAAAACATGATAAAACGAATTAAAACGAGTTATTTTCTGGGTGAAATCCCTTGCAGATCAGCCCAAAAAACAGGTGGCCTTGGACTTTCGGGAGCTGACGCACGCGCAATCCACCTGGGGGATGATGCAGATTGCTCTGAGCCTAGGCTTAAAAATTGCTGGCAGATTGCTGAAAAACTGGGGAGAAACCAAGATTTGGCTATGAAATAGTATAATTACTGGTTAAGAACATACATTGTGATGAGTCATTAGTCATAGTTATATAGTATAATTTGGGCTGGGGAAATGTTGATAAACCATGATATATATATGGATTATGATGCATTGTGCAAAGTCGCAGAGATCTATTTTTGCGGATGGCTCGACAACTGGCTGGTGACTTCTACTGAGCCCTGAAAGGTTGTTTCTTCTTTAACCATGAAACAGTAGGTTCAAGTCAAAAACTTGCCATGTCTACTCCAAATCCAATTGAGCTGGTGAACACCTTAGAATCACGTTTTTTCATTGTAGCCTTCGGATATGATGTTGCCATTTCTATTATGAAAAGTCGTTTTTTGTTTCCGTTCTTTTGACTTTAGGCTATTAAGTGTGAGCGCCAACAATGGGCCTGGGGGAGTGTTGCGCAAAAAAATCAAGAGCTGCAAGGATTAAATTACTTCAATGATTCTGTTTGCTGAACCTTGCACCCGACCCAGGAGAATTTTCAGCTGGCGGCAGATTGCAGTGAGTGGTTGGCCATTGCTAAACCTCGCAAAGGCGCCTGAAATGGAGGGATTTACAGGCCTTGAAGTTTCAACAGAAAGTCACACTCCTGTCATCTGATTTTGGGACGTTGGAGGTAAGCTCCTGGACATGGCAGTTAAAAAAGTGGTGTGATGATCATATGATCGAAGTTGTATCAATTTGCTGAGTCTCTGATCATGGGAGAAGGCCCTCTACCTGTTCTTTGAGCCTCCGGTGACTTTGATCGAGGACAGCAGTTTCGAGGAGTTGGATGCGTAGGGTCCGTAGGGTGGTAGGATTCCCAAATGCAAGGAGCAAGAGGCGCTATGGAAAGATGCCAAAGCGGATGGGAGGCCCACTTGCCATCTTTGAACCTGTGAGCGTTCACCAAAGTCTTTGAGACAATTGCAGTCCCATAGATTTGCCAATGTTGTGTCTCAGGCTGTAAATGTTGCACCAGTCCTGTGCTGTTCAGCAGTGCATCCTGCCAGATTTTTCCGGCTTCTGTGGAAACATGCTGCTCCTTTGAAACCCTTTATCAGCAGCATGCAGAAGGTGCGACGCTGATGTGCTGGCACAGGTGTAATGCGGCATCATGCGGGTATGGATCAAATCAAAACCCTGGTCCACTGGTGAAAATCAAGATAGCTGGTGGTCACTGGTGGTTATGGATGTTCATCCCCACCTTTTTGTTGAAACATGTTGAAGGTCGCTGGTGGATGCTGCTTGTTCATCACCTCATGTCATGGGTGGCATGACCCATCTGTGGCAGGATGAGACGGCTACGCACCAAGACGAAGGCTGGCATTGACAACATCGGTTTGCTGTGTTTTTCCTTGACATAAGTTATACATTTAGGAAGCATGAACAAACACAGACTCAAATCTCCTGAAAGCTGGTTTTCCCATGTTTCATGGCAGTTTGTGTTGTTTGGGTTGGTGTTGTGCTGCCAAGCTGCCCAATCCATCCGCCCAGATGTGGAACGGCAGCTCCAAGAGCTTTGCGCAGAAGTCTCTCCCAAGCTACGAGGAGTGAGGCAGCTGGTGCAGGTGCCATTGCTTCAAATCTACTTAGCTGTTGAAGATGTTCATTCCCAATCTGCCATGGGTGCCAAGTGTTAAAGATGTTGATTTCATATGATTTCATACTATTTTTGTTTATGAATCAATTGATAATTGATATTTAAATATATTTATAATTCCATATGTTTGATCATCATTTGTAGTTGACAAGTTGTTTTTTGCATTTGCCACTACGGGAAAAACAGATTCATCATTATTCCCACAGTTTTGTGGGATCCCAAAGTTGATGACGGCATTCCACAGCTTCTACGAAGGCGCAGCTTCGTCACGATGACCGCACGATGCCTTCTTGCCAGTCGGAGCCTCGGGGTGCTGATTGTACCATACGATACGTGGTACGAAACATAGACCCATGCCTGGCACACAAAAAATGGGGATGGTTTGTTAAGGGGTGCACCACGTGACTTTATTTCCTCCAAAGAAACTTCAAAGTGGATGGCCAGGTCGTTTGCACTGGATGAAGTGTCTGATGTGGTGGCAGACATGGTGGGCAAGGCATTCTGGTTGTAAGTTGCTGATGACATGCGCACTGGTTCTGCAAATATGCTTTGCATTGTTCGGGAAAGGGAAGTGTAGTAATCCCCCAATCTGGTAATTGCAAGCTTGCAGGAGCATCAACATAGCAGTGACATCACGATGTTATGATATTATGGGTCTCCCATGTGCACAGTTCTGCACAAGGTACCAAGACTTCATGATTTGATCTTCCATCCATTTCCAGTGCAGCACTGAGATTCCACTCAAAAGGCTTGAAACCCAGATGGTAGATATATGCCTATGAGACCAAATTTGGGCGACCCGTAAAATGATAAAAAGTAATTCCCATTTCCCATTCCATTTGAATGGGAAAACCCATCAACAACCAGTAGGCCAGTAGGCTTCAGGGACCTTTGGAATTTCCAAACTAACTTATCTCATCCATCTTGGCGCCCCTAAGGTACTCACGCTGTTGGATCGCTTGTTGTTGCCCACCTCAATATGGGCAGGGCTTCAGCTGTGCATTCCCTCGTTATGGAGACATGATCTGGCAGCCGCCACTGCTGCGAGGTGGGAATGCGGAGAACTGTGAGAAATTCGTTGGATGAAATGAGTTGTACAGGTAGACTCAGGTAGACACAAAATTTTGGAATAATGAAACTTGGATAAGGTTTGCTTATCAGTCTTTTTGATACTTTTTGAGGACTCAAGATGAGTCTTTTGCAAACTGCTTGTTTCGTGGCTGGCAGGATACGCGGCACTTTGGTTGCGCGGCCGCAACCAGGTAGCCCTGGATGCCAGGAGCTGCAGGCGATGGGCCCAGCAGTTGGGGCCCATTGGCCAAGATCAACTAATGCGGTAATCCCAAAAATCAGCAACTACCATTTGGTGATGATTATAATCCATTTATGGTAATACTTGCCACATGAATATAATATATATTATTATATATTGCTAGTATATAGTTGGTTTAAAATACGGTGTTAATTAATTGAATTGAATTCCAGCAGCCAGATATGTTGGTGTCTGGTCTCCACCTCCCAAGAATTCTCCGACCAGATGGATCGGAGATGATCGGAGGTGTCTTAAAAATGGGTATAGCATGGTATAGCCCACTTATAGTGGTCGTGTTGATGTGGAAATATGAAAGTTATACATCAAATTATATATATAACCATTGGATCTAACATTATATACTATATCATTGTATATATATATATACATACACTATATAACTTTCTACCACCATTGGATTTGGGGTTTATCCATGGACAATACATGCGCAGTACATCGGACGGAGCTCTTTCTTGCCAGGACCTGATTAAAGAGAGGGACATCGGCTGCATGGTTGACGTAGGATCTATGCTGGGGACCTGAGGGAGGTGGCGAGACTTGGATGTGCATTCCACTGGCACATGGCCATACCTTACAACTTATAAATATACTTATGTATAATTCAGGTATATATGAGAGAACCCAAAAAGATCAGTGTACTCAATGAGTTTATCAGACTTGTTTGAAGTTGAACATTGACAGCAAACTGGGAAATCCCTCAGATCGAATGGTAAAAAACATAGGTTTTCCAGTCAATTTTCCCTTAAACCAATCCATTGATTGGCCACGGAGTCACCACCACGGTATTTTGCTGAGGTTTGGAGCCTGCGCCGCAGCAGCCGCGAATGAGTTTCCAGAGGCGAGAGATCGCATTGGTTTCAGGGACGGCTGGGGGCACCGGCACTGCCAGCTCAGATTTTCTCAGAACTAGATGGCTATGGATCAATACCTATATACATACCATTTTTAGGGGGATGAACATCCATTTACCAGCTATTTTGATGTTCACCAGGGGGATAGGGTTTTGACCCATCCCCAGATGGGTTCAGAATTCAGATAAAGGACTTGATTTGAACATGTTGGTTCTATTTTGGGATCAAGCATGACTGGATAAGAACTGAGAACTGGGCGCCCTGAAAATATGGTATGATTAATACAGATGTTACTGATCCAATCTGTTCAATATCACTAGAATCAGTGCGTCCCAATGTCTTCTAATTTGATCTCCCAATGGTTGCAGAGCCAGGTGCGAGTTGTGGCATATGACAAGAGCTGGTCCAATATCCGTGCTTTGGAAAGGAGAGTGTTGTGGTCGTGGGCAGGTTCCGAGGTGGGGATAGGTCATATTGAAGATTTTGTGATCCACAGTGTTTGATCATGTTGTGTATAAATCATCTAATGTTTGGGTGCCCAATGTTGGCCTCTACTAGACTCTACCCAGATTTCACCTGTTCAATGCTGAGGCTGTAGACGCTTCAATTCGTGTGTCGGTGTTTCATTCTAAATATTCTGATCCTGGATTGGCGTGGACTCAAAGTCGGCAAAGAAGAAAAACATCGGTCCTGATTTGCTTCGTATTGCTGTCATGGTATTTGTTTTCTTGTTACAACCAACCCGTACAATTTGTAAAATCAGGTGCATGATATTCGGAACATGACACTCAATGGCAAAGACAGAAATCTGGAGAATTGACAAGACGGATGCATACAACAGGAATCTAAATGTATTACAGTATTCACCTTTGGCATTTCCACTGCATCTATGTGCGATTATGTGCATATGTCCTAGTCCAATGCTGGTCAGTTTTGCATCCATCCATTGCCCTCGGGGAGGACTGCAGCTTTGTCAAATTTGAGTGTGGAGGCTCCCAAATTCCTTGGCAGTTTTCAGTTGCACTGGTCACACTATGTCACAAATGGTGTGCCTGCTATTGTTGAAAGTATTGCTGATATTGCTGAAAGCATGGTTTCATGTTGTTTCCAAAAATGACCGCAAGTTGCGAAGGGTTAAGATATCTTCCACAGACACAGAGCCACAAGATCTCCATATCTCCATACAGACATCGTTTCTGCATCGTTTCTGCAGGCACATGCCGTGTGCATGGTCAACACTCAAGAGGAGTGTGAAGGCTGCCAGGCCATTGTGCATGGTGGTGGCACTTGTTGATGTGGCTATGGATTGATAGCTTTTAAACATCATCATGGCTAAGGGGGTGAACATATTGTTGAACAACCAGAAAGTATACAATATATCATTGAAGTTCCCCTAGACTACAGGGTCAAATGACCCATAGCCATACAAAAACCACAGTTGGAAAAGGTAGATCTGTAGATCTCATCTTTAAAGAGATCGGTTCTTCCACTTCGCATGACAGGCCTGCCGGACCCTGGCTGAGGAATATCCCTTTGGCTCGGAGGCTTCTTACCATCCTTACCTGGGATGATGATCATGTTTGTGTCCACATGCTACTTTCCATGGGGGTTGAACATGTTGAACCCACCCTCTCCAAATCATGATTGCAGCTTGGAAACCAGCGGAAACCACCCATGTTTTGTGATGCAAAAAGTCGACTCAGGGTCGCATCCTGCTGTGGATGAGTCAAATGAGTGGTCCACTGCACTTCATCTTGAAGGCGCGACAAATATGCGAGACCTGCGGAGATGCCGAGCGTTTGTCGGAGCCAGGTCTTCCATCACGAGGGTCATAGCTGTCATAGCTCAGATTCGCGAAAAAATGGGCAGGGCGGTAGACCTCTCTTTGAGAAGCAATTGATTCACACCGTGGCAGCCAGAAGCCTAGCAACCCAGGTGCCAGACGCTTGCGGTGGTGTTTGAAGATTGATTGGAAACTTGGAGACTTCATGCACTTGCGGATTTCAGGTGATGACGATACCCAAAGAGATCAACGGAATCAAGCGCACACTGGGAAGAGGTTTCGAGGGTGTGTAGTTGGATGCATGCAAGTTTCTCTGTTCACAAACATGCACATATGTCAGCATGACTATCCATTACTATGTCACCACTATACGTCTCATATCATCATATCACATATATCATATATCATATATATCATGATATATATATATATACATCATATCATGTCCTATGGTTTGCTTGGTGACTTGTGACTTGTGAAGGCTATGACTTCGAACTGCGATGGCAAAACTCCTCACTGCACCCTGGATCCGGTTTCAGTGAGTTCTACAGGTCATTTTCCGCATGTCCTTTCCAGGTACGGTTGCCAAAAATATTTCCAGATCATTCAGATATTATTCAGATCATCCAGACATGTCAGGATTTTCATCGATTTTCATGGGGAAGTTTTCAAATGTTTTTTTCTGACTGGTGGCAACATGTGGCAACCGTTTTTCCTGGGCATTGCTGGATCCAAGATGATCCAAGGCATTCCACCGTGCTGCTGGTGGCGTCCCTGCGAGAGAGCCAATTCCTCGGAAGATTTCCAACGCTTCACCAGGCGTTTGAAGATTCAGTATAGATGATATAGGATGATATATTAGGTGTATATATATATGTATATATATGATAGGTAAACTTCACATGATAATGCAGCAAAATGCTATAGCCACAAACAATCATAAGATCACAGAGCTTAAAGTAGTATAGCAATCCAAAAAAAAACATCCGTGCCACATCACGTGGAGCCACCACCAAGGTTTGGCAAAGATCTGGACTCAGCAGATCAGCAGAGCTGCGGGAAAACGCACCGTCGATCGATGATCGTGTGGTTCAAAATGTAGGTACTATTGGACCATATTGGACCCAGAGAATGGATCATTTCTTGATATTTCTTGGATTTTCTATTCTTAGTCTTAGACCATGCATTTTTGGTGGACAATTTTCACCCATACAGAGTGCCAGACCATGTCAGTTCGGTCAATTCGGTGGACTGGTTTATGCAGAACATGTGTCAGGGAATCCCTGGTGTTTGATGGGAAAGGGGGTTCTCCAAATAGGAGGACCGAAGCCACGTGTTTTTCACTCTCCGGATCTGTTTGTGATCATTCTGTTCAAAGAAACCTCAGGATTCAAATGGATTCAAAGTAATCCTGGGTGGTTCCACATTCCAGATGCTTCCAGGTTGTGTGAATCGAGCCGCCTATTCGGCCGCCAGGGCTGTGTGTCGTCAAGAGATTCTCACCAAGGGCATCTGCGAAATCCCTGGATTTCTGCAACCCGAAGCCGTCCGAAAGATCTTGTGTTCAGCGGAGCAGCTGAAAAAACGACCTGGTTGCGGATTCAGATCCTTCGAAGAACACAATGTGTATCTGGAGGAGAAAGCGGATGTAAGTCGAATCCGCTCTGCATCCTTTAGCAGTTCAAAGGTCTTGATCAATCAAGCAGAATTGGCTGAAGGTTGTCCGGAACTCGTTGAGCTGTTCCACTGGGATGGTTTGAGACAGCTGCTTCAAGAGGCCTTTGGCTTGGAGAAGTTGTTTTGCTCTGCAGATCCATTGGGCGGAGTTTACTTGAACTTTTTCGAGAAGGGGGATCAGCTAGGGTGGCACTTTGATCGCTCAGAGTGTCTTAATAGAAGTGCATCAGCAAGTATTTTATAGATTTTTATAGTGCTTTAGTGTTTTTCTTAGTTCAGAAATGGACAAGTTTGATATAATCAACTTTTAGAAAGTATTTTTGCCAAGAGAGCTCAGGAATCTAGAAATTTATTGATGTTTTTTCCCACTGCAGCCCCCAGGTACTGAGTGAATTTGATCCTGAGAGAATGCAAGCGTGACGGAAATTCAAAGCCAGGTGCCTTCATGTACATTCCCGACTCACGGACATTTCTGGATGCACATCCCGACTTCGATCTATCCATCTTGGATGGACCGTCAGATGCGGCGGGCTTGAAGCCAATGATCGTTCCGGACTTGAAACCTGGGACCCTGTATCTGTTTGCCGGAAAACGGAGTTTGCATTGTGTTTCCCAGAACACCACCGAAGTTTGTCGGGTGAACGCTATCTTCACCTTCAATCTTGAGCCAAATGTGAGCCTGAACGAGTACACGCGCCGAAAGTTCTTCGGGGCTTGACTGGGTGGAGTGGATCGAGTAGATCCAAAACCAACACATGCCGTGCTTCACCGGAAAGTTTCAAGGATGGTGGCCTGACTACATCAAAGTAGTAGCCACTTCCACAACCTGCAGATGTTGATGCCAACTTGGAAGCTCTAGGACGACGGTGGATGCTGTGCTGAAAAAACGGGTGAATCATGGGCAAGCACGTGAAAGCTTGTTGGTCCATTTCGCGTATTTGAGACAATGTATATATATATATATATTTAGATATTTAGATATTCAATCATGTTATATCATCTATTAGTAAGTTTTGCTGCAAAGATGTGCTTTGTTGAAGAATGGATCAACCCTTCTGATTCGTTGCAGCTGTTAGGTTGGCCATGTCAGAACATACGAAAGCCAATTTGGCATCCCTTCAGCCAGGCTATGATTACTTTTTTCTTACCTGATCAAATTCCGTGGCAGCATCCACAACAATTTGTTCACTTGAAAGGATGCTGCCATGGCATTTGTTGGTTTACACCACTGGACATCGACATCTCTTCACATCACAGCAAGACGTCAACATCACAGCAATGGCTCCAGTGGAGAGTCCAGGTGGGTGCCAGGAAAGTGGTCGATATGGATCAAACATGGAAAATTCATGAAAATTATGGAGAACAGAGAGGTCCGAATTCATCCAATATCCAGAGTTATCTTTATGGGAATTAATATGGGAAAGACCAGCAAGTTTCCTGATGAATCGACGGCAACGACGCCTCAAGAGGCACCATGGAACTGGAAAAGCTTCTGACGCAGGTGCTGGAAGCGTTGCGTGAACATGTCTTGTTGGCTGATGAGTTCGGGGGTCATTGTTATTCTCAATATTATATATTGTGTTTGTCATACATATTACATACTGTATATGTAGATATGTACTATGATGTAATATGTATATTATATTGGGGAGTATCATAAATCCATCTGCTCTTTTGGCATTTGACGATGACATATCATTGTATTCCATGTAATGATGACCATTTAATTCACTCATATCATATGGATTGATCCTGGATGGTTAGCTTAATATCATGTTTCATATAGATATATCCATTATATTATTAGATATTAATTAATATATTAATATCATATAGATACTGGTGGATATATATATATAATATCATAATATATTAATCTATCATGACCTTGGATAGCTATTGTCAATATCCATCAGTATCTGTCCAAGCATGATCATGGCACAGTGGCACCAAGTGGAGCTAACCTCCACAGGGCTCCTCTTGTGTGACCTTGGCCATGGCTCGGGGGCTTGGAGAAAACTTGCTGTGATTTTGTTGGGATATCACCTGGATATCACCTGGATATCACCTGGATATCTCAACACCAAATGGTGGATTCTGGTGGAATTTCTTGGAAATGATGTCGAATTTGTTGGATGTTGGTTTATTTTCTTGGGCAAGTTTTTGGGACAGTGCCATATCCATGAATTTCTGCGCCGAAATCGTCTCAGGTCACACAGGTCACCCAGGTTACCTGACACCTGAGGTGACGGTTAGAGAAGAAGATTGTTTGTCCAGCAAAATCCTGGGCCACTTCAGTGCAGGGAGCCATCTCCAGGCTGGATGTCACCAAGGGAAACATCATGACTTAAACCATCCAAGGGAGCTATTGTTATATTGTTAATACATATGTTGACACTATTATATAGATTATTAATTGTTAATTACTACTATACTACTAGATTTTTCGTATCATTGAGTTTGTTATATATTTTGTTATCATTGTTTTCACTAGTATGTGTACTATCGTCATTATATCTTATCATTATTTTAATTAATTAATTAATTAATATATATATATGTATTGTCGTTATCAGATTCTCATTGGGTTTACCATGGTTTACCACCATAGCCCCAATCCCTATCGGTCAAAATCTCCTGGCAGGTGCTCCAGCTCTCAGATGCCAAACCAGGAGAACTGCTGCGAGCCGAAGTGAAATCCACTTCGATGCAAGGCGCGGCTGCTTGGGTTTTGCTTTGCGGGTGGTGAAATGGTGCTTTCCGGCCTTGGTCGTGACAACTATAAATATGTACATAATTACATATATATAAAGATATATATATATATATATTATCCATGAAGGGAAGATAAGGGTTCATGGTTTTCTTGGCATTTGCGATCATTTGTGGCAGTTTCCGAGACTCTTTTCGGCCATGAAGAACAATAAGAGAAGCTAAAATAGAAGGTTCAACAACCGATCTACCAAGCTGAACACTTTGTCACTGGTCAGTCATACTGCTGGGTGGTTTTATGGATTTTTATGCGCTAAGCTCCATTGCACCAGGTTGGATCACGGTTCGCAACACCGTTGGCCAAGCATTGGTTGGAATGCAAGCCAACAAGGCTGGTTTGGTCAAAGTTTTGGATGTGAAGTGGCAGCTTTCTGTGTGGCAGAGCAGTTGGGAAACTGCTACTCGGGGTTATTCGGGGTTGGATGAATGATATCTTTATCTATTGAGATTCAGGTTTGCCAGCAAATGTCAAGAAAATGAGGCTAAAACCCCATGTTCTTAGCAGTTCCATTCAAACATGCAGATGTTTTTGTGTCGTCAAAACCGCATGATTGAACTATTCAAATATGGTCAACCATTATTTTCCCATGTTTCCCTATTGAAATTGCCATACCGTATACCCACTTATATACCTGATTGTCAGCCACATCCCTCTATCATATATTGTTGGCCATCCCTTTTGGATTCCTATGATTAACCAGAACTACCCTCTGGTTATGACTAACATAGCCATGGAATATCCACCCATGTTTAAGTTCGGTAAACCATCTATTTCGATTAGGGCCATCTATACCATGGCGAACTGTTAGTCACAACCAGAGGGTATATGGGATTATCATCATTATCCCAAGATAATCCTAAGATTTATATGGGATTTATATGGGATTTATATCTTGGGATTTCCTATCTCTTCTCAATAAATCCCCATGACATCCCGATGATTTCCACCCATAAATCCTGCGCCAGGTGACCCGTTCCACTCGCTTGGACGAGGTGATGAAAGGCTCGCAGTTGGAGACGCTTCGCCTCATGACCCTGCGCACCGGGGAGGCGTTGAGTAGCCCGGGAGCCTTGGGATGGGGTTGGGGTTGTGATTTTCATGGGGATATATAATAATAGCACATATATATATATATATATATATTATATATTATATATATAGATCTCTATAATATATAATATATATTAATATACCTATTAATACATAGCATTAAATAGTTTATAGAATATACACATATATACGTATAGTATATCAACACTAAGAGTGAAAGGTGCCGTGTTTGCCAGTGATTCCAACATCAAAACCACCAGATTTCCGAAAACACGGCAGGACCTGGGACGAGCTCGGATTCCGATCTGAGGTGAATGTGTTGGGCAGCTGCCGGCGCATACCAGGCCTGGCTTTCAAGGTCTTTGGGCAAGGGAAATCACTGGGAACTGATGATCTTAACCCACAAAAAATTCTATAACTGGTTGGTGGTTTGGAACATTTTTTATTTTTCCATATATTGGGAATAATGATCCCAACTGACTTTCATATTTTTCAGAGGGGTAGGTATACCACCAACCAGATAAACACGTGGTATTTCAAGGTGTCTTGGTAACGTTGGCATGGTCCAAATTCTCGCCAGGATCCAGGTCCTGGAGCTGGTCGGAGAGCGAAAGTCTCAGATATGTTTTTGTTTGGTTTGTGATGTGAAAAAGGTGGAAATGAACACAAAAGCCATTTGGGAACCATGGGCATATCATGGCCATACGATTGTTATTTTGGGGGTTTTTAAGGGCTTTGGATCTGTCTCCGGAGCAGATTTGATGTCGGTGAGAATCGTTCGATGAATCCATTGCAGCTGAGGGCGCAAGGAGCTCTGAGGCAGGGGTCTGGCTGGTGCAGAAGTTTCGCCTGTAGCATGGGAAACACAGAGAAAAAAGAACTACATTTATTTGAAGACTATAGCCTCCCGTAAAATCTCATGGTTGATCATCAGGTTCCCCATTAAGATTGCCAAAAGATTGGGGGCCCCATGTGCACAACCCCCACTTGTGTTTGCAAACTTCCGCAGGCGTGCGAAGATTGCTACCTTGGAGTCAGCACCGTTGCTTCACCCAAGAAATGGGTCAGATCTGTGGATCACGAGTGAGCGGAAGAGGAGTATTATAGTCAAAGGGATTTGCGTCCAAGGTTTCTGACCCAACTGAGTAACTGCTTACGATGTTTTTGGGAGTATAGAAAATGAATGATCGAGTTTTAGTGGGCCCTACTATTATTTGTATCTGAACAAAATATCAGACTTTCAGAGAGTTCCTGCCCCTGAGATGTCTGAGGCCCAAAGAGGGCAAGATGGAAGGATGGGTTGGACCCTGAGCTGTTTGGAGATGCTTCGGCATGCAGCTGATGTGACAGCCTGAGGCGAGCTTATCGGACTCCAAAGGCAACGTGCTAGTGAGGAGCTGCAAGCCATTTGCCGATGCGGTGCTTAAATTCTTGGAAATAGCTGGTAAATAGCTGGTTTATTATGTTTATTCTGGTCCAACATTTCAGTGGTTGGCAATTCATTGAATGGGTTTGTCGCGAAAAAAGGTATTAATTGGCCATTTAGGGGTATACCGTATATATTCCATTTCCAGACAAGCCCAAATGTCCCAGTTTGGGGTAAATACATGCAGATGCAAGAAACAACACACCACCCAAACAAAAAAGAAGTCAACATAGGACCCAGGTTCATATGATATCATATAAATATATTATATTATATATTTATATAACAATGTCTCAGTCTTGGTTATTTATCATATGGTATAGATAACGCATCACCCAACAAAGCTGCTTGTTGTCCTCATTCCCAGGACTTCAGCCACTTCCTCCAGGAGGCCTCTGGCCTGGACCTCAAAATGGTCGAATCGAAACTGCTTGGCTAACAGAAATCCATCCATTGAATCCAATTTATGGATGTTGTTTGTTAAAGATGGTGACTTCCCAACTTTTCACCTTGGATTCCGCTTATTACCAGAGGATGACTCTGGAACAGTTCTGACATTGTGTAGGAGGCATTGGAAGGACCGGTTCTCTGGCAGAATGAACCCCCTGACCCGTCGTTGCCATATTTTTTCGGCCACTTAGATCAAAGAGATCGTGGACGATGGAGCCATTTCCTTGCAAAAGAAACAAGCCAATTTGGTGCACCTGGCTGATTTCCTGGCATCCGTGGGTCACTTGACAACTATTTGATGTATGAAGGTGTGGATTTTCCCTATATCGATGATTTTAGAGGCACACAACCAGCAAATGTCAGCGGCCATGCTGTGTGGCTCCACCACAATCGCGAAGTGGTTTGAACTGAGGTGATTGTGGCAATATGACTGATGATTGGTGAATTTTTTTATAGTTGGTTATACCTCGAAAGTGTTTCTACATACCGAAAAAAGGTATATGTTTGCCAATTCTTCTTGGAGGAGTGATATGAAATTGTTTTGAATGGGCAAGCTTGATCGCAGCCCAGTCACCGAAACTCCTTCAGCTCTGGCCAGGCAATGGGTTTGCTGAATTCCGCTAGGCGGGATGACCAGATCAACCGGATGACTCAACGAACAACATACGGGTTATCTAAACGTTGAAGATGTTTGGTGCGTTGGGAGACTTGATCATGTATTTGTGTTTTTGTTTTTTTTTAATGAATAGTGTTATGATGATTGATGTTTCTGTTTTGAAGATTTGGTTTGGCTCCTTGGGCCTTGGGGTCAGGATGCTGATCTCACACTCCATGGATTCATGGCAGGTCTGGGGACTTTGAAAAGTTCAAGGAGATTGCAGAGGCCTAGAAGGGAAAGATGAAGGGCCTGGAAAGGACAGTGATTGTATGTGATTGTGGGATTCACCCAATCATAATCCTACCATTGAAGGATGATGATTTTTGAATTTTGTGTATTTTTTTTGTATATGTTTATCATTACTGTTGGACCATTCATTTATCGAAGTGGGATGGTGATTGTGGACAATCCTCACCAGGCTGTGGCTCGCGAAGGCGACCGGAGAATTCCGCACCCGTGCAGTGCGGCTACTCCAAACTCCAATGGATTGAAAGAATGATGGCCATATTTTGGAGGATGGGGGTATATATTAGAAAGGGGTATATATTAGAAACATGATCATAATTAGAATAATTAAAATTTATGGCCATATTATGGCCATTCCTCGTATTTTTGTCTCAGTTATGGTCATGTTTCTAATATTTGTTTTTATACTTGTCCATATTTTGTCCATTCGATATGGCCATAAATTGGAATGGGCTGTTTCTTGTTTTACTGGCATTTGACATCCCTGCAGTGACCCTGGATATGGCGACAGGTGACGATTCGCCCATGTCTCCTTCCAGGTGCTTTGCGCTGCGATGATCCATGAACGAATCGGAGTGTCAGTGGTTATTCCCTAGGAAGTGACAAGTCCTTCAATAATTAATACTGTAGCAACAAATGATTGGATGATATCATGGATTTCAACATGATTTAACTGTGGTACCTAAGATTAGATTGGGAAATCATGAATAGTATAGTTATACCATCATTCTACTATTATGATGAATAGTTGTGGGAGCATCCCAAAATTATACCCTAAACTCAACAATGAATACTTAATAATAGTTCATCCCAACAGAGAATTATAATAGTATTACACCCCATATAGTTATCCATAATTCATCAATAATTTACCCTCTGGTAATTTAAGATAAATTTAAGATATAGCTATTGAAAATTGCCATTTATAGTTGATTTACCCCGTTAAAAAAAACATGATTTTCCATAGCTATGTTAGTTTACCAGAGGGTATCATCAGTAATAGCAGTTTCATCTCAACGCCAAGGCGTCGTGACAGCCCGCTGGACTGCTGCGACGTGCGCGGCCGCACGCCCTTGATCTACGCCGCGGCGTTTGGCTCGGTCTCCATTGCAGGGAGACTTAGCAGCTGGGGAAAGCGGGGGATGGATATCCAATGAATCAATGGGGTATGGCCAGTTAATTTAGCCCAAGATAGCCCAGTATAACCAGTGAATATAGCCCAGTATCAATGAATCCAGTATACATCATGAATAATGTAGGTTACTGATTAGTGTGGGGAGGCCCCCCCCCCCAAACAAATTTGGGTAACAGAATAGTGTGGAAAAAACAAATTACCGGGTACAGAATACGGTAAAATCAAAAAAAATTGATAGATTTAAATTGATTTCAATTTATTTTGAATTGATTTCAATTTA
>Ga0126342_10001339_pt1 | contig 34132 bp, 36 predicted proteins | sample Cyp1metagenome_FD_92528 | JGI IMG/M metagenome (GOLD analysis project Ga0126342, IMG submission 92528) | Coral microbial communities from Lord Howe Island, Old Settlement Bay, Australia - Cyphastrea 1 metagenome | ecosystem: Host-associated > Invertebrates > Cnidaria > Coral ...
GACCCTCCGGAGCCACAAATCATTGGAAAAACACAGTGTTTCGCGACTTTCCTACCTTTTCGCGCATCTGCATCTTCTTTCTTCTGACTCTTTCTCTTCTCTGATCTTCTCTCTTCTACTCTTATCTTCTCTCTTCTACTCTTCCCATCTCTGCTCTTCATCTGTCCATATTGTCAGAAGTTTGACTTCTAAACTTCCTTCGATTAGGGTAGGTTTAATGGATGTATGATGATATATCAATAGTGTATGGCGCGTCACGGGTTTTCCACAACTGTAATTGATTAGTTTTATATAGTTTTGTCTGAGAATAGAGTACCTCACAAAAGAACCTGGTTGAGCATCATGTTCCCCATTGCGAGAAGGCAGTTTTGGTGTTCCCGATGTTGCCGCCATGGCCTTTTCCAATGCCCCCAGCGACCCAGGAAAGGCTTGGAGGACTTGAGCACAAAGTATGGCTCAACTGTCAGAAGTCTGAAGCGTCACATCAGGACCTTGACTAAGGCCTCCATCTACAGGCACCGATTCATCCGTTCTTGGATGTGGTGGTGGGATGGTGGGAAGTCCTAGAGACCTGTCAGCATGCCAACACGTTCAGCACCTGAGTACAAATGGGGAGGAATGCACGTGGCTTCGGTCACAAAAATATGAACATATCACGTTTCTGTGATGTTTATATATATATACTATAATTAATTGTTTGTGCCACAGTCAGCATTGAACTCCCAAATTCCCCTCGCGTAAACAACCCCGGAAATGGACGATCCTAGTAGATGATGTTCCTGGTGTTGGACGCCCACGGAAAGTGCCAGGCAGAGGTTGCTCTTGCAGAATGAGGAGTTGGATGATGATCAGAGTTTGGCGAACTTGACCGCTGGAGCTACGGGAGGTGAGCGCAGATTCTTGGAGCTCCAGCTGCTGCAGATTCCCTGGCAGGGGCTCGCCCATCCCGATCTGTTTTCAAACTATGAAAAGTTGAGGGAAGCAATTGAGCAAGCCTCATCCCAAGAAGTGGAACGAATTTTGAGGATACTTGGCTCATGGTTTCAGAAGAGTTTGTTTTTCTACAAATGGAGCCTGAAACGCCCAAAAAAACCTGGCTGATTTTTTTTGTTGGATTCTTGTCTCGCGCAAAACAGGATCCCGATTCATCCTGATGTTAGTGAAAAGATGTTGCTCGACGAAAACCGAAGGAGCTCTCTCAGAAAGAGCCTCAACAAAGCCGGAAAAAACGAAGACTGCGGTGACCGATCGGTGGATTTCCTTCGAACTGCCTTTTATGCTGCTGCCAAAGTCGGCGACCCTGAGATGCTGGGAGAGAGCTAAGTTGTGACGTGTGGTAAAGCGTAACACCATCATATTTTTCACACTGAGTATTAGTCTGGCTGACATAGTTTCTAGTAACAAAATACCCATCTGACCTACAGAACTTGGGTGTGGCTTATCATTGGGTTTACCACATGATCTTCTTTCGTTCGATCTCCCCGGCCACTTTTTGCGAAGCTAAGTTCGGTGTTTTGGCGAATGAGAAACGGGAATGCAAAATTTAGTAGGGGATAGGTTATTAACACTACTTGGGGGTGCAGTTCCACCAATAAGTGGGTTGCATAAACATAGTTGCGCAGGGGTTATATCCCAACTTATGGAGGTTATCACCATAGTTACACCCCTTAGGAACCCAAACTGCACCCCCAAGTATGGTATCCGTACGGGACCATCGAAATGAATAAGCAATCCCTGGAACAACCCTCAAGCGCCGTTCTTCAATGCCAACCATAGCCAACAAATACGCAACCAATAGGTCAAGCTCGCTGGGTGTTAAATTTCAACCCTGTCTTTCTTGGAAAAGATGACCCTAGTGACTACCTTGTGATAGTTTAACGCAACTCCCAACAGGCAAATCACCGAACAAACATGAACTAACGATGCCATTTTTTCCACAGTAAACTGTTGAATTACCAGAGGGTGTGTCCCCATTTCCAAGATTTTCCAAATATATCCCCACGTATTTTCCATTTTAGATGCTTCAATCCCCATGTTTTCGCTGTGTTCGTGTCAGATTCCCTGGCAGGGGTCAGCACCCCCAGGATTGTGGGTCATCTTCTGGACGCAGACGCTGACCCTAATGCCCAAGGTCGCTTGAAGTTCGCAGCGATGGAGAGCCAGTTGGAGATCGCCCGCTTGTTGCTGGAGGCGAGAGCACATCCGGATGGCTCCAGGGCGTCCAGGGCGTCCAGGGCGTCCAGGGCGTCCACATCGTCAGACAGTGAGGTCAATGGGATGGGTTTGTGTCAGAGTGTTGCTTTTGCCCGAAAGAATGGGGAAAGTTATGGAAAGTTGGGTTTCAAATGAATCGGATCCAATGGGGTATCCAATGCTTCACATTTCCAGGTAGAGAGCGTTGAAGAAGTGCCGTTGTGCATCTTGGAGTAAAACAACCTGCGGGACCGAAAACCGCGTGTGGCAGCGGCCTTGTTTTCCTTCCTCAGGATGTATAATCATTGGGAAAAAAGGATAAAAAATGAGAAATGTAGCATGTTGGTAGCTCACAGGAGTGACTTTTTTCAGCTCAATTCCATTGGTGTTTAAATTATCATTTTGTGCGTTGCAGTAAAGTCTTTGTTTTCAAAAAAAAAAAGGCCCAGAAAACGGCACGTTCTCTTCTTTTGGAATACGGTGTGTCCAACTTTTTTGCGTTCATTGCAAAACTTCTTTGACTGCTTTGGCAGTGACCTTTCACAACTTGTGGTACAAGTTAAGCTGCCCAGACCACGCAAACGCCAGAATTCGGGAACTATCAGTGTTCAGACTGGGAGGGAAGAAAACCTCTCCAAAAACTGTCACTCAACCCGGTGTTGGCAACGTATCACATAGCGCATGGCAAAAGGAAAGTCAACGTAGCATGTGGCGTGTATGCAAGTGTACGTGAAACGTGACAAAGTTACAGATAATGCATGCCAACAGGAAGAACGTCACAACGTAGCATGCAGTGCACGTATGTGAACGTCAACAAGTTTGGCAGTGTGTTCCATGGCATCCTCCCCACCCACCTCCATCAACCTCGTGATCAATGTAGGCAGATATAGTCAGATATAGAAATCGCTACGTACAACTACACCTTCCATTTCGGATCCTGAAGCAAACACAAAAGCCAGTCTTGTTTTGATCCGGGAACCTAGTCCTCCTTGTCCTTGTCCTCCTCCTTGCATTTGCAGCTGTAGTTGTGTTGTTGTTGTTCTTCTTCTTCTTCTTCTTTTTTCTTTTTCTTCTTCTTTTTCTTTGTCTTCGTGGTCTTCTTTCTTGGTCATCATGGTTTTTCTTCTTCTTCTTCGTCGTCGTCGTCTTCTTCTTCTTCTTGTCTTCCTGTTGGTCTTTCTCCTGGTCTTGTTCTTTGTCTCCTTCCTCGTCTTCTGCCTGGTCTTCTTCTTGGTCTTCTTCTTGGTCCTCTTCTTGGTATTCTTGTTGGTCTTCGTCTTGGTCTTCTTCTTGCTTTTCTTCGTCTTCTTCTTGTCTTTTTCTTTGTCTTCTTCTTTGTCTTCTTCTTCTTCTTCTTCGCGGTCTTTTTTTGGGTCTTGTTTTTTTTTGGTATTCTTGGTATTCTTCTTCGTCGTCTTTTTTTGGTCTTCTGGGTCTTTTTGGTCTTTTCGGTCTTCTTGGTCATTGCGGTCTTCTTGGTCTCATTTGTCTTATTCTTCTTCTTCTTCGTCTTTTTCTTGTCCTCTTCTATGCCCCCTTTTGGTGTTCTTCTTATTTATTGGTCTTCTTCCTGTTCTTCTTCTATATTCTTCTTGGTCTTCTTTTGGTCTTCTTCTAGGTCTTCTATGGTCTTCTTTTTGTTCTTCCTCTTGGTTTTCTTCTTGGTCTTCTTCTAGGTCTTCTTTTTGTTCTTCTTCGTGGTCTTCTTTTAGGATTTCTTCTTGGTCGTCTTCTTGATTTTCTTCTAGGTCTTCTTCTTGGTCTTATTCTCGGTTCTCTTCTAGGTCTTCTTCTTCTTCTTCTTCTTGGTCTTCTTCCTCTTGTTCTTTTTCTTGGTCTTCTTGGTCTTTGTAGTCTTCTTGGTCTTCTTGGTCTTCTTGGTTCTTGTGGTCTTCTTTTTGGTCTTCTTCTTGGTCTTCTTTTTGGTCTTCTTCTTGGTCTTCTTCTTGGTCTTCTTCTTGGTCTTCTTCTTTTCTTCTTGGTCTTCTGCTTGGTCTTCTTCTTGGACTTCTGCTCGGTGGTCTTCTTGGTCTTTTGCTTGGTCGGCTTCTTGGTTTTCTTGGTCTTCTTGTTTTTCTTGCTATGTTGTTCTGTCCTCTTCTTCTTTTTCTTCTTCTTCTTTGATGATTCTGGTGTTTCTTCTTCCTTTTCCTTTTATTGTTATTCTTCTCTATGTGTCTTTTTCTTTTTTTTGCTATGCATTTTTTCTTGTTCTTCTGTGTCTGCTTCTGTTGTTTTTTCTTATTTCTTTTCTTCGTGTTACTGTTTTTTGTTCTTGTTCTTATGTTTTCTTGTTCTTTGTTGTGTCTTGATTTTTTTCTTGTTTTCGTCTTCTTGTTTTTTTCTATTAATCCGGATTATTCTTCTTTTTTCCTCCTCCGTAACTTATGTTTTTTGCATTTGATTTGTTTTTTCTTGTTGCGTTTCGTCTGTTATTCTGTCTGTTATTGTTCTTCTTGTCTTTCTTCTTCTTGAGTTTTTGTTCTTGTTTTTCTTGTTATTGTTTTTACTGTTATCATGTTTCTGTTGTACATATATTGTTTATGTGTGGTTCTTCTTATTTTTCTTCTTATTATGTGTCTTATTGTTATTTATTATTTTTGTTTTTCTTATTTGCCTTTTTCTCGTGTTGTCTTATTATTATTATTCTCAGTGTTATTCTTCTTTTTCTGTGCATTGTTTCTCTTGTTGTTTTCATATTATTGTTTTTTCTTCTTCTTGTTCTTCTTCTTATTGTTGTTCTTCTTCCTTTCCTTGTTTTTCTTCTTCGTTTCCTTTGTTGTTATTCTTGTTTCTCAACTGCTTGTTTCTCATTAGTCTTCCTCCTCTCGTTCTTCTTGTTCTTCGTGTTCTTCTTGATATGTGTCTTCTTATATTATAGACTGATTTTGTCCATTTTGTGTTTCTTGTTGTTCTTGTTGCTGCGGTGGTGGTGTTCATGGTGATGATGACCACCGCAGTCACATTATCATCATCATCATCAGCAGCAGCAGCACTATCACCACCACCACCATCATCATCATCGTCATCATCGTCATCATGATGTTTCTTCTTGTTCATCGTCGTTGTTATGAAGGTAAATTGGATTGTGTTTGTTGCTTCGATCATGAACTATGCTGTAGTGCGATTGTTTTGTTGGCGTATCGTGTTGTTTTGTTTAATCATGATGCTTATTGTACATTATTAGATCCTCGGTGCCATCACCATCAGCATTATCATGGCAATCGCCATCGGCATCGTGCGTTTGTCTCCGCCACTGTCATCGTGATTGTCTTCTAATCATTGTGTGTTTTCGTGTCATGGTCTTCCGGGCCCGCGTCATCACCAGCATATCAAGAAAGCGTCACAATACATTAATTACCCATTGTATACTCTGTACGCATGCTTCAATCTAATGGTTGTTGTCGTTATCCGTGGCTTATCTTCGCAGATCCTCAATCCTATTGTTTGCGTCATGTTTCGCACAATTGCTGAAAGTGGCAAATTTTCAGACCAAACCATGCTATACCGTAATGCTGTACCAGCAAGTCTTCACTCAGGTATGGCGATTGAAAACCGCGACCTGCCAATGATCAAGCTTTTGTTGCAGAGTGGATGCGCAAGAGATCATATCTACGAAAATGGTGCCACAGCTTTGATGACAGCTTGCGAGAAACAGACTGATGAAGTGGTGAACACATTGTTGCAAGCGGGTGCCAGTGTGAACAAGAGTGATTCTGATGCATGGCGCTTCCCACCCATTCCCTTTTAATTTTGTTTTTTGGTGGAGAACTACCCTGAAAAAGTAATTTGTACAAAACCACTTGAAGGGAAACAGTCGCAAAACACCTGGGAACCAGGATGGGCAGACACCTTTGATGGAATGTTCCGTGAAGAATTTGGAGATGACCAAACTGATGCTGGACTTCGGTGCCGAGATCAATTCCAGAGATCTTCAGGACTGCTTCGTCGTAACCAATCCTTGTTTTCCTCTTTGTGTCCCTGTATCCCTTCCCTTAACACCCCCCGGAACAATGGTTTTGGTGGGTTTTCACACGCATTGGAACCCATTTAGGGTGTGTTTAATTTTAGGAGGACGGGATTAGCACATATCCCGAAACAATTTTGAATGATGATCCAAAACCGCTCATTGTTCCGACGGGGTTGCAACCATCAACTGCACGCATATGTTCCATGCTCGGAATACTTGCCAATAATTACACTGATAGAAACCCAAAAATGCAAAACATACTTCATATACATAGAGAGCCATGGGTATCAGTCAAAACTTGCTGCCGCGAAAACTCTGGATTATAACATACAGACCAGCCTTTTTCAGGTGGTTTTTAGCGCCCCAATTATTTTGAGGTAATACCAACCCATGCCCATATGAAATGGGTGTCAACCAGTCAGTGCTTTGGTGTCACGTACTCTCGGTACCTGGCAACGGTGCTGGTTTGTGGGGTGCGGTGAGATGGGGTGGGCTAATAACGGTATCTTGCACTTGCGCACATATACGTCATGCTACGCTACTGTACTTTCTCTTGCACTTCCACACGCGCACACACACACACGTCATGCTACAAGTGCGCTACTGTACATTCTCTCGCACTTCCACACTCATGTCTTGCTACGCTACTGTATGTTGACTTGCACTTCCACACGCAGACACACACACACACGTCATGCTACAAGTGCGCTACTGTACATTCTCTCGCACTTCCACACTCATGTCTTGCTACGCTACTGTACTTTCTCTTGCACTTCCACACGCGCACACACACACGTCATGCTACAAGTGCGCTACTGTACATTCTCTCGCGCTTCCACACTCATGTCTTTCTACACTACTGTACTTTCTCTTGCAGTTCCACACGCACACACACACACACGTCATGCTACATGTGCGCTACTGTACATTTTCTCGCGCTTCTCCACTCATTTCATGCTACGCTACTGTACATGCTCTTGCACTTCAACACGCACTCACACGTCATGCTACAAGTGCACTACTGTACATGCTCTCGCGCTTCCACACTCATGTCATACTGCGCTACTGTGCGTTCTCTTGCACTTCCACACGCACACACACGTCACGCTACAAGTGCGCTACTGTGCATTCTCTCGCACTTAATGTCATGCTATGCTACTGTACGTTCACACGCACACACACACACACGTCATGCTACAAGTGCGCTACTGTACATTCTCTCGCGCTTCCATACTCCTGCCGTGCCACGCTACTGTACGTTGTCTGGCGCCTTTGCACACATGTCATGCTACGCTACTGTGCGTTTTGTTTGCGCCTCCACACTCATGGCATGCTACTTCACTCTACGCTCCTTGCCTTCCACACTCATGTCATGCTACGCTATGTATACGCTCTCTTGCACTTGCGCACATTTGTCATGCTACGCTACTGTACGTTCTGTCGCACATCGACACGCGCACACACGTCATGCTATAAGTGCCGTACTGTACATTCTCTTGCGCGTCCACGCTCATGTCATGCTACGCTATTGTACGTTCTCTTGCGCTTTCACACTCATGTCATGCTACGCTACTTTTTTTGCCATTCCACACACATGTCATGCTACGCTACTGTACGCATTTTGCCTTCTACATTCCACGTGCTCATGTCATGCTACGCTTCTGCACGCTCTCTTCAACCTCCACACTCATGTCATGCTACGCTACTGTACATTCTCGTGCACTTCCACACGCATACACACACACATCATGCTACAAGTGCGCTACCGTACATTCTCTCGCGCTTCCACCCTCACGTCATGCGACTGTACGCTCCTTGCCTTCCACACTCATGTCATGCTACGTTCTTTCGTTCTCTTGCGCTTCCACACACATGTCATGCTACACTCTTGCTTGTTCTCTTGCACTTCGACACGTATGTCATGCTACACTACTGTTGCTTCTCTTGCACTTCCACACTCATGTCATGCTACGCTACTGTGCGTTCGCTTGCCTGCACTTTCACCTACACACTTCATGCTACTACAGTACTGTACGTTCTCTTGCACTTCCACATTCCTGTCATGCTACATTACTGTATATAGCTTCTCTTGTGTTTCGCTACTGTACGTTCTCTTGTGCCTCCACGCACATGTCACGCTACGCTAATATACATTCTCTTGCACTTCCACACACATTCTTGCTGCGCTTCTCTACGTTTTCTTGCGCTTCCACATACATGTCATGCTACACTCTTGTACGTTCTCTTGCACTTCCAGGCACATGTCATGCTACGCTACTGTACGTTTTTTGCGTTTCCACACATGTCATGCTACACTACTGTACGTGCTCTGGTAAAGACAGGCAAGTCGAGAGTTTCCGGCACAAAAGTGATAGATAGGATTTGGTTTGGATGAAAAAGTCATTCCGCGTTGCCTCAAAACCAAGAATGACAAAGTAATTAACCCACGTTTGTGGCTTGTGGAGCTACTTGCCTGTGCGACATGACAAGCAAGAAGATTGTAAATACCACCATTTTGATCCATCTTACCCTGGTACTGAGCAGGCGCGTTGTTTGTTTTTAGGACATGTGGCAGTATTCACCATCCAGTTTTGACCAGTTTATGCAGCCCATTATGGGTGAATGATAGCAGGTACCAGCAGGTACCAGCAGGTACCTGAGGGAGTTTTTTTGGGGTACCTCATGGTACCTCAGTTTTGACAGGATCGAACCGCATTATTCCTTGCGTCAGGGAGTGGTCGCAACGAGGTCGTGCAGTGTTTGCTGCAGTCACGGGCAGAAGTGGATGCTGCGGATTGTCGATGTCGATCCTGGGTAGCGAACTTGGGGCAGTTTTAAGTAGAAAAAACGACGTTTACGAACGGGAAATTCATGGTTTCTAGAGACATCCATATTTGAAGCACATACGGTTATGTACAGTTATATACATTTATTTTCATCCATGTAAATTAAGTATTGTATGTGAATGGATCTAATATATAACATACAAGTATAATGAAGTACCTAGTTGTACAAACACAAATGGATAGATACACTGTATATAATATTATTTGATATCCACATCACATAGACTGGCTGTGGCTATTGCTTTGGTTCGGTCCACCCTGTTGTAATTGGGGTACCCGTACCCCAGGAAAATGGGGACTTGCCAAGAAGGATTATGAACCAATTCTGAAGTGGGATGATTCTCCAAGTGGTACTTATGTTTGGAAGTACCTCACATCCCATCCCCCAAGATCAAATACCCACAATCAGGAGCTAAGGGATGCAACATGAATAGATTGAATAGATCCATTACTAAATCAGGTTTTCTTTTGCGCGGGATTTCATACTTTTAACATTAGGGGTATGGGATTCATAAATCACATGGATTTCCTTTCTGCTTGGTGTTTTTGAGGGCTGGTACCACCGGCCACCTGTACCCCATCAGGATCCCCGTTGTGGGTGGCCGCTCGCAACGGACACCTGGCAGTTGTGCAAACCTTGATCGGTGCTGGTGCTCGTATCGATCTCACTGACCTGGATGGCCGGAGTCCAGCGCAAATTGCCAAGAGATTCAATCACCAAAGAGTCTTGTCACGGGGATGTTCACACCCAAAAACGTGGGCAGACGGAAGTCAACCCCAAAAAAGTGGGCAGAGTGGGATGGATTAAACCAAAGAATGATAGAATGGTGATTTATTTTTCACTGGGATGTTGATTGGGAGTCAATGTGATTCAATCACCCCCCAAAGGTGAAGCCTTCAGCAATAAGTATTCAGTTCAGTAAAGGTTTGTTAGCCGCCGACAACCAGGTTTTAACGTTCTATTTAAAAAAAACTGTCTTCATACCGAACGGTGATTCTGAAGCACCTGCCTGGGATGATTTTCCAGCTACAAGTGGTTGATGTTTAGTTTGGAGGGAGCAAAAGGGGAGAATCTATTGGCACCTTTTGCCAAAGTCGTATGATAAAATAGTATACGTACACTATGAAACACGTATAGGGGTACATATATTATATTACCTATTCTCTGCGTGTCTTTTTGTAGTGACGATGGTATTTTATTCGTTTAGGGAGTGTGTAGGTGGTGAAGAGTATAAACTACATATATATATAACGTTAGTGGGGGTATTTAGGTAGTAGCATTTAGGTTCGTAGGTACGTTGCTACATCTAGGTATAGAGTATGTAGGCATGAATAGGTACGCTTTGAGTAATGATGAGCAATGTATGTGTATATATATAATAATCGAAGGAAGTTTTGAAGTCAAACTTCCGACAATATGGGCAGATGAAAAGCAGAGATGGGAAGAGTCAGAGGGAAGAGTAGAGCAGAAGAGAGAAGAGCAGAAGAGAGAAGATCAGAGAAGAGAAAGAGTCAGAAGAAAGAAGATGCAGGTGCGCGAAAAGGTAGGAAAGTCGCGAAACACTGTGTTTTTCCAATGATTTGGGGCTCCGGAGGGTTGAAAAGTAGGCTCGCTAAAGCGGCGGGTGCGGAGCCCGCTGGCCAGATGAGAGATGAAAAATTGCACGCCGTTGTGGCGCGAAGCACATTTCGAAGTCAAAATGTACAAAACACCAGGTTCGGAGCACTTTTTGGAAGTTGAGATGTCTAAAAAGTACACGCCCTTGTGGCGCGAAGCACACCAGGTCGGGACCACTTTTGGAAGTTGAGATGTCGAAAAAGTGCACGTCATTGTGGCGCGAAGCACATTTGCAAGTGAAAAAGCTAAAAACACCTCAAGTTTGGACCACTTTTGGAAGTTGAGATGTCGAAAAAGTGTGTGCCGTGGTGGCGCGAAGCACATGTCGAAGTCAAAATGTTAAAAACACACCATTCTCGGACCACTTTTGGAAGTTGAGATGTCGAAAAAGTGCACGCCGTTGTGGCGCGAAGCACATTTCGAAGTCAAAATGTTAAAAACACCACATGTTCGGACCACTTTTGGAGGTTCAGATGTCGTTTTTCGTGGCAGGCGCATGGGATTGTGCACCTTGTCCTAAGTGAGCAAAACGTGAGGCTTTTGTAGCATTTTCAACTACAACCACCACTACACCACACTACACTCCAATACACTACACTACAACTACAACTACACCTTCACTACATTCCACTACACTACACTCCACTACACTACACTCAAGTACACTCAATTACACGACACTACACTACAATACACTACACTACAGTACACTAGACTACACTAGACTACATTCCACTACACTGCACTACACTACACTACGCTCAATCATACTACACTACACTACACTACACTACACTACACTACACTACACTACACTACACTACACTACACTACACTACACTACACACTACACTAACTACAACTACAACTACACTAGTTGCATTACACTACCCTACATTACACTACACTAATTGCATTACACTACACTACACTACCCTACCCCACGTTGCATTACATTACATTACATTACAATACATTCATTACACCACCAGAAATGCAACTGCAACTACGCTACGCTAATTACACTACACCATAACTACAACTCCACTACACTACAACTACAACTACAGCTGCACTACACCACACTACATCCAGGAGTTGTGGGTGAGGTGACCGATCAGGCGGCCACTGCAAACATTGCAGCCACTCCAAAAAAACACAGCTCCAACCACCTTTCGGTCCATCAGTGGATTCGCTCTGCCACCCGTGATTCACAACAACCAATCTCTCCTATAGGCTTCCTATTTTTGAAACTTCCGCCACCGCCTTGTGCGGTACTGCTGGTATATATACATACTGTATATAGGTAGCAAATATGTAGCATAAAGGTACACAATGAGTATATAGTAAGTCAGGTCTGAGGTACGTTATAGGCAGTCTACAAACAGGTTGTGGGTAGTGTGTGCTAGATCATTTATATACAAATATACAGGTAGACCGGGTCCAGGGATGAGGTTGTGGCTCTCAAATGTCGCCAATAGCGCACAAATGGGAGGCCGTGATGCTCCGCAATCTTTTCTTGTGGGCTCCACCCTCATCCAAACACGACAAACAGCGAGGCTTCAGGTCAAAAATGGGCTTGGGCTATATAGACATTCTTCTGACTGGTTTCATTTCAACTACTTTTTTCCAACTACTTGTTTGATCTATTTGAACCTATTTGGGGGAATCGTGGTTGAGTCTCATCATGCTCTGCCCATTGAGTCTTTTTGGGAACCACCGAGCGGTGGAAATTCCATTGGATCATGAGCCAAGGAGTCTTTAAGTTCTTCAAGGATGACGAGGTTTGCTTTATCAAAAGACTTGCTTCAAAGTCAACTGTACCTCGATCCATCTTGTTCCCTCTAGGAACCCAAATGAAGGAAGGTGAGCAGCAGGGAAATATCAACGCAAATAAGATGCCGAGATATTGGGGAATCAACCCAGTTGGGTAGGACTGTTGGTTGGTTTTTGTCAGCATTCTGGTCAAGCCCGAAGCCCAAATTGTATTTGTTTAAGCAGCGGAAAAGAGATAAAATTGACAAGGGCTTGGAACACTGACATATGAGTGGTTGTTACATGATGTTACATGTTGTTACCCTTTTTTCTGAAATTGGTGGAGTCACCCTGCAAATGACCCAGCATTTCTGGTCGCCCAGGTAATCAAGAGCCAAACAAAGAGGCGTGGCAAAGCTGCGAAATGACACCAGCCTGAGTTGGGCAGCGGATGGCGCTTCCGAAATTGAGCAGGGATGGCTGCGGGAAGAATGGTTGTGGGTAAATTCAAGGGACCTCACCCCGACTAAAGAATGGTTGTTTATTATATTTATTATTATTATTATTGTTATTATCAAGATCATAATTTTTATTTGTTTGTTATTTGTATATATACATATAGCATATGTTTGGGCAATCTCAAAATTGAAAGCCTTTCCAGATGACGCATATCGATTGGCCAAGTCTCCGATTCGTCTGATGCTGCGCTCAGTGTTTATTGCTTTTAAGTCTCTAAGTGCTGAATTGTTTTAAACATCTGCTTTCAGTCATTTCATAAAACCACCATATATTGATAGCATATGTGTTGTGTACTGAAACCCCTTTTGTGTTTAACAACAATGGCACCCAAATCCACACCTTGATAGGCCAACTTCACTCCGGGCTTAGCGCCTGAGATGCTCATGATGGATTGGCTGACTGGTGTGTAGCTGAACTACAACCCATGAAATATAGCCACTTACAAGATTGTATAACGTGCTATAAGATATTTACTGACCATGGATCGAAACTATCAGGATCATCCAAGTACTATTCCGTGCATGCAGGTCGAATTTGAGTGCCCCTGTTGTCCGTGTTCCCTTCAGTATAGTGGTGGTTTTCTTTCCGACTCCGGTCCCCTCCTGGTTGCTGACATCTTGAAGATGCGGGCACTGATCACCATTTTGTGTGGTTCATTTTGAAGTGTTGCAAGTTAGATGAATTTTGGGGGGGCAACTTGGCTAGATTTTGAAAGCACGATCCCTTACCCCCGAAGCGATTGACTTTCGGCTTGCGGATGGCAGGAAAAGTGGGTCGGCTGGGGCACAAAGCTTGTCCAATATCGCAAGGCTGGATGATCATTAAAGCGGTAAACGCAATGATAGGCCCACTTTTTGAACCATATTTGGGGGATTATAAACCTCAAGACTTGGGATTTCTGATTGGGTTTACCACCTGACTCTGAGGGCCTAAAGTGGGTTCAACCTGAAACTTGAAAAAGTTGGACGTGGTGGTCAGGCAGACAGATACACACTTTAAACAGCAGCCGCACTGATTGACTGGTCGTTTATCAAATGTGACCATTATCACTACATGTCAGTGACATCAAACATGACTAAGTGGAAAATCTTCGAACTAAATGGAGGTTTATAGCTGGGAAAATCACCAAACTAAATGGAACCGGGTTCTTAATTGCCACGTTTGATTACCAGACCCCAAGGTTTGACCCATCAATTGTTGGATCTACTCCCCTTGTCGTTGGTTACTTGAGTTGTTTGCTTGGATAGTTCAGAACAACAGTAGTTAGTAGTTGGTTAGTATGACCTGGAATGTGTTTATTATGATGCAAAATTAAGAGCTCTAAAATCCCAAATTTTCAAATCTTAGCGCTGGATGATGGAAGAGTGGCACTCGATTTGAAGCACACCATGATGGGACAACTCTAGTTACCACCAGATTGGTGTTACACAAATGATCAGAATTATGGACTACTGTAAGAAGGATGTAGGCAGAGCAATCAACCCATTTATAACCGGCATTTATTGATATTCCTTCTTGCTTTAATCAGAATGATTTGCCAGTTGAAAAAAGAAACACGCTTCTCTCCACAGTCATATGTGACATTTTTTCAGGGTTCAGCATCACTCGAGATCGCTACATGTAACATGTAATTGCATAAGTTTCTCGTAATATACAGCCTGAGCGCTGGTTAAGAATCCGAAAGCTTGAGGTCCAGGGTCCCTCAAATTCTTATTTTTAAATGCAGGCAAATTTACACCACAACAGACCGAGGGTCCCTCAAATTCTTAGGGCATTCTTAGTTACGTATTGCATGCATCTGCACAAGTTGGAGCAAGCTTAAACGAGGTAACAAGTTGCAGTTGGCAGATTTGACAAGAGGCATGCGAAAAAAACGATTTTTTAGAGCCTGAAAAATTGATTTTTGCAAAGCCGGGCTTGTCTGAGTTTCATGAGAGCAGTACGGAAAAAAACAATTTTTTAGAGCCTGATTTTTTTTTTGCAAAGCCATGCTTGTGCTTGTATGATTTTTTTGAGGTTAGTGCGCAGAAAACCATTTTTTGGAGCCTGATTTTTTTTTGCAAAGCCGAGCTTCTCTGAGTTTCATCAGAGCAGTGTGGTAAAAACAATTTTTTAGAGCCTGAAAAGTTGTTTTTTGCAAAGCCATGCTTGTATGAATTTTTTGAGGTTAGTGCGCAAAAAACAATTTTTTGGAGCCTGAAAAATGTTTTTTTGCAAAGCCGAGCTTCTCTGAGTTTCATGAGAGCAGTGTGGAAAAGACAATTTTTCGGAGCTTGAAAAATTGTTTTTCTGCAGAGCCCTGTTTGTGGCTAACTTTCTTGGCTATTCTAGCTATTGTTGTTGTTGTTGTTGTTGTTGAGGCCCTTATTTTTCGGAAAGTGTTCAAAGACTGCCTAGCTCAGTCGGCAGCGCGGTGGGCTTCGGCGTCCAGGTCGCGGGCCCGATTCCCGGCGCAGCGCTTTTCGCCGAGGTATTGCGTAAACAATACTCCAGGTCCGATTGTGAGCAGTCCAAGCATGCGCGAAAAAAAACATCCGAGCTTGAAAAATCGATTTTCTGCAAAGCGGCCGTTTTCTTCAAGCTATTGAGGAAAACAATGTTTCAGGTCCCCAGACCTATCCACATATGGATTTTGGGTGGAACGGAAGCAGTCCAAACATGCGCGAAAAAACAATTTTTCGGAGCCTGAAAAATTGTTTTTCTGCAAAGCCCAATTTCATCCCGTAAGACAATATATAAGGGGCCACGCCAAAAAAATGAACTGCAAAGGGGAATTGCAAACCTCGCGTATAAACAGTAATTTAAGAATTTGGCAATCCTATTCCAGTGTCCCTCAAATTCTTAAAGTACTATGTGTTTGGTATACTTGAAAATATGTAGCCCGCCTTGGATTCGAGCCCCTCAAATTCTTATACAGTGAATTCTTGTACAATACTCAAGCTGTAGCTATAAGTTAGTTAGTTATATTTATATACAATGACTGTATATGTATATATATATACATATATATATATATACACAAACAAGCAATGGACCATAAATGCATATATAGATACTGCCGCAACGAAGCTCGTGAGTGAATCCATGTGAATCACTTTGAAAGGCCCATTAAGATCATTAAGATCATTAATGATCCTTATGTCTTTGCCATAAAATCCAACAGTTCACCTACTGCAACAATACCCAGAAAAGCCGATTTAGCTCTCATTTTTTTATATGTGTGTCGACTCATACCAAGTACAAATAAAATCCCAATAATTGCGCTACTTAAATTCCAATGTTTGGTGTTTTCGATTAAATCCCATTAAAGCCGCATTTTTAGATGTTTCAGCCCCACACAATTTTCCGGTGGGTTTTAGATGGTTATGCTCCATGAAATCCTATTAAATCCCAGTACGTCCCCATTTTTGGATGGTTATGATCCATGAAGCCCGCTAGAATTCCCGTTTTTTTATACGTTTGTTGGTTCACTCAGCTTTTCACCGCGTGTGAGGCGCTACGACTGGGCTTGGCCAAGGGTCAAATTGCAGGGACCGCCCAGGAGCCGGAGGTAAGCGTGGGAAGGACGCCTGTAGGTAAATTATATGTGGGAAAAGTCTTGTTTATATAGATATAAATCTTATATTTCCACATTATGTAAATATATTTCATACACATATAGATATTGTGTTTGTGTGTTCACTAGCTGTTTGGTTTGAATCATGTCTTGAACGATTTGATCAGTTCTTGTTTGAGGATGGACCCAATGGACGGGCCTTGTCTTAGTCTCTCGGATCGTTGAACCATGCTGAACCATCCACTTGTTGGATGCTGTTGGTTTGTCAATCCACCAATTTGGTTAATTTGAATAATGAACCATGGTTCAACAATCCAATTTGAACCATCCACCATCTCAGTTTGGTTAATTTGAATCCGCCTTGCTTGTTAAGCATGCCAAAAAGATCAAAAAAGTCCCATGATTTGTTGGCAAGAACCATCCAGCCATGGTGAGATAGCTTCCCAAGTTCCAGGTTTTGGCCATGGTCTGGCCATGACCGTGACTATGAAACGAAGTGAATCGGAAGTCCCGTGAGTGGTGACCTGCCAAAAGGAAGGAAAAACATGGAAGAAACCAACTGTTTGTTTTCCATCTAATTAAGTTTCTTGGCTTCTCTTGGTATGGCGGCCCTGAGGCAGCGAGCGACCCGGTTCTCTTGATCGACGGCTGGGATTGCGGGGGCCTTCCCAGATGGGACAAAAAGCAGGGTATTCAAAAACGATGGATTTAGCCCAAAATATAATCAATATTGTATAATAAATTTGGGTATATAAGGGGATACATCATCAGCAACATTCATGTTGTTTGGGTGAGAAAATGGGTATACTCCCAATTTATGGGATGACAACCTATTTTCAGACAAACCCGCATGGAGCATGATGGGGGTTATGCTCATAGTGGCTGATTTTGGGGTATCCCCGTTGTTGAAATCAATATACTATATTAGAATAGAAAACATAAATCGTAGAGGTAATAGTCGCATCAGTAAGAACGTGTTAATGGTGATGATAATGATAGTAATTATAGATAGAAAGATACATGCATGCATGTATGATATATCATTGTATCTTGTATGCATATGATGCGTTCTGCATTTGTCACAACTATCTATCGGACTCATGTTTCAAACTTGGGGGTAGAAGTGAAAAGTAATAGGGGCTACAACAAAAGTTTTACAACATACTTTTTTCTGGCACACATTTTGAGCTGTGGGAAGATGTCACACACACATAGCGTTTATGATTAATTATCATCATGTCTGCTGATTGTATGCGGCCCATTGTTGCGCAATCTTTTGCACATTTCATCCTATTCCAAAGTTACTGTTGCCTATTCTCAGTCTCCAGCATCAATGAAACATTCCAGTTCGGTTGGATGCAATGTTGATATGCTGGGTTTGTCTGAGAATAGAGGACCCCCCCCCCACAAACAAGAAAGAAAATATGGTTTATCAGCAGTTTCCTATATCGTTAAAGGACCATGATTTTTTTTGTTCAATACTTTACTTTTTTATGTTTTTGTAAAATTGCTTTACTTCGAGTGATCCCTACCATGAAATTTCAAGACATATATTTTGACACATATTCGGACATTTTTCCTAACATTCTATCTGACATCCATTCAAGAAGAAAGTTGCAAGAAAGCAACCTGATATTAGGCAATGTCTTATGACAGCCTGTCTGGCATATGTATCATATCAAGTATCTTAGGGTTGAAATGCAGTTGCCAAGCGACATCAACAAGAAAGCAAGCTGATATATGCCAAAACTTATTATGACAGTCTATGCGGCGTATGTATCTGGCATATCTTCTGACATTCTTTCTGGCATCCTATCTGATATATCTTCACAGCTTCTTTGTGGCCGAGGTCCGGCTAGGATCACTTTCATCCAGCAGTTGCTGTTCAGGTCTGGCGGGGACCACTGCGATCGCGCGCTTGCAGTTGAGGTCCGGCGGGGACCACTCTGATCCGGGGCTTGCTGTTCGGGTCCATCGGGGACCACTCCGATCACGAGCTTGGCAGTTGAGGTCCGGCGGGGAACACTCTGATCTTGGGCTTGCTGTTCGGGTCCGGCGGGGACCACTGCGATCACGAGCTTGCAGTTGAGGTCGGCGGAGGAGGAGAAGAAGGAGGAGGGCAGCTTACATAAAATCTAACAACCCTCCTGACAGGTGGTTTCTTTTTCAATCCTATTGATCCAAACAGCTTCTCGAGTTGGAAGGCCCAAAAAACGCAAACCAGTCAACATATTATCTAATTCAGATTCATCAGTTGCAAGGTGCTGCGGATCTGTTGGCAATCCCATGCGCGACCATGCTGTTGCGGATCTGTTGGCAATCCCATGCGCGACCATGCCACATGAATGCAAACATGTGCCCACCCACGCACGCATATCCACATAATATGTGTCAAGATTTTTGGCCAGAACCTATTCTCCTGAGCGGTCAAGTTTGTTTCTTGGTGTATCCCCATTTCCTTTTGCTGTTATGTATTCATGGCAACTGCAGTTGTTGGCGATGTTACCACGCTATGTTCCACAACTGTATAATTCGATCGGGTTTCTGACCAAGAACATGGGGCACTATCAACCAAAATTGTCCAAGAACCTGAATCTTATCCCCAAGATATGTGTATATATTTTACATACATCAAAGTCGATCTAAAGGTTCATGGTGGGATGTTTATTACAAAGGCCGCCGGTGTTACAACATGGGACCTCGCGAAAGTTTTTTCCTGAGCTCGCGAAAGTAAATGTTTTTTTGGCGAATGATTTGACGAAATTCCATGTATGGATGAGGTGTTGCACCATATTTTTTTACCTTCTGAATTGTGAATGGCAGGGATACACTAGACTTAAAGTACTTGCAATGAAGTGGAGCTCCACTCGCAAGCACGATTCAGGGTGTGGATGTCTTGGTTGATTTGCAAAAGATTTTTCGCGAGAGTGTTCCGCGAAAGCAGTGGCGAAAGAGAAGGTGCCCATCCAAGCCCATAGCCCAAGCAGCAGCCCAACACCTTTGCAGCGTCAAGGGAACCTGTCAAGCTGAAATTTTATTGTTTCCTGGTGAAATTATCCCAATATGGCCTTCTATTTGCCTTTGGCTGTCTCCCAGATCACTCGCACAGTTGCTGTTTACATTCAGTTTGAGAGCGTCTAAGCAGCACAAAGATGGAGAACCATAACCTCGCGAAAGAAAACATGGTGTTGAGAAAAATTCGCGGAAGTTGTTTTTCGCGAAGAACGGCCGCTTGCAGATGAACGAATTTAGATCAACCACCACATCTACCATCATCGTCGTCGTCATCATCATCATCATCAACATCATCATCATCATCACCATCATCATCATCATCATCAGCATCCTATTCATCATCCTAATCATTGTTCCATGACTTGTTTACACCCGATTATCGACCTCAGCCATCTGAAATTGACATTTGAGGTGTCTTGGTGGGCCCTGCATCAGAGTCTGGGAGCCCCAATGGCTGGTGGTTTGAAACCCCGTTTGGAATGATGAACCAATTTGACCACCACAGGAGCGATAATGGGTTTGATGGTTTTTGTTTGGCACTTCAGGGCCATTGACGTGAATTTCAGCTGTTGAAGTTTCCCGGCGTAGGTTTCATGCAAGTTCTTATGTTGCACATCTGCACAAAAACTGTGTTGAATTAACTTCAGTTTTTTGCTGTCGTTGCCATTAGATACAGCAGGTTGAAAGTTTCGTTCGATGATGGCAACGGTTATTTCTTGAATCAAGTTGGGCATTGCAATTCTTACTTATTCTTAGTTATCAGACTGACCGACCGTGGTTCCCTTCGCAAAATCAACCGGTGTGATGGATCATGCTCAGCATGTTGTTAAATGCCAGCATAGTTTTTCATGTTTTTTCAATACGAGTCTTGTCGTGATGTGAAAGGCCACTTTAATTTTTCAGTGTTGGTAGCAGCTTGGATATTCGTTGTTTCTAACAATTTCTATATAGCCGCTTTCGCACGTGTACCCTACAAGTTCATCACGAACAGGTTTTCGTGCCATGGTTTTCTTGTAGCATATGGCCTGAAACCAGAATTTGGTGTGCTGACTGGTCAACATGCCACCCCAATTAATACGCCTTGTTCCTGTGTATTTCACCCCCAACGTGTTTTTTTGGTCCATTATTCTCGATATTCGCCAAGTGCTTGGTAGAATTGGGGTGTTTCACCTTGGGTGGCTTGGGTTCATTTGATACGTGCTCTGCTCAGTCGGTGATTATTTGTCATTTTCTGGTTGATCAATCCACCAACAAGAGAAGATCCAAGACCACTGGATGTTGCACATCCTTCTGTGACTCCTGTGGTACCTGATGGGTCCTTGTACGTTTCCATTTCTGGGGGTCAAGCATCATCACTTGGGTCCTTAGATTCCAGACCTATTGGTTGATCATGATTTATCCCTCCAAAACTGCTTGGAATTTCCAAGGGTCTTAAATTATGTTCAACCTTATTTGAGATGATGATCCCCAGAAAAGTTGATGTTTACTAAAGTTTCGTCAGGGGAAACGCAGGTCGTCTCCGCTGCCGTGAGGTTCATCGAGAAGCTCTCCATGGCGCCCTTCACAGATGGTCCACAACCATGGTATGCAGGCACGCTGGACAGGGGGGGAGTCCCACTTCTCGGAGGGGATTGGTCAAGCCATTGAGTAATTACAAAAATCCATGGGTTATATTTAAAAAAAAAGCCAAATTGTGTGCGTGTGTGTTCCTTAAGTGTGAACATGTGGATCATGAATTTTCCCATTTTATCTTGACACCTTGTGGCCCTTGACGGTGGTTTGTTTCTAGAATTGCATCCACATATGGGAAATGATGGGAACTGAAAACCATAGATTTGATCCCCAGGATCCAAGCCGACCCAGGACCCCCCAGGACCTTTCCCCGATCCAGAGGTGAGCGGATCTGCGGCCCTGACTTCTTTAAGGACAGCTGGTAAGGGTGGTAGACCAATGAAGAAACACATGTCTGTATAATTACATGTCCAAACAAGAAATAAAACCCATAGATACTCAATGAATAATACACATTTTTCTGAAGACGCGACCTGAGGATGCCCATAAACATCTGATGTCCATGACAAAAAACACATGTTCAGACAGCCTTCGCCGAAGGCGAACCGCATCGATGCGGTCTATCCGGACCCAGGGACTCCCTGGAGATATCCCAATGCAGGCAATGGCGGGACCCGGGGGTACCCCAATAGCTGGATGGTCTACAATGGAGCATCCTATCGAAATGGATAATTTCGGGGGTACCCCCATTTTGGGAAACCCCGGAACCTGGATGAAAGTGGATGGATAGGTCCATTTCAATAGCAATTCGTAGAGGGGTTCACCCCCTATAGCCAAAGAGGTTCTTGCACTGCCAACCATGAATAGGGATATAGACGATCAATTCATTAAAACTGTATTGACAATTTGAAATTTTGAATAATTCTGATTCTGAGTCCATATCCATAGGGCTGCTTGACCCCATTTGATTCATTTTCGGGATTGATGGCTTAACCACATTCCGTTGGAGAAATTCGGTGACCTCTGGGGTAAATATCCTCTGCAAATTTCACAGTTTGCTCTAGAAAATCACAATTTTTCATAGGTATAATGTGGTTAAAACACTAGTAAACCATCCCCCAAATCACCATAAATAGGTGGTATAAGCCATTCCCAAATGAGCAGCAGGTAGTTTATTATTGTTTTAACCACATTACTCGGTGTATCATCTTTAAAAGGGCCCTGTTCCATGGGGCCCTGAAACTTCCAAAGTCATGTTGACCCTTTGCCAGGCTGCATGACTGGCAGGGCAGGGGAGCCTAGCCCACTGAGGAGATCGATTGAAAGGAAAAATCTGCAGGAACCCATATATCTGGGCTACAAAGAATGGTTTCCTGTAGATATGTTCCCTTCAACCAATCCATTGAATTATGGAATTGTACTCCAAATTGACGTACCAACCAATTCTGGGAGAGGAGAATTCTGCCAGTGATTCACGCGATGGGCCAAGAGTAGTGAAGACGGTGAAGGGGACCAAAACATATTTATCAAGAATCGGAGAAATACTCTCTACAATCACCCACGCCACCAAAGGATCAAAGGGGTGTAAATAGAAAACATTTGAAAGCAACCATTCTGGGATGCTGGCAAGAGGTTTCAATCATATATGACGTTTGCATTTTGATCAGGGACAACATCAGACTGCCCCAATTGACCAGTGTGTTCTTCGAATGGACACCAACAGTGCCAACCAACGCGGCATGAATATATTATACACAGTGCATGATCAGTTTGTACATCATCATACATGAGTAAACTAAGATTGCTATGGAAATCCATGGGTTGCTCTCGGACAATTGTCCACAAATGGTGGTTTTCGATAGCTATGTTAAATTACCACTGGGTAATCATTAAACGCCAACTGTTGGAGATCGGTACTGTGTGGCATTTGATATACCAAATAGTGATATAACAAGTAATGATAATGTGTGTAAAACAATAATAAACCACCCATTTGGGAATGTCTTTTACCACCTCTATTTTTGGTGATTTTGGGGGATGGTTTATTATTGTTTTACCCACATTATACCAAAAGTTTGGTATTTGCCAAGTGTTGGTGATATCAGTTGGCCAGTTGTTTCCTTGAACCCAGGCGGAGCCTGTCCTGAAGCTCATTGAAGATTTGCTGGATGGCGCAGGTGCAAAACGCGAAGCATGAAGATGTAACCTTTAGCCAACAAATATACGGGTATACACAATCAATGATTATAAATTTCAATCAACAAAATTGAAAATTCACGATTTCGCAACGAATCCAGGAAAATCACTTAAGATATCAAGAAATACGCAATTCACAACACATATGGGAAAGCGCTTGGGTATTCCATCACCTCAATTTCTTGGCGTCCAGACCCTGGGGGTGAAACCAGCAACGGGCTGGTGCAAACACCACAAGGCGGTTTGGGCTTCCGACAAGTGTTACATAATAGGTGAATATGGTTGAATACCAACCACGCGCCATTGCGGCTGCTGAGTTAGGCCCGGGGCCATGGTGGATCCCTAGGTGATGGCGACACATTTCCGGAAGACGGCGATGATCAGGCCATTGCCGACGCCGTGCCATCTGCACCATGACCATGGCCTCTGAGGAAAATAACACGAGCACAGCCACCAGCATCAGCATGGGCAGAGTCATAATCACCATGTAATACACAACAATACTCATAATAATTACACCATAATTGAAGTCATAATCATGAGTATACCATAATCAAAATCATGATCGTAAGTAATGTTCATCATAATCATCATAATCATCATCATCATCATCACCATCATCATCCTAATCCTCATCCTAATCCTGATCGGCGTCATCATCGTCATCCTCATCCTCATCCTCATCGTCGTCGTTGTCGTCGTCGTCGTCGTCGTCGTCGTCGTCGTCATCATCTTCATCATCCCCATCATCATCATCATCATCATCCCCATTGTCATCATTGTCAACAGCATCGTCGTCAGTATGGTGGTGCTTTGTACCATTGAGTCGATACAGATGACAGGGGCCATGGTGGGGATCAACTTGGTCCCCAGTTGGAACTGATACGTTGGCACAAATCAAAAAGGAACAGCTACTGTGAACCCAAGGAAAACTACCCACAACATCCCACAACCACCAAGAACCAACGGGCGCAACATTGAAGAATTCGCAAACAGTGTCGATGATGTGTGTGTGTGGTTTCCATGCATACAATATACATCAATATACATGTATAGACGTGTTATGTACATATAGTATTACATATATAGATGATTATAGATGTATATTACATAGTGTTTGCAGAGAAGAACTTGGATGTTCACATCTTACAAAAACAGACCCCAAAGCCTGGGGTTTTCTCGTCCCGTCATGATGCCAGGGTCGACTCCATGAGCATCTCTTAGAGCTGGGTGAGAAGCTGAGTTGCGAAATCGCAGCGATGGTGAGGAGATGGGGGTTCTTCAAATGGGGGGGTACCCACAAATCATGAGGGTTTAGTGAGATAAAGGATATATCGTATATTACTGTACATAAAATATAATAGAATAAGATAAATCAACATAATATGATTTAATATGCTTTGACCACGTCTACATCAAATAGTGGGATCGTATTTATAGATGATTTCATTTCTGAGAGAGGTATCATATTCGTTCTTTCCATGTCCATTGATGTTAACTCTGTCCCCACCAACCACGAGACCTCCCTGACTCCCTGACGCCAGGTGAGAATGGCCAAGAGATGGGTCCTCAGTGGGAGCGATGCCACTGGGAGTGTCACAAGTTGGGAGTGCCTCTCAGACATGGTGATTTATCCTCCTGTAAACTAACATAGATGTGGAACATCCCAGCATTTGTGGATCATTTTCTTACGGAATGTTTTGTTTTTCACATCTATGTTAGTTTGCCCTGCGATAAGCATCAAAAATTGAGATTTGACAGAGAATTGGTGACTGTGGTGATTCAGCCTCCAGAACATAGGGGAAATATGGAAATGATGGACCATCACTTTGGGATGGACATCGTTTTCCAGAACAGACAGGGGGTTCCAACCATGGCCATTTGAAACCCACGGCTCAAAGACACCTGTGATCCCTGCAAAGTCTACTCAAACAGTTTTATCTACCCTCCGATAGCTTCACATAGTTAGTTATGGAACATGGCCCATTTATAGATGATTTTCCTATTAGTGGTGATTTTCCATAGCTGTGTTAAACTACCAGAGGCTAATTCCCTTGTTGTACTATCCTCAACACGAAACCTCACCATACTGTGGATGGAAGAAATCCTGCAACAGTTGGGACCTATTGGGTTTCCTATGAAACACTGGGACAATAGTGGGATTATAATCGGACAAACTGCTCATCTACCAACGGGTTTTCAGGATTTCGCCACCATACCTCAAGTATCTCACCGTTTTTCTCACCCTTCATGCCATCGAGGCTGCCATACTTCGTTGATTCAGCGTGTCGCATTTTTCAGTGTCTCTACGAAGCAGAGCCTCAGTCACTCAGCGATTCATGGAGCTGGAATGAATATCGAATGTGGGAGCTGGCATCAGTCGTAGTGGTGAGTGAGAAATGAAGGATTTACTAGCTACAACCATTAAATTGTTTATTGGTATTGAAGATTTACTACTAGTATATATGATTCTTATCAATATTATTATTCTACACATGACTATCTATTTACTTCTGCAAGCTGAGTGGAACCGTCCCACAATAATCTATCCGGTGGTGAAGCGGGGAGCTGAGCCATGATTGTATCCATATTCCCTATTAAATGGGGAGCCACTTGGAAGAGTTTTCCAAGCGCATGATAGTGATAAATGCAAGCTTCTGAATCTGTGAAAGTCAGCACCAGCAAGCCGTGATCTTGATTTTGTTTTTTTGCCATGAATGAAGATGATTGAAAAGTCCTTTCTGGACACATTATAATCATGCACTGAGTGTTTTTTGAGGTTAAATGGATGTTTTTCATTTGTCCCACCAAGAGTGAAACTATGTACCAAGTACAACATGGACAGAAGTGATTTACCAAAAACGTTTTTTAATACCCCTCCAGATGTATGGGAGCAGCAAACGTGCCAATCTGCGAACAACAACTTGCTTTAGTAACCTAACTATAGTTAGTTCATCACCAATTTACCCAACAGTTAGGCCGCGATTCCGACCTGGGGGCACCACCTTGTAACGAAGCATGGCACCAGGTGGCACCTCGAATCTCCATCTCCAACGGAGCTCCTGCCGCGCTTGCGAAATCTGCAGACCGGGCAGCGTCCGTCTGGGGGACCCAGCCCGTTTCGGAACGGGGGTCATGGGAAATCCCTGGTGGTCAGTGATTCTGTTTGGGGTTACAGTATACTATCTGGTTCAATCGGGATTAGTATGTGTTTATGTACGTGTATATGATGCACTATTGGTGCTATCATTATGTGTATATATAATTATATATATAATTATATATTTATATAATGTTATATACTATTACTATTGCTATTACTGTTTATAAGTGTTTCTCAAGGTGGGAGTTTATCAACAGATGAGTCGAACAGAGGAGGACAGAAGATTTTGGGCACTACTTGGCAACCTTTGTGACAACAGGACCTGAAACCTTTTTCTATGGACAGTCAGAGATCTTTAATCTGGGAGGATATCATCTAGGAATCCACAGTATTCTTCTTCGTGTGGGTATGAATGACTAAGAGTTCCAGCAGGCATATTTGCCCATGAGCTGGATGAGCTGGAAAACACCAGTACCAGCAGATTGGGATGAAAATCATCATGCCTGAGGAGATGGCGGAAAAAGGATGTCTAGTGGTAGTGCTTTGTCAGAACATGAGATATGAAGAGATTGCATAAGTTCAGATTCAGATTCATATCATATATTTGCATATGTTTGCACTAAAACATGATATGATTTATATACTCTTTTCTGAAGAACTGGATTTTGGCCGTGGACTATGGACCTATGGACTGTCGCCTCGGGCAGTGCCCGAGCAGCTGAGGATTGTGTTGCATGGCAATGGCCATACCGGACGCTGGTTCATGCCTAAACCTCAGTGGACACACTTAAAGGAAGAGCTTGAGTAAGAAGCAAAATAAAAAGATAGGAAAGTACTGGAATTGACGGTTCTATCTTCAGTGGAGGCTGCTATTTGTTTCCCAATATTGTTTTAAACGATTACTGACAGCTATTTGGATGTGATATGTTCCTCATCCTGTCCTTGCCTGCTTGTAATGGGGTAAACCCAATAAACCATCCCCAATATGGCCATAAATGGGTTGTGGAAACCATCCAAAATGGGAGGTTTATTGGGGTGACGACATGATCCACTTCTATGAACATGTTCTACTCCTGCTATAGATGTACTGCAGAGGTGCAACCTCTGGAGAGAAATGGACTTCTTGCGAAGGGCCAGGATCCCAAGCTTGTCAGGATCGGGTCTCAATCCTTCCTGGTGTTTTGAGTTGCTGACTAGTTATTGGTCACATACCAGCGTTGCTTGTTCGAAAGCCTGTTGTACTGTATACTGTAGTTATATAGCTGTTGTCTGTATGTTTGACTATTCCTTGTTTGCCATCATGCTTGCACAACTAGAGAATACAAAGTTAGAACCACAGGAATACCCCCACTACATAAGCGCGTTTTTCATCATCCATGCATCCAATCCTACCCTGCTGTTGTCGACAGCTCCTGGGAGAATTTGGGGCTAGGACTTAGGAAAACTAGCCTGGGACGACCGGGTATAACATGGTACAACTATGACTTACTATAGGTTTGTCCGAACAGATGGTACCCCAAAATCTACTTTAAAACTATTTGTGTTCTCATGTTTTTACATCATTTTCCCATGAAAACTTTTCTTGCAGCGTATTCCCGATGTTCAGACAAAGGAGAACTTATCCTGCTCAATAGTGGTGAGTTAAAACTTGTCTAAATCTTTTTGGGGGTTCCTCAGTAACTTGTCATATCATATTCTTGGACATGATGATACGTAATATACTAATATAATATATATGTATATAATATTATATAATCATATAAATATATTTATATAGTCTAGTCTCCCGTGTGGTGATCCCTGCTCATACATTACATATGTATCGAACTATATCCCATTCAATCCCCATAGAATTCCAGCGAAACCGCATGGAAAACCATTTGCAGATCATTTTCCTAAGGGAAATCATTGGTTTTCCACATCTTTTTGTATGTTTACCCCAGGGTGATCACCGTAAAATGCCCATGAAATCACCGGGCCGCCAGGTGGGCCTGACTCCATCCGAGCTGGCGCACTTGCCGCACGACGGACCGGTGGCACCGGGCACGGTGCCGGATGAGGACGGATCGATGTGTCGCTAATCGATGTCAATGGATAACTTACTGGTGCTAAACGCAGGGAATTTTCGGGGATCCATTGGCTCACTAGTAATGTCATCATCCCAGCAACCCCCAGCAACCCATCCAGCAACCCTACGCTTAGCACCAGTAAGATGAGTTGGAGATCAATTATGATATGAATGAGATATGAATGAGATATGAATGAGATATGAATGAGATATGAATGAGATATGAATGAGATATGAATGGGATATGAATGGGATATTGATGTGAATTGGATATGTGTCATACTTAAGTTACAGGGTCGATTTCCAAGGAGATTGTCCCGCATTCATCGGGGCTAATATACTCATTCATCTGTGGAATATAGCCAACCCTTTGTGGTTTGTCAAACGTGAGCATCTCCAAATCCGCCAGTCCATTCATTCACATCAGTAGGGGAACCAATTCTTTGCCATGTTTGACCCTAGACTTGGTGTGAAACGCTGTCCCCAGATATGTGGTCAGAGCTCAAAAATGCGAGGCCAATGGACTCATAAAATTGATCATGTTCAATATTCATCAATATTCAACCATCAAAGTTTGGGGGGCCAACCATTTTAAGCCACAGCCACACTGCCTGTTTGTATCCATCCCACCATATCTCAGCATATATTTGTTTGTGGTCTCCCTGTCTTATATATCCTCTTCAAAAAACAGTACTGTTAAGTTTTGACCCCAGGCGTGCGGTCTTGGCTCGCTCCACCTTCCAAGAGAGGGAGACAACCAGATGACAGTGAAAGCAGATTCCGGGGAATTCAAGATGGACTAGACTTCCAAGCGACCAAATTCTGCCTGCTGAGCTTTGGTTTTTTGGCTCAGGCAGAAGGGGGTTAGTATGGATTCAGAAGCATTGACCCGCCTGATGACACAGTTTGAAGCATTTGACCCGCCAAAGAAAAATAAGAACAGATCCTAAGAAACATATAGCCGAGCGAAACAGAACATACAGGGCCAATGAGTACCAGAAGATAACAGAAGCTCACTCATTCTGACACTGAGAGGCGGAACTCCTGAGAGGCGGTTCTAACAGATGCAGAACTAGGTAGGCACTGCACCATTTGCTGCGTCAGAATGTTCCAAAGGGGCCGCCCAGACAGGTATGCCCCAACAGGTCCGGACCTACATAATTCATCATAATTCTGTATCACGAACAGCCAGGCATACCCATACCTCTACCCAATTTACCCAAGTTAGAGGGCACAAACCCTTTGAACACCGGCAATTTGCCCTTGAAATTTGGTGAAGCAAACCCCGTTGATGGCGTGGCACTGAGTGTATCGGGAAGCCTACAATAAGCCCGTCCCGCCATGCCGATGAAAAAGCATGGAGACCCAGGGGATGGGCCATGGATGGTGGGATTGAACCGTGGTTCAGACCGGATCCAGGAATGAAATATGCAATTTAACATGGTACCATTTTCATCCTGACCACTCTAGATGGTTAGTAACCCTTCTTAGTAGCCCTGGGTAGTATCAAAGTGGGGCGACGGTTCTTGTCTCGCCTCCTACAGGATGTCAACTCGTAGGTGGGCCTGGGTACGGCTCAAAAAACCTAAAATGTGGATGGTTTGAGACTTAGCAACAAGCTGAAACCCGGTTGGCTCTTGTTTGAAATCGTCGTTTTCTATCACTCTTTACGCCACTTGACTGACATATGGAGGTTTCCTGAAATGGGGGTACCCCCAAATCATTCATTATATATGATAGGATTTTCCATGAAATAAACTATAAACCATCCATTGTGATCCATTTTGGGGTACCCCTCATTTTAGGAACCTCCATATATTGAGATGCATTCAAATCAGTAAGGTCAGTGCAGGACTACAACATGTGCCATCGCATCATGGAGCCATGTCCAATTGAGGAACTGACCATATGCTGGATTATGACCCTATACTCACGGATTGGCCTAAGAAGATAGAACATATGGTATATACCTTATATACCTAATATTAAGTATATGGTTGTATAATATAGCAAAATATAGCAATTACATATCCACATCCATATCCACTTTCCAGAGGATTGTGTATCGCAGTCGCTATCAATATGTTAGGCCATGATGGGACGGATGACCATACCCCATCAATCCCATATTGACCATGGCATATATATATAATATATATTTATATATACATCTCTCTCTCTCTCTCGTTGTTGATATATCCCATTATATCCCCACTATATCTCCAGAAAATGCTATTTTTATACTATGTTTACAGTTTACACAATATGATACACCCATGTGTGTTGGTTAACTCCACTATTTCTCATGTGATACAGCCAGGTTTCGGATGACGAATGCCGAGCTGAAACTCAAGAGAGAGCGCACCTGGGATGTCTGGTGATTTGTTGATGTTAGTTGATATGAATGTGGGTAAAACAATGATAAACCATCCCCCAGTCACCAGAAATAGGTGGTATGGTTACCATTCCCAGTCATGGGTGGTTTATAACATTGTTTTACCCACATAAAACTTGATATTAGTATATATTAGTTGATTGCGGACAATGTAATGTTTGGAATTACTAGTTCTGATGTGACTTGTTTCATGGGATTATGATCCTGGGAATCCTGGCCTTTAAAGATGTTCGTAATCCATGGGGATCCCCATATTTTGAGGATCCATGGGTACCCAATTTTGGCCCACACCGATATCCAGTGTGGAAAAAGGTCACTGTTCTCCTGCTGCAAGGGAGGGAACTTGGAGTAGTAAAACTTTTTCGGCCAATGGTTTCCCTTCATGTGTAGCCTTCGCGGAGTTTGAAAGCACCGTAAATAAAGTGTTAGAGTAATTTAATATACAATTTTATAGTTTCTAGATGTATTTAGTTATCTAATGTATACATCTAGATCTAATATATTCAATATCTAAAATCTAATGTTATATAGCCAACAAAAGCTGGGTTATGTTGAATGCCATCCATTTTTTCTCATCCCATCGGCTCAGCTCAGGGATGATGGAAGCCTTCCGAGCCGGCAAGAGCGCCTTGGAGGTCGGGTTGTCTGAAAATCTGTTGAATCCAATGGAAAAGTGGCTGTTTTAGTACAATTAATTAATGAAGTTCATGGGAACAGGATGGAAAAGGATGATTAAGCCGCGGATGGAATGGGCTACCAGCTACTTTAGTTGTCAGACCCAAAAATGTCACAATCAGATGGACATGTTTGTTGCGAATTATCCCAGAATATCCCAACAATACACCATAGGCGCCCTTCTTTGTCGCGAATGGTGTAACCCAAGTTGCAGTGGGATACTATGACTCGTATGACATAGTCTGACCAGGATAGCTGGTGAGGCACCCGCCATGAGAGTCCGACATCCCATAGGACTTGCGTCTGCCATACTTCTTGGCCTACGGTTCTGCGATGGCAGCGCTGAGGGAGGGTCAGTTTCAGCCGTACCTCGATTGGAGGAAAAATTGGGGGGATGAGATGGGTCAACTCCAACGAAAATGTCTGAAATGGATCACAATGGCTGGTTCATTAAGTTTTAAGCCCTACTCAAATTTGCCAATTTGCCATTTGTACGACTTTCATTAGACATACTAGAAAGACATCGAGTGGGGCGCCATTGGGCGCCACTGGGATGAGGTACGAGGATGACATCCACGTGGGCATTTACGCCTGGGATTTGGCTTCACTGCAGCGACAATGCACCGAGTGTCCCTCGCAGATCTTGGAGCAAAAACGCCATGGTAGGGATGATTTCTGCATACCCAAGTTAATGGATCTCTGTTCGTTTTCCATGAAATTATTGAATCATTTATAATCCAATAAACATGGTCTGACATCATACGTACAACTTGATCATCTCTGTGGCAAATCGTCTTCCAAGGTTTCTCCGACAAGTCCCATTTCTTGTTGGGTGTTGCTTATGAGCGTTTCAACAATCACAGAATCCAACTTTGGATGTTCCCCAAGGTTGTAGCTATGATTTGTACGTGGAACGTGACTGGATCCGAACTGATTCTCCTGGGCCTGGTGGAAAATCTGGTGCTGAGGCACAGCCAAGGAACGTGACAACCTGCTGAAGAATACCTTTGACAGGTGCCAGTGACTAGCGAATACTAGTGACTGGAAACAGTGCAGAGGTCCATTTTGAGAAAGGACTGATCCAGCTGGTAAGAATGGATGAAAGAATGTTGTTTTTTTTCTTTTAATGATAAGGAGTCAATAAAACAGAAAGAACTGGCTGAAAGCTCAAGTTAAATAGTATAAGCTATGGTTGAGATCCAAAGTTTAATGTTGAAAATAGATGAACATGGATACCAGGAGAAAGAAGAATCGACGTTCCTCCTACCACACCGGATGTTTGAGTTGGGTTTTCCAGAGAACCATTCTGGGTGGAAGTCTTAAATTTAAATCTGTGGGAAGTTCCATGGATCAGGACCGATGTTGATAGATTTTCCAGGTGGCTTTTTTATGGGTCCCTTACATTAAGTTAACAGCTTTAGAAATCTGAAACCGATTCTTGTGAATCTCGATGTGATTCCATTCATGAAAGACAATATGGTTCAACATCGGGTACCCCAGAAACGGGGTTGTTGAATTACTAAGAGTAGGGTATCATACGGTATCAGCCAGTTCACCCGGATACCCTTCTGATCACCCAAAATAGCTGATTTGTTTGTTGTTCATCCCCCTCCATATATCCAAATATAATCCAAATATGGCATATTGAATTGTTTTGAATGGTTTTGATGCATCTTCACTACTGGAATTTGACCAGCTTAAACTTCTGACCCGAAGTCCCGAAAGGTTTGGCTTTGAACCTGTTCAAGAGATCGTGGAGAATGCTGTGCAGGTTGGGAAAGGAATCGGGTGGTCATTCTTCAATGTCAAGCAAGGTACTGCGATGTGTGTGTTCAATCAAGATCAAGATACAAATGAAATGCAAGTTACATTTGTACAACAACACTCACAATTACTGTAGTGATTACATGCAAAGGACTCTGATTCACAATTTCACGATGTTTCATAGAGTTTGTCATCATTTCTGGAAGATGATTTCAATTCAGTGGCGGTACCCTTTGATAGTTCAAGACTACTCTGGCAATTCATGTGTGCTCATTTATATAGTATAGATATAGACATAGATGAACTTCCGAGTAGGCATTGTACTAACATGTGCTAACCGAATGGGTTTGTGGAAAAAAAAGTCCATCAAGATTTCATGGTCTATCATTTTTATCATTGAAATCATTGGGAAAAAACAATGTTGGAGGTATATCAAACGGTATATCCCATGTTCAATTTTTCTCAGACACATCCAGATGAAAGAGTCTAGATCACGCCCAGGCAGCAGCAGGGCAGGAGGCCAAGCAGAACCAGGCTGGAATCCAACATGGCCCTGCTGAAGATTTACAGGGAAATGTCGGGAAATGTGCAAAATCCGGTGGCAACTTTTTGGGATACGGTATGCCTTGTTTTCAGACACACCCATATCCTAAAATGGTAACTTAATACCATATACGAGGACACATCAGGGAAAAACATATATGGTAATCATACGTGGATGGCTGGAAAATCCGCCCGCACCGAAGGTTCCGAGGCGTTTTTTGTGTGCCTGCGTGAACCGTTAGCAATTGCATTATAGCTAATAAGCTTTAGCTTGGGGGAGACATTTTTGCTCTAGAATCCTGTGTTTTTGCATGTTTTTCAAAAGGGGTCAAAATTCTTGATCTGGGCCAATATAGGCCAAAAATGGGTCAAGATAGGCCCAACATAGGCCCAACATGAGCCTA
>Ga0126342_10001340_pt1 | contig 34118 bp, 32 predicted proteins | sample Cyp1metagenome_FD_92528 | JGI IMG/M metagenome (GOLD analysis project Ga0126342, IMG submission 92528) | Coral microbial communities from Lord Howe Island, Old Settlement Bay, Australia - Cyphastrea 1 metagenome | ecosystem: Host-associated > Invertebrates > Cnidaria > Coral ...
AATATAGTTTCTGAAATTTCAATATAGTTTCTATATAGTTTCAGCTGATATACTTATAGGTTCTGAAATTCCAAAGTGTATACGTCAGAAACTAGCTGATAAAGAGGCCATACCGGGCCCTAAATAATAGATCATAATGGATCACAATAGATCACAATCGATCTCAATAGATTACAATAGACTACAATAGATTACAATAGATCATCAGAATCGACATCCTCTCGTTTCTTTTTCCAAGCCTCACCCTCACGGATGGTCAGGTTAAGACCTTTGAGAATCTTTTTCTGGTCTTCATCGGTACCTGAAATTTAGACCGAGTCCAATCACCAGCATCACCATGCGGTGAAAGCAGATAACTGAGACCAGCACTGTTTGCCTCTACTTCCTTCACTTCAAGTACAACCTTCTGAACAGTTTGATGCAGTTTCATGATATTGGATGATATTGGCATCATATGTGTTCTTACTGTGATGTTCTTTAATACTTCACTAAAGCATTGGTTCAGAGGACTGTGTCGACTGTGCCAAGAATGAACATCTGGCGCCAAGCAACGGGAGAGTCAGCAGCTCTCACATGCACGCCAGGTTTGCGGCAGCGACGCAGGCCCTTTGACCTGGCATGGTGTTGTAGTGCAACCAGTCCGCTGATCTTGCCAATCTTCAAAATCTTCAAAGAATTCTCCAAAGTTGAGAAAGCAAAAGAAAAAATGAAGAAAATACGTCGCGGTGTTTCACAACAAGAATTAGTATTCACATGTATTCACCAAGTTCCAGCATCAGCTTATGTCGGAACAGAATTCTGAAGTGCCTTGCGCTTGATGCTGCCAACAAAATTGCTGCTGTAGCTGCAGCAATGCTGCCTCGTTCATACAAGTAGCAAGTTGCCAGGATTGATTTGGAGATTGGCTAGACACGCGCACGGCAGTCTTTGCATCACCATGATTCCAGTCAGTCTGTGGCAAAAGGCAACAGTGTGCAGTGCTCAGCAGAAGACCATTGGGGCTATTGTATGCTGTAGTATGCTGTAGTTACATGTTTTTCTCCCTTGCGCTCTTCTTTGACCTACATAGACCTTGGAGATCCTTGGAGTGTTTTGTTGCGGTCTTGAAACTCCTAGTCCTAGCCTCGGTCATTTCGCCAGGCAGAAGATGGTCCTGCCTGACAAAAGCAGATTCTTTGCGAGCTAGTCTGATGACGCTGTCGACGCCACACAATCACTTGCGAAGGCAAGGAACTGGAAATAAGATGAAATATAAGATGAAATATGAAGCCATATTGTGCTGAGTAATTCCGCTTCAGGCCCAGACCGCAATTCTTGGCTCAGCAATTGCGAGCCCTTGGCCTTGGAAATACTTCAAAGATCCGACAAAACGAGTGCCTGCAGCAAATCATGGCTTGTCCAATCTTGTCCAGGGCCGTTGCGATGCCAAACATGTTGAGAGGAACCAACCTCAATCCCCATCATCGCCAGCTGGTTACCAGTGGCCATGAAGTAGAAGACAATTAATACATAATACTGTAATACACTCGACATCTGCAAGACATGGCAAAATTGATGTCAGGATCTACTTGCAGCTTGGCATCTGCAGGCGAAATCGTAGCAACATCCATAGCAGCCATCACAGCCACAGGTCCAACCCAAGACACATCCAGAGCCAGCTGGACATTGGAAATTTGGACGCGACAATGTAGCAAGGGCAAATATCTCATCACAGCGCAAAGTGTGACAAATAATGACAAATAGCATTGGCGAAACTGGCAAACCCTTTCGTCATCCTCCTGCGCTGCTGAATGTATAATGTATATTATAAATTATAACACATCGCAACAAAATGATCGCACAAACCCTGTGCGCATTGAATATCAACGTGTCCAACAAAGCCGCACTTATTCAACCAGCCAAGTCGAAAAATGTTGAGAGACTGTTTTGCGAAGTAGTGAGTATGGTAAGTCGCAACTGAACAACACGAACGAGCATCCACTGTCGTCAATGCACAAGCACATTTTTTTCCATCTCTGCGGAAAAAAAACAAAGAGCAGAAAGGCACGGCATGTCAACGACATGAACGACTTGGCCTCAGCGAGCATCGTGCACCGCTGAGGCCAAGTCGTTGAAGTCGTTGACATGCCACGCCTTGGACGTCGGGACGTCGTTGAAGTCGTTAACATGCCACTTGTGTTTCCTTTGGATTCAATATTGAAATCAAAGGTGAAGGTGAATCCAAGTCATTCCTGGGTTGGGGCGTAGGCTTTACAAGCCGCTTGAAACCAAAGCAAGACTTGCAGCAAGACATGTAGCATGTATCAACGTCACAGTTGCACTCAAGCACGTTGAGTCCTGCTACTATCATAGGTTCATTCGGTCTTGGAAATTCCATTGATGAAATAGCAAGACTTGAGAGGCTTGGAGTGCACCGAAAGATCGTGCAAATGACACCATTCTCTAGGCGTCTATCATTGCAGCCATCAATTGCTGGTATTCACAGCGACCACTGCTCCAGTAAACCTGCCATTTGCCAGTTACCAGTGAAGTGTCTGCATCTAACTACTGCAAAAGCTCAAGTTCGCCTGAAATGTGAAATCTGCAAACTATGAGAAACAATGTGAAGCATATGAAAGAATTATGCTTGTAAAATGTGAGAAATGCGAAACTATCACGTTTTCAAGGCTGGCCCAGCTCCACTTGCCCGGGCAACTTACAGCACCCTTTGTAACCTCTGTCCAGCATCCATGCCGTTGTGAAACATGGCAACTTAAAAGGACCTGATCCGAAGGAATGCCCACAGCATTGGATCTTCCATCCGCCCGTTTTGGGACAGTTTGGTCCTTTGGTAAGATTCAAACGGAGCAGTTTCACGTTGCCAAACGATACCAGACGCAAATGACACAATTTGCAAGAGCACCTGCTGAGCCCAAAGAGAGCCTTTTGCTTCGATCTCTACACTCCGTGTCTGACCTAGACTGCTAACGTGAACATCCCTTGGCCATTCGAATAGAGGTCAGTGAGGTTGCCCCATATCCGCGGCAAGACCTGGGAGTCAGCAACCAGCAGTCCCAGCAGTCCCAGCAGTCCCACCAGCAAGGCAAGTTCCAGTCCCACCTCATCGACATCTTCAAAAAACCATTCCCGCACAAAGTTGATAGGAATGTCCTGAAGCATGGATGCGACAAAAAAATGATGTTGAAAGGTTTGATGTGTTTGACCAGAGCCAGCTCAAGAGTTCGAGCTCTCTGTCCTCCATGCCCCAAACTGATGCCTTGCGGTAACAATCCAATTCATCGATAGGTAGCTCCTGCAAGAAGTCCATGAAATGCCAGGACCCACAGTGACACGAAGAGTTTATTCTGCGAGGATCCAAAAACAACAAGAATAAAGGAAATTAGTGCACTCAAGGCTCCTTCCCAAAAATGGGGCTCCAGACTTTGCAACTTGAAGCAAGAGGGCTCCCCAGTCAGCACAACATGTTATTTGCTTTCTATATTCTGGTCCAATCTGGGAAACACTCTCGTCTCTTCTTTGCCTGGTGCCATTCGTCGCGTTGGACAAACAAAGCATAGGGGCCAGTCAAGTGGATGAGGAAGAGATTGTAAGGTGCTACCACCTCAGGACAAGACTCCAAACATACTGTAGTATTCTTAGTATCGAACAGTCCCAATCTCATTGAATCATCTTGGAGCTGCAAGAAACAAGCGCACTATGCCTGCATCACTGCCGACAATGAACAGGCCATGATGGCTGGCGGTGTTTCCACACTTTGACCTCAGCTACAATCGTGACAGTTCGTAATGAACCACATGGAAAATCATGGAAAATCTATGCTTTGGTCCAAGGATGTCCAAGGATGTCCAAGGTGTCATTGGACAAAAATGGACAAAAAATGCCGCTAGGGTGCCATGGGGTATGAAGTTGAAGGGAGGTGGCACCTGAATCAAGGCGAATGAGCCTGCAACCTCTCAACCCAAGAAAAAGAAGAGTCACAGCTGCGTGTGCCCAGCAACAGGAGATGAATTCCCTGCCTGACTGAAAACAAACATCGCAAGAAGCCGCGGCTGCACCTGCTCATAAATCGACTGGACGAATTCAGCAAAAGCAACCAACCCTTCAAAAAAAGCAACAAAGGCCCGATGCAGTTTGAAAAGAGTCAAACTTCATCTCCAACTGAGTTGCAAACCTTCATCAAAAGACTTCGCAACACTTGGCAGGAGGATCCGTGCGGCAATGAATCCAAACGAAGCAAATCAACTTGGCCTGGCTTCATGGCTTTTCTGACAGCCAAGGCTCCAGGTGTAAGAAAAGGCATTATTCGGATTTATTCCACTTCAATCCACTTCACACCACTGTCAGAGATTGTTCTTTGATGGGCCGATTGATCCGATTGATCCGATTGATCCGACTGGGCCGGGCATGGGCCGGGCATGGGCCGGGCCTACAAAGGCTTTGGGAAGAAGTATCTCGGGCACGGCCGAGCGCAGGGCTTGGGGGTCCAGTGCTTGCACCTGGAACACCTGCGACCAAATTCACACGGACCCCGCAGCTGAAACAAAATACCTATAGAATATATTAGAATATTGATAGAATCCTATATAGATCTAGTATGATCTAGTATATAAAGCTCCGATACCAGGATTGCATGTCCAAACATGTCCAAACAGTTGCAATATGTTCCAATCCTTCTGCAAGCTCCTGGCTCGAGTGAGAGAAGCTACCTGGCACAGAATGAGCCATGGATGTGCAAGGCATGGGGGTGAAGGGGGTTTTGTAGACGTCGGAAGTAGGTGTTGTCTCTCCAAGAGATACAAGAGACTTCAAGAGACAGATTCAGCTGCTTTCAATCATCCAAATTGGGAATCGCCTGTTTTGCTTCACAGCCCAAGCACAAGGCCCGAAGATTGCGGATTCCGTTCTGCCTGGGAAGCTGGATGGAAATTCTGCATCAAAAGATTGTGAGAAGCGATTCATACAGATGTGCTATGGTTTTGTAGTCCTAGTAAGATGCAGGAATTGAGAATGCTGTTCAAGGTGCTGCATTTCCAACAACAGCTCCACTGCAGGATCATCTAATACATCTTCTCCTCAAGACCAGTCCAAACTCCCAAGATCTCTCAAGATGTCATGCACTGCCTCCACCTGCATCCTGAATTATCTGAATTGTCACTCCTTCACCATGGCTGTATCCATATAGCCCTCCAACAGTGACGACGACGCCCAGCGGTTCACCTCAGATCGTATCCGTGCCTCGTTTGCAATCTGCATCCGATAGCTGTAAACAGCTCAGGTGAAGGCAAGGGACTCTTTAATCTTTGAAAGACTGCCTCATTGGACGCATCTGGGTCCAATGATGTCCAATGTCAATCTGCTTCGATACGTTGCACAGCAATGGATAGCTATGGCACGATGTGCGATTGCAAATCTGTTCACATCTGTACAGATAATAGATATTGATGATGTAAGGTAGTCAGCCCCCCTGCTTTCGAGTCCAGAGTGGGGTATGAGAAGCGCTTCTTGATGTATTTTGCTGTTAAGGGTCCACTGTCGTCCTCTCCAGGTGGTTCTCATCATTCACAGCGCATCCCTCAAATGGGCGGGCGTCCTTTCCAAACCTCAGAGAGCTCAGAACTATCGAGGCAATGTAGAGAAATGGCACGAAATGGCGAGATGGACAGGCGACCCGCGGTCTATGATCATAACAAGACATAACAAACAGAACAAAGGTTGGCAAAAAACAAATATATCAAGCAACAGGATTGCATTGAAGATATTCAAGGATTGCACGCATATCGCATGGAACCATCGAGTGGCCGTAGGCGCTTGGCATCCCAGGCTGCAGGTGCTATCGGCTCAAGCTTTGCTTCTGGAGCGAAAGCATCAAACGGGAACACGGACTGCAGTTGCGCTGCATCGTCCTCTGACCTCAAAACAAACAGCCTTTACTCACACACACAGACTTTTCATGACTTTTCTGGATCAGGGAGTTAAATGTTCACATGACTCAAAGATACTCAAAGTATATTTGTTTCCTATTTGGACATGTATAATCATGTATATATATATAGACTTGATGTTTTGACACCCCCTTCTCCATCGCAACTTGAAGATCTTGAACGATCAAACCAAGCTCAACTAGCAACTAGCACAACATAGTGCAACACATAGATCAGCATAGCAGAACTAGTGAGTCATGTGAGTCTGTAATCCTGAAATTTAGTCTAGTGACAAATCCATCTGCTGGCCATCAGCTTGAAAGGCTCGCAACTCGCCCTGATGAACTTCAAGATGAAGCAGCCTTCGGGAGAAGTCTGGTTGCCATTGGTTGCCATTGGTTGCCGGATGTTGCCGGGTTGCCATGAAATTTCCCAAGCGTACAACTACCCAGTGACCAAAGTTAGGACAAGATGTGACAAGATGTGACAAGTAGCAAATCCTCGGAAACTCTGACACTTCTCTTCCATCTCCGCAAGGATGGATCGATCCTTGCCATGTAGTCCTGAGGCACTGCAAAATAGGTGGGTCGGACAACACAGCAACTCACGATGGGCCTGTGACAAGACGCTTGTCAGTAGAGCAAACAAACCTGGAGGCACTTGGCACTTGTAAGCAAACGAGTAAGCGAACCCTTATGCACCAGCGCACCATTTCATGCAGCGAAATTCAAAGAAGCTACAACGAACATCAATGAACCATGCAATCTCAAGTCACATTCTGTGTGTGCATAAGACGGTTCAGGTCCAAGCACCTAATAGCCACAACATGGCTTTCAATGGCAAACATTCTACGTTCTTTGCGGGAGCCTTGTGGATTAATTAAATGGAACACCTCTTGTGGCTTTACAAATGGCGCTAATCCATGCTAATCCAAGAATCTGAGATCAAGTTCTTCAGTTGCAGATTGACAAGTTACACAGAGCTTCCACGGAAGTAAACACCTGACATCTTTATCTCTACTGGACAAACACGTAAATGTCGCTTCTGCTTCTGCTTATCTAGTTGTGTCTTGGTCTTAGAGCATGTGTGGCTTGAACATCACAGCATCGCCAGGTGTTGCCAGGTTTTACCAGTACAAAAGACATGCACTCTGAAAATCTCTGAAACCATCGATGGTAGCAACTATAATCAACTACAGCATTCTCTTCATGACTGTTTTTCCGCCGAGGACAAACTCCCCAGGTGCTGTGTCAGCAATCTTTGTGCCATGCTACCGTCTTGACTTCAGTCCTCACAAAAGACCTGACTGTAGCATGGGGTAAATTGCCACTCATCAGTCGGGTTACAAAAAGTTACAATCACCTTTCACTGGGGTTGTGCTTCGGCTGCCTTTACAACTTATAACTCCACTGATTGGTGGCGGATTCTGGCTCAGATCTCTTCACCTCCAGGATCAACCAGAAATCTTTGTACAGATTCGTCGAAATGTCAAAAGGAGCGGCTGGTCAAAGCTTCCAGCTCAAGCCCTACAGAGTCCTACAGTTTTGATGCTGGCGGCACCGGTGGCTCTGCACCGAGATCTTTATCACTCAGCTTGCCACGTGCCTCACACCAAAAAAAGATTCAGCAAGTGGCTGGGACCAAAACAGAAGTCCACAGTACTGTACAGTACTACAAGTACGGTCAAAGCTGTCCGTTGCAACCGAAAAATTACAAAATAATCATTTCATGTTATTTCAGGATTTCCAGGTTCTGCTGTCCTAGGTAGCTCAAATGTGGATCAAATATCAAACCACTTAAACCCCAAAATTGAATGACTTCATCATCTTCATCCAGTTTCCACCTCCAATCTTTCATCCATCATAGCACATCGCCCACCTTCAAGTCTTGGTATCGCTGCACCATCTCCCTGATGGCCTCCTCTAATGACATGTGGATCTTGTCCCGTTGGGTCAGCATGTGCAGTGGTGCTTCATCCACATCGCCTCAAAGAGGATATCAATGGGAAAACTGAGGATCCCACCACCAAACCTGGAAAAACCATGGTGAATCCAAGTTGTTTCAGCAATAGCTAGGTCCAAGGTATGTTCAAAAAGTAGGGGACTTTTTTTAACTCATTGCCTAAACTGGAATAACTGAACCATATTTGATGAGCTTAAACTGGTGATTCACTGGTGATTCCAAAGGGTTTTTCCCGGGTGGGATGGGCACCCCACACTGGTTACATCAAAACATTCAAGGTACCGTGGATGGGCACCTCTGGAGCGCCTTTGCGAATCCACGCCAACTTGGCCACCTGTAAACGACAACCAGTTAAACTGGACGGAAAGCAACGGAAATGTCTAGGAAAACAGCAGAACACTTAACTATACTATAATATAATATAATATAATCTAATATAATATTCAGAATCTACATGAATCTACATGAATCTACCTAAATTTGAACCGTATTTAACAGTAGTAGGCTTTTGTTTCTGTTTCTTATCTGCAGGAACCCAGCCTCGGGCACAACTTGGGCGGCTTTTCTCAGGAATTCCTGGTGACAATGTGTGCCCCCACTTGAATGACCGAAGTTTCAGGCTGCAATCTCTGACCTTCTCCACATCACAAAATTCACCTCTGGCCTCGTAGGAGACTACATGGCCCTGAATGGCACAGGCCGCGCTGCCAAATTTGCTCTGTCAATTAGATCTGATAGATGCTGACTTAATGAATTCCTGCAGTAACAATTTCAGCTTCTCAAGGTCTTAAGCGGCTGTGCGTAGAGTGTCAAGCATAATTTCAATACCAGTTGAAGTATTGAGATGTATTGAATACAGCCAATACATTTGAGTACATCATTACACCATACCATCCGAGTACGGTGCTTGCCTTGATCCCAGAAACGTGGGCGCCGGGGAGGCGGACAGCACCAGGCAAAGTGTCAACGAAGAGCCTTGCCACGTCTGCCACGTGGTGAAATCCAGTGACACCTGCGACCTGCAGGCATCAAATGGTGTCAGGATGTGTCAGGAATGTCAGGAATGTCAGGAATCATGTGAAACAGAGAAGAAAATAGAAGAAAATAGAAGAAATCTGCAAAGTCGCACTGGCCATTGCAAAGCGTTTCACCTTTGGAGCCTTCTGCCTAAAGAGCAGTGCTGAAAAATGCTAAAAGGACTTGGTGCTGATGTAGTCAAACGCAGAGGAAAAATCCACATCTGCAAAACCATCGAAGTAGTGCATTGATTGCATAGGCATGTCAGGGAAAATTCACGTTTGTGCAGGAAACATCAGGAAACATCCTTTGCGTGTGATGAATCCAGATTTCCGTTGTCATGTGGCCGAGCCGATGCCAACCCGCTGGCCTCGATCTCGAAGCGGCGCCCGAGGATTGCTGCCTTGACTGCTTTGGTCGGCCCGGAAGTCAAGCCGATTTCTCTTCCAACGCCAAAGATAGTCAGTGGACGAAGACCCACCTTGAGTGCTTCAGGTCACAAGGAGGCTCAAAAGAAGATCGGACCCTCCGGTCTGACAGTTGGGTTTTATGCTTCAAGAAACTGATAAAGATGATAAAGGATCCCAAATGAGACAAGGCTCTGAAGGGATGCCATGATCCTGCCAATATATTCTGGCCATGCCCTCGTTGCACAGCTTGAACACACCGTACAGAGTCCGAGGCCTTGCGGGATAGGTGACGCACACATCTTGGAGGCCCGAAATTGATATACCATGATACTCGATGATGTACCATGATATACCCAAGTCATCCCATTTGATCTGAATTGAAGATTACACTTTGTGTCTCATTTGATGCCGTTCTTCGCTGCAAAAACAATCGCCTGTGATAGTCTCGCTCAGCCGGCAAGGGTGCTCCAGCAGCGTAATCTGAAGATGGGCCAAGTACGGCACCAGAAGATGCATATGCCACTGGCACCGCTGCTCCCTTGGCCAAAAAAAGTTCAGTGTTTGAACAGGAACTCGCCTCCAAATCCTCCAAATCCTCCAATTGTACAGATTACAGATCCTCTTTTTGTGACAAAACTGGTTCAAGAAGGTTTAAATATGTTTAATTAACATACACAACAGCAGCAAACTGTGCTATGCCGCTTGGAGCTGAGACACCCCGTCCGCGCATAAAGCTTTCACTGCTTCAAAGACATTCACGGTGCCCAGCAGATTCACTGAAACGCCCAGAGGGGCATTGCTGCCTCAGAGGGCCACACTGTGCTTCATGGATCTTCATGGCTCAAAGGAAACAACCGCTGTCTCTGCTCATTCGCTCTTGAAAGATCTTGAAAGATCTTGAAAGATCTTGAAAAATGCAGTCAAGCTACGCACTGTTGGAATTTGAACGCCAGCGAGATGGATCACGGCTGTTGGTTTAAAGTTAAGGATCGCTTCCTTGGCGAAACTGCCATCAGATCCATGAGACTAAAGTAGTTTTCAACCTTTTTCAACCAGTACCTCAATAGAAAAGTTTGTCGCCATGCGAATCTTGCCATGGACCAATGCTCTGCCAAGCCACCTTCACCTGCAAACGCGCAACGCTTTCTTTTGCTGGTCAGTCCATGACATAAAGCCAGACACACCAAACCGGTATCTGCAGACTGCGGGGCATATAATACGTATTAAACCATAGATGCATCATGATGCATCATGTCTCTGTATAAGAGTGTATTTGATTGTATTTGTCTACCTATGCTGTGGATGCTCTTTCCAGCTACACATGCTACACATAAAATCAATTAAATCATGATATAAACATCCATCAGATTTCAGCTTTATCCCACTGCGCCTTTGCAGAATCTGCCACATCAACCAGCTTTGTGCTGAATCGTCCAAGCTCCTCCTCTGACAACACCTGCAGTGCTTCAGTTTCTGTTCCTTTCTGTTCTTTCTGGTGCTACGAATCACATTTTTCAATAAATATGGGATAAACATGAATAAAATGTCAGGCAAATCTGGCCTGTGCCAAGATGTCAGGTGCTTCTTTCAAATCCAAAGACTCGACAACCGCACCCTTGGCCAACAAGTCCTTGATCACCTCAAATCATGATGTGATTCCTGCTTGGAGAGGCAGTGTCTTATTTCAGCAAAGTCGCATAAGCTCCCAAAAACCTGGAAAATTACAGGCAAAATCAAAATCAAACAATCATAGCAGGAAGATACACGAAGTGTCTGCACCAAGATCGTTGAATCATCCCATCATCCCACAATATCCAAGCAACCCTTGCCCTCCAGTGACGGTCACGCGCTGTAGCACTGCCATGCTTTATTACGCCCTACTGCCCTACTGCTAAGCTGGGCGGCTGTTTGTCAAACTTTGAGCCACATGATTTGCCATCACATAACCATCGCCACTTGCATCTTCTTCCATCAAAACATGTGTTGCAATTTGTGAAACACTACTCTGCACGCGCCTGGTGTCTCCGCCAAAGAGGCCCTAAGGAAAAATCGCTTGCACAGCAGCTCACTCCAAATGACTGTGTTGCTGATCAATCTGAAATTGACCAAGAGATACTATAGAGATCTACAGAGTACATTTGACCCAAGCCAGTCCTGTTCAATTGCCATCTAAAGCGTTCGGCTTTTTGGCTCTCTTGAATTTCAGTGCCCTATTATTTGGAGAGTGTTCATCACTTAGCTCAAACTATTGCAACACAAAGCCCCGCAGCCCTTTTCTTCTTCGACCCAAGACAAGTCCAATGTGCACAATGTTTCCCTCCACACTCTCAGCCATAGATGGTAAAGGGCTTTCCCATCGTGCTCTTGATGTGCAATCGTTTGACCTTGAATTCAAATCTGCAGTTTCTTTGGAAATTTTGGAAGCATGTTGGAGCACCAACAATCTGATCATTTTGTCTTGTCCAAGCTGTGGCAAAAGGCCAACAATAATGGGTCACCAATCAAATGCAGGACAGGGGGCAAGAAGTCTTTAAGATCTTTAAGTATCTTTAAGTCTTTCCTGCTGAGTCTAGACACGTTGTTCCAGTTCTTCTTGAGCAGCGACACCAGGAAGTTGATGGCCATCAAACAGTTCTGCCTCGCCCAGCAGATGCTTAACCACCATCAGCTGATATGGATTGCTAAGTATTGCTATGGGTCGTTTTATCCAAAAGGGTAACTTTAACAGAGAACATCATAAATAATCGGTGGATGGTTTATGAATTTTATGATGATTAAAGTACGTATATTAAACCCATGGGTAAAGGGGTGAACAATGGTAAACATCATGATGAGCCAGCAGATTTGGGGGTACACCATGTCGGAGACGACCCAGCGGATGGCCCAGGGGCCCAGCCTCAGCTCATCCGGGGTCATGCCCACGTTGCCCACCGCAACGCCCATGCACAGGACCTTCTTCAGCTGAAACTTCACCTGCTGATCTACTGGGAGAACAGGCTGATGGGATATGTGGCTCCAAACATCTGTGGTAATATCTGTAGTATATCTTACATTATCTTACGATATCTTAAGAATTGGTGAAAGGATGTGAAAGGTATACGTAAGTAATCCTCCAAGCCCGGTGGGTCTCAGTCCCACTGAAATCGACAGTGGTGATTCTAGGAGGCACACATCTCTGAACCCCGCTGGCGGCACCTGGCTTCGAACCTCAGTGACCTTGGTTTCCAGGTTGTCAGAATGCTGCACCAGAGTAGGGAACTTGCCAGCCTGCAGGGCACGCGTGATTCTCGAAAGATCTCGAAAGGGAGAACAATGGGCAAAGAGTGGCAAAGAGATGCAAAGAGCATCAAAGAGCATGCTTTCGTATCCATTTCATCAACTTGAAGATGGCTGCTTCTTGTTTCCTCGCAATCATCCGTTTCAAGTTTCAAGTGATTTTGCTTGAATCTATCACGCTTGACACGGGTATGAGCTTGGCCAAGTTCAAAGACGTATCAACATTCTCCGGCTTTGCCTTGTTCAGACCAGGGCCAAGCAATCGAGGAATCTGTGGGATGAGCACCTTCGGGTGCGTTCTGACTTGCTGGGACTTCTTAAGAATTCATAGACTGCAAACACGCCCAAGATAGCTAGAGCATTAAGCAGTAGTTTCTGGCCTGGGAGGCAAGGAAGGCATCAAAGCTGTCAGCCAACCTGAGTTGGATGTGAAGGACGGAGCACTTCTAGAGGACCAAACAAGCTGGTACACAAGCAAAGACTCCGAGTAGCTTGGCGGAAACACTCACAGGCATGCATGAAGCAGGATCAACCCGCAACGCGCAACTCGAGAGAACGGAAAAGGGGGGCTCAAAGCAGTGAGCAGGGAATTATTATTCAGCAATTCCCAGAACTATCTGATCAGAAAACATTGAATTCCAGAAGGGTCTTCAGACTCAAAGAATATGTCACAGGAAGTTGGAGCCTGTCAAGCATGGACATGTTGTTCTTGTCAAGCATAGCCCCGAGGGAGTCTACCAGCAAACCACCAGAAGTGACAAGAAAGTGAGCCACAACCACCAGCAGCACACCCCAAACAGGCCGGGCAATGACCGGTTGAGACAACAAAAGGGGGAACTTCACCAACTCTTCATAGCATTGGTGGATTTTGGCACCAAATGGCAGATTTTGCAGTTCTGCCGAGCCAGGTCACTTCTTCACCATCTTCTTGTTCTTGTTCAGCTTCTTCAAATCCTGGGCACAATTGCTATGTGCTGATCAATTGAAGGACTGGGTGCGGGCTGCAGTGATCTGCAGTGACGATTCTGGATACAAGTATGTTGGCAATTGAAATTTAGATAAATTTAGCCTGCCTCCACGCTCTTGAAAGGCACGTTGGCCTGAGCTGCAACCCAAAGAGCGCAGTTCGCATCACTGATTTACAGTAATTTGCATGACAACAATGTCACAAAGCACATGTGGAATTGAGACAAACATGACATTACCGGACATTACCATCATTACCTGACTGCTTAAAAGAATTGAAGACTCAACTCCAGAGACACTGAGCTCCTCTGAGGCTTTTTCCCTCTGGGCTTGCTCGCAATGCACTGCATCCCCAAGAACGCACACCTGCAAGCATGGGGCTTTCTTGTGGACCCACACCACTGATTACGGAAACTCTGTAATTTCACTGGAATTTCAAAGGATCACTGCGAATCATAGTGCTTAGGGTCACACCTTCAATCGTGGGCGTGGCACGTTTGGCAACTTGATGGTACCTGACTACTACTTCACGGTCAAGGAGCAAAGGCCAGAGTCAAAAAGGCATTTAGAATCTAGAGTCATCTACTTCATTCAATCCAACCAATGTTCAGCTCTTTTGCATGTCACATGTCCAGGTGCATGGTCAACGCAATGCGTGCTGACAAGACACTTTACAATCATTAGAATGTACGTTACCATGTGTCAGAGAAGTGTTCCACATAGCCTTATTCACTTTTGGAATTTTGGCACACTATGCCACACTTCCAGATTGCAAGTGATTTCAACTCATACCACTCCCAGGTGAAATTGGATCAGTTGGTAGAAATTTTGCAGAAAAGTTGGCATTGTGCGGTGGCTTTCCGATTGCCTGCGAATCGCTTGTCGCGCTGCGTGTCGTAATCCTTCAGGCCGATTTGGAGTTCAACCTGGCAGGGTCTGGTGACACGTCCGCGGTCCAAAGTGGCTAGAAGTGGAGGCCCAGATCTGGGATTAGGCTAAGAACCTCGTGGTTTGGGACATGCCAGAGCCACTGTCTCAAGGAATTTGCGCTGCTTTTCCTTGCTTCCATCAAGGATTTGGACCTCAACGCTAATGTCAAGGATGGCCTCTATAGCCATCTCAAAACCAAGTGCTATTTAGTTCATCTTAGTTCAAATAGCCTAGCTGATGTATCCATCCAGGTGCAGTTTATATATGTAGACATATATATATATATAATATACACCAATATCATACACCAATATCAGATTCAACAAATCAGTTGTCAGCGATTGTGAGTCAGCGTTTGAAGCGCATAATACAGAACAATCTCACTTCCACTGAGGATGGCTGAGAGCTGCACGATGCCCTTTTTGAGGTTGTCGATGTTGAGTTTCGACATGGCTCTACAACCTACACAATCCTGTCTTGGTCTACACCTGAACCAAATGCAAGCCAATGGCGTTTCTCATTCACCTGTACCACAGTCTTGCGGAATAACATGATGATCATGATGGTCCAAATGTCGTTGCGAAGGCTCCAACCCGACAGATTTGAATCTTTAATCTTCAGTAGCCTAGAGAAAATCTGGTTGTTTGCAAGTAAACATAGTAAACAATTTAGTGTTGGAAGGATGAACACACCATTGCCTATTCCCAGTGGTCCAACTTGTCCACTCCTGACACAGTCCGGCCCAGGCGGCACCTCCAAAGCATCCAAGAAAATCTCTGCCCTGATCAAGAAAACACGGTGGTTCACAGTTTCACCTGCTCAACATATCCAAATGTTCCTCACAGGACTCTTTCGTCTAAGCTCTGGGTTGAACACCTTAAGTACTTTTGTGACTGGGTATGACTGGGTACTTGAAGGTGTTTCAGAATCCAAGCTGATCAAACTGGAGAGCTGTTCATAGCCCGTCTTGAAAACAATTGAAAACAAATCAAGACAGCATTTGTTGCATTTAACTAAACAGTAACTTCTGCCCAGCCTCTTTATATTCCTGGAGACGGCAATAGCATCACTACAGGCTGGACCAACTGCTGCAGCGAGGGTAGAAGATGAAACGTGTAAATTGAATCAAGAGACGCCAGCACATATTTGTCTGCTTCTATCCAAGTAAAGACTCTCTTTAGCCGCTGTTGAACTAGTGTCCGCCCCTAGGAGTCATTTCCTGCTAGTGGATCAGAGTCAGCATCATGCCGAGTTGTTCTACTGCCACCACACTGATGAACCAAACAAATGGATTATGGTTCTTGTCGGCCGCAAGATCAACCCATGGTCACCAAAAGAGACACGAGGAAAAAACATTGAGAAATCAAATCAAGTCCAGTCCTTACCTGGAGCAAGAAAATGTAAAGTTGTCTCATTTCTCTGTCAAAGCTACCACTTGAACAAATCATAATCCACAAATGGCAAGACACCTCTTGCGGTCAAAATAATATGTTTATATAAGGGTGTATTACCACCATTGAATTGAAAAGAAGCAAATTTAGCCACATCCAAATTACACTTGGGTAGTCGATAGAGCGAAGCTCCAGCCATTCTATATCATTTTGTATTATTTCAAACGTTGCTTCCTTATTTTCTTTGTAGAGTGACTGACATGTTCCTGAAAAGCTCAGAACCTCCGCAGTAAACCAACTTGTTTTTCAACTGCAAATGCAGAACTGCAATCTGGAGACCATTGATTGACTGCTTACACTGTACAATTATATAAATAGATCTTTTCTTATTACAAGCAGGGCAATAAATTGAGGCCAGACATTGATGTCTATGTTTCAATTTCCACAAGCCACGTGACCACTGAACATGTTTGCTGGTGACAACATCCGATGTCATCTAGTGTCATGGCTGCCATGAATCAAGATGCTTTGCCAATTGCTGCAATCCATCAATGCAAAGCTGCAAAGCAAACTGGCATTATTTTTCATTGGAAGGTCGCCAGCGCAGCCACGGTCTGAGCTGCAACCTGAGCTTTCATTTTTTTCAATGAAGGACAAAAATGACCGCACTTCTCTGTAGATCATTTTGGGATGTCGAATTGCTGTTATATTTATTTGATTTTATTTGTTACAAGTGACTCTTGGTTTCCACAAGAAATCAACGCACAAGACATGCATTTTGTTTTGAGCGTCTTCTTGCTCTCAACTCAGGACATCAGTGGTGCAATCCATCTCCATGCTGCCCAGGTGCATCATCCTTCTTTCCAGGTGCACCTGCAACAAACAGCCTCTTTGCAGCAGCCATGCGGCCATGACAAGCCTCGCCTTCCCCTTCACACTCTGTGGCTGCCTGACAAATCAGGTGCAAATAGCAGCTGATTAGCAGCTGATCAGCAGCTGATCATGGCCAAATATGCAACACGCCGCTGTGCCCTCGGGATCCCTCGGGCCCTTGCTGACACTGCACCCAGGTAGGGATCGAAGGATGCTGCCTGACCTGGGAACGGGCCACGAAATGCCAACCAGGGATCCAAATGATCCAAGATGATTCATGTCGAGATGGGAACCCTCATCGCCATGGGTGGTGTCAGCCTGAGCAAAATTTGTCCGCAGGACACTGATATTTTCCCAACATAGTCTTTGTCTCTTGGGGGAGTATGAAATGATATGAAATGCACCGAAAATGGCTCATAGAGGTCCGGCCATGTCCAGCTCACTAACCCATCGCGCTTCAGTCCAAATTGCATTGAACTTGTCATCTGAAAACAGCCTGGCCTCTGTCATTGGCTGATCCTCCTGGTGTGCATGAGGGGCACCTGATGCCTCAGATCCAATCATGGAACGTAATTGAACATAATTGAACTGTGTTGAAACAGGTTGAAACAGGTTGAAACTTTGACTTGTTACACTTGTTCTGTTTTGGAATGTCACGGAATGTGTGTGCTGTTCTTGTAAAGGTGGAAACCAACCCGATTCAGAGCAGAACTAAACTGAAAAACGCTCGGATCCTGACCTTGCTGGCGTCGCCTCCAAGCAGGTACTCCAACCACAGGAGCTTCTGCTTTCATACTCAAATTTGGAATTACTGTACATAGATGATCATAGATGTACATAGTACATTGTCTTACTATGTTCTACTCTGTTTGATCAAGAAGTGAGGCTTTCCCACCACCATCAGCAGCCAGGTCAGACCAATTTATCAGACCTTGTTTGCTGGGAAGGACTGACTGGTACATAGATCGCGCCTAAAAGTTCAAAATGTAGCGGTTAAGTACAGATCACAAAGAGCTGCAGATGTAGATGTTGTCGGCAGGCGTTTCCTTGGCCCTGCCTGCAACTGCATCAACCTCCATGGAGTCGCTGGTGCTCACTCGACTTATGGCAGCACTTTCTGGTCTGCCAGGACCAACCTGCCAACGCTTTGATCCGCATCCAATATATTCCAATATCATCCTGATGCATACAGAAGTTCGACAGTCTGTGAGACTGCCAACTCCCTCCAAAACTACAAACCACTTGACCTGTATCATCCTGTATCTTAACCTATTCCAAACTTTCCTGATCGTTCCTGTCACAATTCCTGCCGGCATGGCGCAGCTGGGTTCATCAGCTTTGGGTGCACCTTAGACCCAAATGACGAAACCTGGCAGATCCTGACGATGCAAACAGCGTGGGCCCGGCAAGGCCCCGCAAGGTCGCAGCCCAGCTTCACAGCTTCGAAGAAGCCGCTTCTTTCACCAAGAAGCAAACGATCAATGTCAATCTGCGGGCAATGACATTCGCATGGCTTCAGGAAGAAATTTGATACTCCGTGGCAGATTGTGGCAGACTACTATGGGTTGATCTGCACACTCAAGACGCATAAAATCGCATAAACGATTCCGAGCCCTTCAAGATGAATCATGACATTGCGGTCTTTTGGATCTTTTGGCGCTATGCATTGGTAATCATATGCATGGCGTCAGGCAGCGCAAGATGGTGAATCATCAAGTTCACTGCATGGACCTCAGGATGGATGATGCAATCCATGCAACAATCCGCGATGGCTGCAGAATGGTCGTGCGATCAATCTGATGCAAGATGCAATGCGGGTCTGATCGCACTGGTTGCTGACTTGCATCTTTTCCAGACCTTTCCGTGTACTGTGTTCCATGCCTTTCTTCGCAGGGCGTTGAAGGCGAGCTTCCCTTGCCAAAGCAAAGGATATTGCATGTGATCAAATGCGCCATAATGCATTCAAAGGCGTGACATTTTTTCCCAGCCGTACCCTGCACTGAAAACTAGTCAATGTCAACGCAAGGCGTGGGCGTAGCCGAAGGTCCGTGGGGCAACCTAGAATGTCCTGTTTATGGCTGCATTATATATCCGTGCATCTTCATCAGGTGATTAAAGGCGTGACATGCCTCCTCAAATCTTTCTCAGCTCTTTCACAGAAGGAGGCCAAAGGCTCCTCAAGCCAAGTATGAATTGTGTTGAATTGTTGGAAAGGTCTTAGTCTTGGCTATCTTAGGAAGGATTTCGGCTACATGGCTACATCTTGTCGCCACAGAAGTGCCATGATCTATGTGGAGCAATTCATTTTTACACCAGTAAGTCCATCCCATCTACATTCTTCACTCAAGAATGTATTCACTGGTTTGCACTGAAATCCCGAAAAGGTCATCCAAATCCAACATCATCAATGAAGTTCATGAGCAAATATGAGCAAATAGCGTGAAGCTGAGTGCAGCTCCATGAGCTCTGGCCAATGCTTCTTGCCAGCCTTCAAGGCGAGATGGGGACACGCAACAGCTGGGACCCATGTGGGACCCATGTGGGACCCATGTGGGACCCATGTGCGACCGGGACCCGCTCCTGGCAACCCAGGTAGGCAAAGGATGGTTCATAGCTCTGCCCTTCATCCTGTCAGCTGGTGAACAAAGGTGAACGGTCACTGTGACTGTGAACCGTGGTCCATTGCGAGCCTGTACAAAGCGGAGAAGGTTACCTTCGTCGATCATCTGTTCGCTACAGCAAATCGAGTCCTTCCATCTGACATGTTTCTTGGTTCAATCAGTGCTGGATATCATGCTGCGGTCCCATCATGTCCCATCTCCTCTAGGGCCAAAGCAACATGCCATACATCAGGAGGTCCATAAACCAATTCCCCAGCCTGGACGTAAAAAAAAAGTCGACATCCAACGGTAGCTTTGTGGCTTCAAGTAGAGCAAACATCTCTGCTTGCATGCGGACCTCCACCACGACTTCCTGACGGGCAAAGTCCACTTTGGCCTCGAAATGAAACGATGCGCAAAGGTTCTCTGGCATTCTCGCTTTGCTGTCCAGTCTTGGGCATTGCTTTCATTGAAATGCATTCTTGGAGCTTGGCGTTCTGCAAAAGTGGCAGAAGCTTCCCAAACCAAATGATTGCAGGTAGCTTCTTCAGCAACCTCAAATGTGATTTACTGAGTACTTTACAAATTCCAACATTGACATGAGGCATAAAAGGCGAATGCATTTGCATCTACAGAAATGCATGCTCGGAAAGAGGCAAAACAGTTGTGCAAAAACATTGTGTCTAAAAATGCACCAAAGTCGCTCAAGTGTCTTCTTGTTTCACAACGAATCAGAACGTTTCTGCTGGATCACAACAAATTGCATTTTCAGCCCAAGACTTCTTGACATATCGAGGTGTTGCTTGAACACCGGATTTGGCTGGCGATGTCAGATTGGCCACCTCCTGAAAAACACTTTAAAACTTTAGATCACATCAAAGCATGCCGAAAGCTGGCAGGTTTTTTGCGAAATCCAAGCAAAGTTGCTAAGCAAACCAGTAAAACTTGGCACATCCCAGTCCTGCGTCAAGCCTTTTGAAATCACCAGATCTGCCAGTGAGGTGAGCTCCTCAGAAACCATCATAAACCCTTGAGTCAAGCGTCAAGAGTCGTCAAGATGCGTCAAGAGGCAATCTGACAACGACATTAACGACATCAAACTGCGAAACAGGTCAGAGTCCTCGTGGGTCAAAAACATCCATCGCTTCCGGCCGTGAACCAACGCATTCCAATAGGAGGTCCAATCTGGCCGGGCAAAGGTGCATGGAAAAATTAAAGAGGGCAGCGCATTTTTTTTTGAGTTGGATGATTATGAAGGTTCTGCAAGATTCATATGTTCATATTAGCTGCAGAGTCATGATGAGACCCAGGTCTTCGCTCTATATGTTCACAGCCGCATCAGAGGTTTCCGCCATTGTCTTCTTAGTCCAAATCAACCATCTCCTAGACTGTTTCTGAAGCCTTTGAGGTGCTGGAAAATATGTCATTTCTGGCAATCCTTCTGGAATCCCATCACCATCCCTCACTCAAGATTCTACACCCGTGTGATATGCATATCCATACATCAAAATATATCAACATATAGATATACAGACTATACATCACATATAAACCTATCTCATAATATATAATCTAGACGATATATAATATATATAATATAATATATAGATACAGAAAAAGAAACAAACATTATTTAGACATATTTAGACAGAATGTATGAAAGGATTCAATGGGTTGATCAGCCTGGATCGATGTGGAGCATGCCACCAGCTCCAGCAGGACCCGCGATGACGAAGCCTTGCACCGACTCGGCAAAGTCGCCTTCCAGAAGTCCTTCCTGGTGAAGCAACGAAAGGTTCAGGGGATGCTTGGCAAAAAAGGCAAATATTATAGGCAAACTATATACACACGCCTTTACCACAGATTTTACCAACCATTTAGAGTACCAACACCCTGTCATCAAAGTTATTTATACAACCATCTACAGTATATCATCTATATTAATCTATATATACTGGCCACATGTGAACCACTAGGTCACTAGGGATCATACAGTAAGCGTGGTAAGCCGAAAGTGTTGGGTCAGGATGACTCGGGAGATTTTTCAGCTGTGTCTTGTTATGAGCATGGTTTGCTTGCAACCTTGGTCCAAAGATTTAAGGTCATTTTAGGTCATTTTCATCTGAGGCAGGTCCAGGAATATCCCTCTCGCTTTCCTGACACCTCTCAATCTTGCGGTTAATTAAACAGCTTTCAGCCATAATCAGCAAATTTGACGCAAACCAATTCAAGAGCTTATGACCTACGAGCACTGACCCTGCTGCTTCGCTCACCTGAATGGCCTCTTCCTTGGCTTCAGACCAGGCCTGGCAGGATCAAAGAACTTCAACAATGATGGTGAGTCATGTTGATGGCAGGGATTTTCAAATCATTGGTAATTCTAGGTCTGAAAATGGTCTATATTATATAGGTCTAGGTTGAGTTCTGCAGAACATGAGATAGAGGCATTTGATTTCCGTTTCAGCATTAGCACAACGAATGCATTTGCTAGGTGCTCAGACCTGCATTGATCTATAATGCCAGTTCTTAGGCTGCCACATCGACGACACAACAGCAGCACACGGCAATGGACACTTCAAGAGGCAGAATCAAACACAATCAAATGGAATAACTATTCACATAGCAGCATATTCGTCCTTGTTCAGGCGCGGCAAGAAGTTTCCTTGGCAAAGCTGGTAGCTTGTACACCATCCAACATGTCCAACATGCATCAAGTTGAGATTTCAAAGCACAGTTCTCATGAATTGAACTGTGTATGTATATATGTATGTATATATATGTGTGTGTTAGAGAGCGATTCCAATCCAAAACCATGGAGCATGATGCAGCTTGTGTCAGTTGCCTCCAAGTGTCTTCCAAGAATTTGCTTTGGACCATCTCCTTGTTGGGACACAGACCTAGGGTGCACGATCACTGCTGGAAAGGGATTCAACATATTTCCTCTGGAAGTATCACCTTTTTTCTGTTTTAATATGTTATAAACACTACTGTACATATTCAACCCACAACCAGGGACCATGCAGCTCTATATAGAAAGCGCTAGTTTTGCGTAACACTGATTGAACCTTCTGGGAAGATACATTGTAGCTTGCTATGCGTCACCAAGAACAGAGACCAGAGTTGGCGCTAGGCCCAAACTAAGGGCCCGCACTGAAGGGGACAATCATGTGCAAATGGTGGCTGTAGAATGATGTTTTCCAAGAACAGGTTCTCGTTCTGGCCATCATCGTAGGCTTGGGAGGCAACAAAAGTAGAAACAGGTTTCCTATAAAAAGTGCCCAAATGTGTTTTTGTCAAATTTTGGGTACCCCAAAATGATTGGTTTCCTTGTTAAAATTGATCAAGTTTGAATGATTGGGGCACCCCATTTCAAGAACCCCCCGAAATAGATGACAGTTTGATGAAGGTGATGATGATGTTCTAAATTCATGGCCTGCGCATGCGTTGAGAAATAGAAAGTCAAGTGCTTGTCTAGCTGAAAGCGTCCATACTTTCCTCGCAGAGTTCTCAAATGCTGGACGAAGAGTGCAGGGTTTTGCAAGTGTTTGCATCTCTTAGTCGATGTCCATCTCTTACTGGTTAGCACCAACGTCTTTCGCGTGTAGACATATACTACAAGTATATGATAAATATTCTGAACACGCATGTGTGTGTATATATACATACACACACATACACCTATGCATTATAGATTATCATAGCTGCTACCAGTATATCTCTAAACATAACAACAAATAAAATAGTATGATCAGGTGATAAGACTACAATCAAACTTCCCCATGCTGAAACAACACTGGTGTGCGCGAATCATTCTGTGCGGCTGTCCTTTTGGGTCAGTGAGCTGCTCCCATGTCCATTCTCTGGTGGCAGGCCATTTTGGCACCAGACCAGTAAGCACCAGGGGCTGCTTGTGATGGAAGTCGTTCTCAAAGAGCTCCAAAGAGAAATTGCTCAAGTCCACCTGAAACTCAAAATGCAAGCACATGTTAGATGTGCAGTTACGTTTCAGACTTGCTGAGACAATTCCTCTGACTTGAGGGCAACATCCTTTTGCTAAGTCTTCCAGCCTTTGGGACTGTCCTCCGCAGCTGACTTTCACCTGGCATGTCAAGGCATGTCCAATGATGAAAAAAAGGGAGATGGCGAAAAGCCCCTCAACGGTTAAATTGCATCTCAGGGCATATGATTTCAGATCTACAAAGTTTATCAAAGTTTCAGCATTCCATCCTGACACCCATTGGAAGAGCTACTTCTTTGATGCCACATTATGCCACAAAGATTTTCACCTCTCAACAGCACAACACAGCTTCCACTTGTGCCACTACGCCTCTCATCTCAAATTCTTCACCAAGTGCTTCTCGCCCAGCTACATGTGCTTTTGTCCATGGGGCGGCTTCATGGTGAAGAAAATGGTGGTGCTGTCCAGGATGCATCCACTGCCAAAGCTGCTTCATGTGCTCCCAGGGTTGCCATGCCAGGCTGTGGATTGAGCTACCAAATGCCTCAACCACCACAAGCAGCACAACTTTGGCACCGCTGGGCATTGCAATCTAGGTGCAAAGCTGGCAAAACATGTGTTGATGGCATCAGACTCGGTTTGTGCAAGCTGCGATTGCCTATGCATATTACAAGGCTTGTTGTTTCACTTGTCAGACTGTGGAAGGCAAGATTGTCAACCAATGCTGTTTTAGCGGTGCAATGATATACTTTGCGTCGCATTTGCATCACGGGCGGCAAATGGCGACAATATGTCAATATATGATAATATGCCAATGTATTAATTCCATCTACTTGTAGTTGTGAGCCACTTTTTGAGCCTTGAGAGGCAAAGCAGCTGGCAATGTTGTTGCGGATTGCGGATCTCCAATTTCTGCTTGACATCTCTCAGGAACGAGGTCTCCAACTTCCCAGCAGGGCGGGGATGCACAATGTCCAGTTCCCCTTGTGGAAGATCCATGCCTGGGCAAGCAGCGAAACGCACTGGGAGGGAAGTGTGCGGACAGGCGCCGCAGGCGCCGCAGGCGGCGCCTTCAGCAAAGGGGTCATATTCGTCGTCGACCGCCTCCTAGCCCAAGGCTGGATGAAAATCCAATGTCGGATGGCTCACCATGGTCCACTGTCAGAACCAGTGAAACAGTTCAAACGCATCTAAGGCAGTGCCCAAAGATTCTCTTCCAAAGCAAGATTTGATAAAGCACATCATAATATAAATATAATATAACACATATTTTATGAATCTTAATGACATGTATGCCGTCATCACAACCCATGCATGTGTAGGCAGTGCCTGAGGCATGATTTCAGCAGCTGATGGTACCAGGGCAGCGGCTGCGGCGGCCTCCAATGACCGCTGACTTGAAGACTGTGTCATCTGTATCTACCTGCTAAATGTGCGTGTATAGTATCCCTCTTAAATGCACACTAAGATCTCTGCTCTCCCTCGCCAAATCTCGCCAACTGCAAAATGTTGTTTGATGTTGTTTTATTTGGTATTTTGTTGTGATCTGTTAGTCACTGTTAGTCTCTTTGAAAGCCATCTGAAAGTTCCGAAGCAAGACGGGTCAGTGTTGTGGAAAACCACAAGCGGGTGGGCTTTTTATATCGAAATGGATATGGCATGGAAACGGCCCTGGCCTGTGCTGCTGCTGGCATCAGCGGTGTTGCTGGAGTCGGAGCCGCCTCCATGAAAGGCTATGGCGGCTATGGGCAAGCTGCAAAATGTTTCACCAATCGATTAGAGACTGCAAAGATGGACGCAAACCTCTGTCCTCTCCTTTTCTGTCCAAACCTCTGCAGATCTTCCAGTCGACTAAAAAGTTAGCTATCCAAAGGTCACTGAAGTCATTACATGCACGTATTTGTCCCCAGAAGTGGCCTGCTTTGGGATGGTCGGCACAACCACCATGGGAGGCGGGGGAGGTGTCATCTGGCGCCACAACATGCAAAAAATGACTGGAGATGAATGAAGGTATATGAAGATATATGAAGATATATATGAAGCTTCAGTATCTCATTCGAAGGCAGAACGTGCAGCATTTTAACTTCTCGCCCCATGCATTCTGCGGAGACGAATGTAACTATGGGTATGGCTCTCAAAACGGGGTTGTAAATCGTTCCGCGGTGATCCGGACATATGGAACCCATGAGTTAGGTATAAGAGGCTTGTTCCGGACCTATTGAAAACGTATATTATAAAAATTTATAAAATCAGATTAAATCTGGTGTGCAGTAAGTACAACTTGTCATTGTTTGGTATGGATCAAGAAGGGCTAGTGCTGCACGTTGCAATGCCATCTTTGCGAATGCTAGTGCCAAGCATTGTCAAGCATGACCAACATGATACCAAAATGCCTGCTGCAGTTAGCCATCAATGGGTTGTTCGGTTGACCAGCTGATCCACACCTTCACCTCTTGAGGTGGACATGGTGCTGGAACTGGGGCTGGCGCTGCCTGACACGCTGTGGCAATCAGAACAAAATAATTAACAAGAAATCACAAATCAAACGTTGATTAAACACAATATACAGTATACAGAATAAAGATCAATAAAGAAGACCCAGGTATCTGCATGTAGAATCATGTAGACATGTAGAAGGATGCTTGTGCTCGTCCTTTTTTGTGCCATATCCCTGCCATCAAAGCTCTCGAAGTCGAGCCTGGGGCAAGTCTCCAGTCTCGATTTCTATGGTTGTAGCAACCATCTGCCCAGTTGCCGGATCCCACTCCTGGCATTATTGGCATTGCAACATGTGGCAACATGTGGCATTGATATGCATTGATCCCACTCCAACTATCGGCGTCTACAAAATGTGCGGTCCATCACCCACTGTTTGGACAACATCCATATCATCCATAACATGAGGCAAATGGGTGTTGATCTATCATGATCTAATGGTTATGGCCAGTTTATCACGATCAACGATCGCCTGCTATGTACATCTTCGTACCGCCTAAGACATGCCAGAGCTTCCATGACTTCGTGCTTCTGCTTGAGTGGAGCAGGAGGTGGGGCCTCGTAGCAAAATAATTCCTCGCTACCACATGAAACTTGAGATGCATTCGTTGTCCTTCATTGTTGTTTTATGAATGTTTATGAACAAATCGAACGCATGCTTTCCCTCTCTTGATGAATCCTGAGGTTTTGGCTTGATAGCCAATCCCTGTGGCATGTCATAGACAAATTGTGGAAAATTCGAAAACAACTTGAACCTACCAATACAGTCCGTCAGGAACCAAAGCTGCACTCTGCGCACCCTGGACTCAGTGGGGATCAGTGGGTGCTGTGTGCTATTTGAATGCTTGTTTAGACTGGTCGTACACATGCCGTTGCCCCTCAGGTTTTGGGCGGTGGTGGTAGGAAGTTGAAGAGATTGCGGCTGAGGCGGGGAACATGTTATAGATGTTATAGCAAAGTGAGAAGGTGCATAAGCAGTGCACCGAGGGAACAAGATATTGGCTATCAAGCGAACGAGCAATCACCGTTTTTTCGCATGACTGCCACTGAGTCAGGCAGAACATCTCGAGTCTATCAAAAGATGAACAACACTGCCAGTAAAGTGAAATACAAAGTACCTGCGAAAGGGGTCTCTAACCTGTCAAAAAGCATCAAAAAGCCCTGGCAGGGAGAGGGGCAATCGGTCTGAATAAACAGGCATCGACCAAAGCTCTGCCTGATCGAGTTGGCATGCCACCCTGAGAGCAAGAGTGCAGAAGATTGCCACATAATATGATACCAATATGACAAGCGTTACAGTACGCAAGTGAAATTTCAGATTCAACAAACTGCCAGATTGCCGGTATCGTTTCGGCGGATTGAGTCTTTAAAAATGATTGAAGCTTGTACCAAGCGATGCCAAGCGGCATTTTGAATTGCCACTGGAGGACCTCGATGCAAACGCACGGCTGAAACGTCCACTGTCTATGCAGCCATAGTCGGCCTGATAGGTGATATCGAGGTTTGGCTTTGGTCTGCACGGCTGGCCTCAGAAGTCTAGCTCTTTGTGCGACAGCGCTGTTGCTTTTCAGGCTTAGAATACCTTACACATATTGGCAATAGTTGAACATCACACCCTTCAATTCCGTATATGCCAATCACATGCTGAAAGTCCAATAATCGAGAAATCGGAGCGAATTCGGAACGATCAAATCGCAGCAAGGCACGGTGAAGTCTGCCAAACTGGTCCTCCACAAGGCACCGGTGGAGGTGGCGGTGGTGGCCTGTACCCATTTTGTTGGCCGCTGCACGGCTGCGCTCTTGAAAACACTGTGTTGTTTTAACGTAAGGACCCAATAATTGTAGTAGGACAAGAGTTCTGCATACAGACTCTTACTCAGTCACATTTGCCGCTGGGTCGTTCTGGTTGCAAACCATCAGCAGCTTTTAGCAGACCCTAGCCGACTGTGGCTTCTTTATTCTCTGTTGCAGGCACATGCAACAGAGAGTAAGTAGGGCCTTCATGCTGGAGTGATGAGGCGTGACATTCCAAAGAAACCGCGAAAAACGATCTATGTTGAGTTGCTAAATTGGATCCTCAACACGTAGAAGTGTTCACGAAATGTGGCCAATACTATTAAATTTATTTAAGTATAAACATACGTTACTAACCCTATGTTTTGCAATAAGATTCTGCTCATGGATCTTACAGGAGCAATTGGAACCAACATGAACCAACATAGTTTAGAGGTTTGCTTCCAGCGTTCAATCTAAGCTTCCAGCGGCAGCAATGTCGGCGTCGGCTTGACGGGCGCCAAGCTGGATTGCGAAGACCTCCCGGTTCAAGTTGAAACCATGACATCTTTTTGTTGGTGGTCAAACTGTTCCAAGAATGATCAGTCAATTGGGCAATTATCCCAAGTAGGGACCAGAAATGACCCCCCCGATCAGTCATGCAAACAGTCGTATATTTGGATAAGACTTTGTAGAGTCTGGATCTCAGAGCGAGGCCAGCGCGAAGGGTCCACTTCATACCTTCCAGTTCCCGTCGGCGTATGTCGATAAATGCCGATGGGAGTAGTGCCTCAGCCTATCATGGCACCCTCCAGGCGCACTTGGTGCAAATGCTCCTGAAGAGATATTCCTCATTTCCTCTGTACCTCGATTCACAGCGACAAAGCAAGCTTATATATATATATATGCTTATTATATGATACTTATATGTGTGTTCTTTAGATATCTTTAGCCGCTTTAGACTTTAGATGACTTTAGCCAGAAAAGATATCAAACATGTTCAACTAGCTGGCTTCCACTGGAAAGGACACAAAATGATACAAACTCAGGCTGGCACTTTTCTAAGAGGTAGTCGACCTTCATGACATTGTCTGGTTTGTGGATGGAATAAATCTCCACAATGGCTTGTCTGTACCTGCGAAATTTAAGACAGTCATGTCACGACCCGTTTTTGAAACTGATACATTAAGGACCTTTAGAGGACCTTTACGCTTTAGGAAAAAATCGACGACATCACACGGGAAACCTCCATCATACCAGTTTGACAAACCTTGCTGTGTCAGAGATCAATATTAAGCTGGCTCAAGGCACTCTGGAAGCGTCATGGTATTTTGCAGCACAGATCCTGCTGCAGGGACGTCATGTCAGGACTCTGATTGCGTTTGAAGGGGTAAGGACAGGTGTTGGGAACGAGCTGGAACCAACTCTTCCTTTCTGAAGCCGAAACTGGCCAAACGTGGCGGGGATTCAATCTCGACTTGAGTAAAAGCAAAAGGCTATGGCAGCTATGTACGAGTAAATGCCAGCAGCCTAAGCTCAACCAAGGTCTGGCTCCTTTAAAGGCAACAACTAAACCATGGAACCATGATAGAACTGTCGCGATGCCGCCTTGCGGTGGAGCTGCCTGAGGCTCAGGAAAAGGCAGGAGTCAATGCAAATGACAATGAATCTCAACATATCTCAACCAGGTCCCCATGATCTCTCAAGGCCCTTGTAAGTTCAGGACTTTGGTAATCAAGCCACTCCCATCCTGCACAGCAGTCGAAAACAATGACTGTGCGATCATCCTCCGAAATATTCATGGAGTAAAAATTGGTCTGAACATGTCTGAACATACTGTACCCCAAAACACCATATCATCAGTTTCCCCATGAAGTTTACTATTTTTGGGTATCCATGATGCTGATATGTATATATATATACGTCTATATATATACTGGTTGGTGGTTTCAACCCCTCTGAAAAATATTAGTCAGATTGGAGTATCATCCCAACTATTGGGGAAAATAAAAAATGTTCCAAACCACCAACCAGTATATATATGTGCGTGTGTGGTTTCTATCTTACATCATCTCACATCCCATTATCCAAATTATAAATATCAAATTATGTTATATAATATATTGTATCCCATTGAATAATGTAAAAGTGTAAGTAATAATAAGTAAATATATTCCATGTTCCATCCTTCCATCCCATGATCTCATCCATATCTGCCCTGGTTGAATTGGAAAAAAGAATTGCGGCCCGCCTGAGTGCTGCCTTGACGATGCCATGGAGCCTGCGATGCCAAGCCGATTTCTGATTGTCTCCAAAAATAACGATTGGAACATACTGAGTATACTGGAACAAATGAAGCAAGTGAGTCAATCTTGAGAATTTCCCACACTCGGTGAAGTTCATGTCAAATCACGTGAAATTCACACTGCTCCACCACACTGCTCATCAGATCTCATCAGATTCATTCAGTGCTTGCAGATTTTATCAGCTCATCCCGGAACCCGCCGAACCCCTCACTTTTTCCAAAGCGGGTGAGCACCAGGCTGCAGCTTGGTCCAGGGTTCCGTGCGCCCACAGCTACCCAGCTCTACCCGAGTCTCAGAACGTCGGGTTGGTCAATTTCGGTTCGCGGACCTCGGGCCAAGATGGGCCAAGATGCGCCGAGATGGGCCAAGATGGGCCAGAATTGCGGTTCAATCTTTGAGTCTACCCACAACTTATCCGTAAGGATTCGTATTGATTCATCGTTTCAGCAAACAGCAATCTACTTAAGTTCTGCAACATTGTCCTTAGCCTTAGTCCTTATCATCTATGTGGTTGAAAGATGTTGAGGGCATCAAAGTAAAATTCTTTCCAAGAGTTGCTCATAAGATCGAGGGAAGCTCACTCTCTTGCTTTGGGAGCAAACTTGCGCCTGCTGCATAGTTGGACGTGGCAGCTTTCTGGTTGCCATACTTCTCATAGATGTCTCGCATTCTTCTCTTATGCTCCTCAGTTTCTCAGCATGCCGTGAAGCGATTTCTCTGCTGAAATGCCCGAGTTGTTCGAGTCAATCCCAGTAGCTCTAATCGAAAGCATTTACAGAATTTTACAGACTCATTTGGAGTCAATATGCGCTTGACTTTCCCAAATGGGTCACAGCAACAAAGTCCCATGGACTGGGGATAGGGATGGACAGGGGGACAACGTTGATGATCCAAGAGGAGGGTCAAGACGAGGTAGCTGCTCATCATGTTTCCAGTAGGTCCAGTGGCTATCGGTTGATATTGGTTCAATACATTTCAATACTGCGAGTAGGTTGACCATGGGAAGGGTTCCCGCCTCCTCCTCTTCTTGTCGCATCTTTGATCTGAATTCACCTCCTCCAGAGTCCTGCAACAGAAATTCAACGCATCTTTAACTTTAAAAGTACACTGCCTTGCTGCTTTTGGCCAAGTTGTTTGTTGGATGGCTAGAAGTGCATCTACCTCAAACTGTCAGAGCCGCTACTAGGACAACATTTATAAGATTCACTTGAAATCTGCCAACATATTGCTTTGTTGGCGCCGATAACTTTAAATTCAAGCTTACACTGTGTCAGATCTGCTGAGCATAGGCTTGCTCCTTGTTGTCTGATCGGGAGGACTTGTCACCACCCTGGAAAGCAAGATCGCATTGACGATTCCAGGTATGTTATTCTTCTGACAATTGTGACAGGAGGTCAAGATTTGGAGCAACCCCCATGGCCAAGTATCACTCTGTGTGAACAAAGACCTGCAGAATGCAAATCTCGTCAGCCCTTCTGGTTCCAGGCCTCCGTAGTCGTCACAGGACGACTACTTCGAGAGTAGGTCTTGCCGTAGGAGCACACCTTGTCACATGCTGTTGCTAAGTGCCCTGATGAATACCCGTGAGCTGGTGGCGGCTGTGGGAGGTGGTAAGATTTGAACCAGGAACGCAAGGAACAGTGAAATTGGCGGGGCACACGGAACAAATCATCGATATTCATGGATCACAAAAATTGCTCCTTCGCTGAGGGCATGACCGCTTCTTCCCTGGCCCTTTCCCGCAAGGCCTGTTAAGAGTTGTTAAGCTGCAATGGTTGTTAAGCTGCAATGGCCAAACCAAAAGAGTGCTGACTCATGCTGACTCCATAAAGCTCACTGCCCATTCGCTACAACATGCTCATGGTCTCAGTATATCCTAGCCAAAGCTTCTGCAAGGCCGCCAATCAAACATATTCTGAGCATGTGTGAGGTTACGAATGTTACAATATGTTGCAAAAGGGGTTCCCAAATGGTTCTCAGTGGTGCTAGGTTTCACATATTCAAATTGACCCAGTTCAATCCCCAGGTGCCTCCAACAGATCCTTGTCCTGGCTGCCTTTGTAGCGGCACCTGGCGACAAATCAAGGGCTGCAAAATGCTGCAAAACTCCAGGCAGAACCCTGCAGAAAGTTGGATCAGGACATCTGAGCATCTCTAAGCCCTCAACCAGTCCAAGGATGGACTCCTCGATTTCCGCCTACTACGGCTTCGACTGCTCCTCCTGGGGGATTTTGGGCATATGGAAGAAAGGAAGCAAATCAAAACAAAACCTATCACTTACTGACTTAGTGTACATACCAGATTAAATAGCTTGTTGTTTGTGGGCTCAAATGTCGTCTTTAAAGCCACGACTTGCAAGGCATGCAACAGATATGCAACAGAATGATGTCTTTTTGCATGATTGATGCATGATGCTACATGCAAGTTGGTAGCCTTTACTGAGGTACGAGTAGCAATCAAGTCTACATCCAATTTCCAGAGACATCCAGACCCAAACTACTCATATTTTTGCATACTCCTTTTGATCCTGAAATCGGCTCCCGGCCGGCCTCTTGCGCTTCTTTTTGCCCTCATCTTCCGAGCCGCTCTTGTCGTCTCCTGACTCCTTGTCGTCACCCCGATCCTGGAGGGCAAAACTGCGCACCAACCAGAGAAGGCCTGAATCAAAAGTGAGGGAAATCCATCAGAAATGGGAAACCTCACCAACACTTATATAACAACACTTCAGGCAGTGGCCCTGGCATGCCCTGTCCAGTCCCTGTCCTCTGCCTTGCCACCCTCATCTCGGAGGACGACCTCACGCAGATCTTGCTGCTCTACATCACGATTCGGTCACTCGTCGAGGCACTTCGAGGGAGTTCACCAAAGGAATTGCTGCGCTAGGGATCGCTAGGCATTCTACAAACAATACAACAGAAAATAATCATAATCAAGAGTCACAAGCTACTCGGGAAATCTACAGTTTCAAATCGTCTTGAGTCTTGAGTCTTATGATGAAACTGGTAGGCCTATGCTATGGATGGGCTGTTTGGAGTATGTAGTTCCATCAATGCACAATCTTTGTCGGCCTTGCCCATGTGCACATTCACCTCTTGTGCATTTTCCAGCTCAACTTTCACCTGAAGAGCGTTTGTGCAGCAGAAAGAGTTGTCAGCCTAGCAGCCTAGCCCCAAATCAACTAGTAAGTATGGCAAAACAATTCTCTTGATATGAAATTGTCCACTTAATATCAATGAAATTACCGATTCCGGGGGACGTAACTTATCATCGGTATGTACTTGTACAATTTACCAAATAAATTGAACCATCTCTGATCCACAGCTGAGGAATGGCCTCGCCTTGCGCCCCTTCACGACCCTGCCCACAAAGTCTTGGGCGGTGCCGGGGACCCACTGTCCATCGTGGAAAACCTCCCAGGTTCCAAGCACTGGAAAAAGATGTTGCACATCTGGGTTTTCCAAACACATGACATGACATGACATGATATATAATATAATATAATATAATATAATATAATATAATATAATATAATTTCAATAATATAATATAATATAATATAATATATTATAATATAATATAATATAATATAATATATTATAATATAATATAATATAATATAATTTCAATAATATAATATAATACAATATAATATATTATAATATAATATAATATAATACAATATAATATAATATAATATAATATAATATAATATAGTACAATATAATATATTATAATATAATATAATATAATACAATATAATATAATATATTACAATATAATATAATGTAAGATAATATAATACAATATAATATACTATAATGTAATACTCCCGTGAAATCTAACCTGGGCCCAAAAAAAAATATCCCGCTACGTTAGCGTTCGGGATTTCCCGTTGAACAGCGCTAACATAGCAGCTGAAATCTTGCATGTTCATGGGGTGATTTTCATACTAACCTGACACCTGCCGCGCCTCCATCAGCACAAATTCCCAAAAGTGTCAAGTTAGTGTCCGTACTGTGTTTGGGAACATGGCGAATACTCCAAAGCTGGAACCACCAAATGGAAGGTGCCATGTTTGACTGGCACAACTGTTTTTGCATATCTTCCTGGGGCTCGCTCTTACTGGACCCAAAAAAGCTTCAAAACGAACAGTTTTACATAATAGATTGAATAAGGAAAAAACTCCTGGTCGATGTTGCCAATCTGGCTCCTTGCTGCCATGATGATTATGATGTACTA
>Ga0126342_10001341_pt1:5000-34117 | contig 34117 bp, 39 predicted proteins | sample Cyp1metagenome_FD_92528 | JGI IMG/M metagenome (GOLD analysis project Ga0126342, IMG submission 92528) | Coral microbial communities from Lord Howe Island, Old Settlement Bay, Australia - Cyphastrea 1 metagenome | ecosystem: Host-associated > Invertebrates > Cnidaria > Coral ...
TTGTACCGATAGATGCACATACGCATACGCATACGCAAATACATGCACATACGCATGCACATACAAAGACACACACAAACACACACACATACACATACACATATACATACGTAGGTACGTACATACATACGTACATGCATTTGGACATACATATAGACATCTGCACATACATATATACATGCACAAATACAAATATACATGCATGCATACATACATAGATGAGAAGACAGGCAGGCTGGCAGACAGACAGACTGACTGACTGACTGGCTGACTGACTGACTGACAGACAAACAGATACATCGATACATCGATGCATAGATACATAGACACATAGATACATAGATACATAGATGCAAAGGTACATAGGTACATAGATGCATAGATACATAGATACATAGATGCATAGATACATCGATACACGCATCCACGCATCCACGCATCCACGCATCCACGCATCCACGCATCCACGCATCCACGCATCCATGCATCCATCCATCCATCCATCCATCCATCCATCCATCCATCCATCCATCCATCCGTGCAAACACAATGAACCGCGTTTGAAAACTGTGGTAAAATGTTGGTTTTAGTCGAGGGGTCATGGTTGAGACGGCAACCTCCTCTATATATATATTTACCCACCTGCAATACATATATTTGAAACCCTCCATTTCCCCAAAGGGCCCTTTTTGATCGTGCGGGTGTGGTGCGGGTTGATTTTGCAACAATGCCCAAATCTTGCTTCATTGCAACCCAGTGTATAGTTGTAAAAACCTTCATGTGTTTCTGAATGTTCTGACTCTAAAATTGGAACCAAACACGTTTGTTTTTTTTGTGCAACTGCCTCAATCCCCCCAATTCGTGTGGGAATCAGCAAAATATTTGCCAATTTGTTTGCTGTTTGTGATATGACTAGATGACTTGTACAAGTTGCCACGTCGCACATATTCTTTCCAATCCGGCCAAATTTCAGCATTGGCATACCTCAAGATTTAGGGCCCCACATATCCGCCAAAAAAATTGGGGTCCGTCCGGTGACAACATACCCAGCTTGACGGTCAAGAGGAACATGTTTGTTTGATTCATCATGTTCTTTTTGTGATTCATCATTATGGTTGCAACCGATTGCATGCGGGGATGGGTGCAAATTTGGAACCCGGGAAACCCCACAGATTTGGACGCGACAAGATGGCAACTGATTCGTATCCATGGAGTTCACCTCAGTTGAGCCAACTAAACCGACAGAAACCCATCGTTTGCGCCTTCCTGGTAGTTGGTTTCTGGATCCCACGTGAGGTACTGAGTTTGAAGGTGCCATTGTCGCCACGTTCCACTTCATGGCGTCCAGGTGAGCCATCCGAACGGATGATTTGGATGGATTTTCGGATCTTAGTTTCGATGTTTCAATGATTTCTAGGATTTTCTAGCTGATTTGAACTGATTTGAGATGATTCCAAATCATCTTTTAGCAATTTGCTCCAGATCTTTCCCATCCCTCGTCGATCCTCAACCAACTAGCTGCGCTGTGCCAGGAGCGACAAACTCATCGCCTTGAAAGAAGCCTTCTATCGCCAATCGGCCCCGAACCTCACGAACCTCTTTGCCACGGTGCGCCAAGTAAAGCCGGAAAGGGGATGGCCTTCAGTGAGCTTAATTTACCCACGTTGAGGCTACCATTGCCATCGGATGAGTAAAGCCCTGATACCATGTTTTGACCATTGCAACTCTGATAGTGCAGGAGAAAGCTGGAATTTGGAAGTAGCAGATACACCAAATGTATCCAAATGTACAGTACATTACAGTGTTTTAAGCTTCCGTCATACTTGTTGAATGGCTGTGGGACAACCTCAAATCCTGGCTGTATACATCCATACATCCACCTACGATAGATGCATAGATCCATAGATCGATCCATCCCGTCCCATCCCCATCCCCATCCATCCATATACATGTGTGTACACGCACATGTGTATATGCGTAAAGATATGTGTATTTACATGTATCTGTGTTGGTATACAATGATGTATACGTACAAGTGTTTTATGCATGTATATGTGTACATGTATGTGCAGGTGTATGTTTAAATACAGCGTACCTATATATGAATCAGGGTTAGGGAAGCATCGGCAATGTGCTGCAGAGTGGCAGGTCTTGGTCTTCTTCGTGGTTATCTATTTCCAAGGTGCTGGATTGGACATGAGGATCAGAATACTGTAGGACATCCCTCTCGCCAAATTGAAGTCCATTGTGACTCATGCCGCAAGAGGCCACGAAACCTGACAGGTTTCAAAGTGGACTTACCTGTGAAGTATCAGAAGGTTCGTGGACAGCAGGTCGGACTGGCTTTCCAACAGATGGTCCGCATGTCAGAAAGGATGCTAAACCGCATCTTGGTTGTGGGAAATCCTGCTTTAAACTTATTTCATATTAATGTTCACTCAGGAACCACAATTTTACAGGGATTTCGTCGAATCGTTGAAGCCTTCGTATGTTTTTTTCGCGAGTCCCATGTGGCCAAGGTTAGGCATCAAAACTTGCGCGCCAGGGTTCCTATCCCATCAAGCTCTTCTACACCTCCAACATTCCCATCATCCTGTGCCTTGGACGACGGATCCGGATCCGACGGATCCGAGGGTCCCGGAGATCGCGATTCCGACCAAGGCAGACGGCACTGGTGTCCAACCTGTACTTCTTGTCGCAGTTGCTCTACAGGCAAAATGGTTTCGTTGAAGGGGAAGATGTTTCGGACATATGGGAGATGTAGGATATATACATTGAGATTGGGAAATCACAAACAATCATGGCCATATATGATAAGATATGGGGATATTTATCGACAATACTATCTGTGTGTGATTAACCCCCAATCTATGTGGCAGTTCTGATTGGAACATTTTGTCAAAACCATGGGATGGAACAGATGGAACGGGGTACCCTTTTTCCTGACAAAACCAAGGGTATCATTCTCAGCAGAGTGTATCTGAAAAATCCAAGGCAAAAAACTGGAAGTTCTGCGGAACACGGGACTATTGTTGAGACTTTGCCTTTTGGCGCCATATAATCTGGTTGGTGGTTTGTAACATTTGGATTATTTTTCCCATCATCTTGGGATTTTCATCATCCCAACTGACGAACTCCATCATTTTTTTGAGGGGTAGGTCAACCACCAACCAGATATAGTTGGTTTATTATTGTTTTGCCAACATAAAACCATAAAGAACCACCATTAACCACTATTAACCTTGGGTAAAATATGAATAAACCAACTAGTAATTGTGTGGTCTTGGGGTTTCAGGAAGCCTTGGGCCCCTGGCACCTACCACCAGGCGCTTCAAGTCCAACATGCTGGTAAACCTGCTGGGTCAGTGGCAGGCGCGGTGATGGCTGGGAATTCTGCACGGTGGCTTTGTCTGAAAATATCGTACACTCACATCCCATGGTTTTAGAACATCATAATCATTATTATTGTTGTTGTTATCATTATTATTACTATACTACTATTATAAATTATAACTACTACTACTACTACTACTAATAATAACAATAATAATAATTATTATTATTTTTATATTTCAGATCATATTCCCCATTTTTTGATTTCCAGTTTTGGGTATCCCGGTCTCCCCCATTTTGGGACATGGGATTTCGCTCACCACCAGGAAGCAGATTTCGGTGGCCAGTCTATCCCAGTGGGCGGCTTTGCATACTACATCTCTCCGCCCAACAGCGTGCCTTGGCTCCCGGCCACCCACCAGGGTGGCAATTTTCCAATGGTGAGGACTACACCACCACGAAACGTGGAGTTTTCCAATGGTAAACTAGATCTGCAGTACCTTTCTCAATATCATATATATATATATATATATGTCCATATTTTTGTGATATGTCTACATACGTTTACATGTACACAACATACATCCATATGATATTGGTATATCTGCACAGACATATGGCGATCACTTTTGAACCGGACACAAATGCTTGTCGCTACGAAAGATTCGGATACTTCCTGTACCTGTCCATGTATCCAAGGGCCAAGCTCGATCAAGTCCATTGTAGCATCCGTCGAACTGGAATTGCTCTTCACTCTCAGGTTCAAAGCCCTTCAAGGTTTATATCTGACAGACGATACCATATGGATCCAAATGGGATGTCCATTATTTTTAACGAAAAGGGTAGGAAGCATGGCTGCTCAAGACATTCGGATCCAGCAGCCCCTTCTTGGTCAGGTCTCAAACATCTGGGAGGATCCGCTCCATGCGTGGTGCCCAAGGAACTCATGATCTCCGTTATGTTTCACTCAGCCCAGTACGTCCTGGACCCATCTGGACCCCAAGTGATGCAAGATCTATCCCCAACTGGACGACCTGGACGACCTGGCACCGATAAAGCATGAAAAGAAACCGCCATGGATCGTCCCGAGGCTCTGATTTACGTGTCCTTTGTGCTCATTTCCTGCGCTCTGTTCTCCAAGTTCTGGATTGAGGCAGAACGCACTGTCCATTTTGGGTCTGTCCGAAAATGGGGGGGATTCAACCCCAAGGTCCCAAGGTGGTCATTTTAAGAGGAACCATCAATTTGGGGTAGACGATTTTCAGATGGTCAACTTTGCGGTCGCTCGATGTTTCCACCCGACATTTATCACTGGGTATGACTTTTTGGTTTGTCAGGGAGCTTATCCCTTTGGGATCTTTGGGCAGCCAGCTCGGGTTTTTGGTAGACACATTTACATACTCCATGATCTCCATGTAGTTCAACGGGGAGCACACAAAAAATATCGCTTAAATTGGGCGAAGAACATCTGGACAGCGAGTGGATCAGGAGTTGGATCTTTTTTCAGGTTTTCTGACGGAGCTATAGAGGTCTCAATTTTTTTGTTTCCCCTTCAGAAGTTTCCCCATCGCAGTTTTCAGGTGTCCGGTTCATCTCCTCGAGATGTGGCGAAACAGCTGAGAGATAACTCCATGGTCTTCAAAGGTGCTGCTGCCCAGCTGGAAACGCGGCCACTGATTGGTTGAAGGACTTGAAAGTCTGAGGAATCCCATTGGGCCATGGGCCTTGAAATCACCAGAAAACTCGGAGTAGCTGGCTGTTTGTAGTTTCTGGTGAGAGAATCAATGGGAGTTGCAGAAACTGCTCAGATTGCTCCGGAGAACTGTGGAAGGTAGGTAGATTGCCACTTTCAGGTGTTGCTTTGAGGCCTCCCGAGCGAGAGGTAAACCGGTCAACCGGTAAACCCGCCCCTTGAGATGGCCTGCCCCTGAGGTCACCGAGAAGAGTCTTTGTAGCGACCTCAAGTCAATCAGGGGTAACGTGTTCTTCTAATTTTACGAGATTCTCACGGTACTCATTGCTGTAGTACCAACGAACCAAGGGGTGTTTTGTTTTTGGGAACTCAGGCCGTGCTTGTTCAGCTTCCCGACAGCCAAGGTTGAAGGTACTTGACATGTATATCCCGACAGCTGCTGCCTTTGGAGGAATGTGCATCGGTCTGGGCCCCAGGTTGATGTGGTATGGATGCTGGGCCGTGGAAGGCCTTAAAATTGATGAAGATGGCGGTGTTGCTTAAATCATTCTGGATGATCGATCCAGAATAGCATTTTGTAATGGAGTAATTGAGGAAGTCTACTTCAGAGTATGGTTTCGAAGGGGCGTATTTGATACTCCCGGTTGGTTAATGGGTTAATGCTGATATAGATTTGGGCAATTCTTCGTTGTAAACACGTTCCACCTAGAAAACTGGCATCTCCTGCGGATGTTGACAAAGGATGCTGCTTGGTCCTCGTTCCCACATCCGTGGCATCATCCCAGTAGACTCAGACCACCAAGCAGATTTGGTATTTCAGTGGACTCCGAGGCATGCTAACCATCATGGCGGATTTCTTGGGAGCCATTGGTTCTGGAACCGGTATTCTGCTGGCAGCCGCCCGTCAGATATCTCGATATGGGGGGGATGGAAAGGCCGCACTACGACCGACTGGAGAGCACGCTGAGGGTATTAACAAACGCGCCAGTGACACCGACTGGGGCGGAATCTTCCAAGCAAACTTGAGAGGCTGTTGAACAACTTACTGTAAGTACTGTAACTTAAAGCAAAGTTGATGCGTAGGGAAATGATGCTGGGTCCAAGTCACTCAAGACGGGCCAGTGATCAGCTGTTTCGGCCCTACTGTAGACCTTGAAATTGGGATATGGGGATGGGTCAAAAGTACTGGTGGAATCAACATCCACTAACCAGCTATGACCATCCGGGTACCATCCGGGTACCACCCGGGTACCAGGGTTTTGACTCATCGCCATATGGATCTTCCAGCAAAGATCTGGTAAATCGGACTTTGCCACAGATCTCCATCTCCGAGTCCATCTCTGGTTCACGTTGCGCCGTTTGAGGTGACCATTATCTACCAATACTTTGAGATGTTCTACAAGGTCACGGGTCACGTTTTGGGAGTTCAGCCCAAGTTGGGATCAACGGATGATGTTTACATTTTCCCATTTCGGGGCACCGCTAGGTATTTGACCATTGGTAAAACCTTGATTTGGCGACACGACTGAAATGGTCTTATCTTTATTGTCTGTCTTGTTCTTATGATTGTAGCTATTTTCACTAATTTCTAGTAGTATCTCATTTCCTTAAGACTTTTAGTTGTCATGAGTTATCATCACTATCCGCATTCTCATTTTCATCATTATTGTGAATATTTGTTGGTGATCCGTTACCTATTGCTATCATTATGTTCGCTTTCTCGGGCCCAAACGTGTGGGCCAATTTGCAGTTTTCTGAACGTCCAGGAGAAGGAGCAAGGCAACATGCTCTTCTAATCTGCTCTTCACGTCCCTGTGGCAGTACTGGGGGGGGTTGAGCTTTGTGAAATGCTGCTTCAGAGACGTGAAATGATAAGACTGTTCGGTTCTTCAAATGCGTTTTTATTTTGCATCCCAACGAACTCACGATTTTTCTGAGGGGTTGAAACGATCAAATAAGAGCACGGCCGCCAAAGTGCAGGCAAGATGGGTGTCTACACCCAACCAAAGTGGGAGTAGAATGAACAAACTTTGGGAAGTAACAAAGAAAAACGGGGGGGGGGAGGGAATTATTCAATTGGAGGATTGCCACCGAGGGGGATGCAATCAAGACCAACCAATCAAAAGATACAAGTACTGGAACTTGAGAGCACATCTGGTGGGTGGGTCCCCATGGGTAGACAGACAAGGAAGGCAGCCAAAGATTGGCGTGTCTGAAAATTGGGTATAGCCACAACATGGTGATTTTTTCAGCAAAATTTTGGTGTACCCTATTAAAAACCAACTGATAGCAAGCATGATTATTGGTGAATCCCATGGTGATAATCATGGTCATTAATAATAATAATAATGATAATAAGAATAAACATGCTAATAATAATAAACATAATAATCATGGTAATCAGTAATCACCAGAATAACCCATTATTGATCATTCCCCAATGAATTTTGCTGTACCCTACTTCTTTCAGATGGAGCTGATGGTCTCATGTCAAGGCCAACTTCTTTGCGTGAATGTAGTGGGGCGTGGTGTTCTCGCGCCAGTGGAATTGAGTGAAAACAGCACTTTTTTGGGAGGTACAACCGGTACAACCGTGTGTAGATGTAGTTTCTAAGAATCGTTTCAAGTTTCAAGCATCATCTTTGTTTGTGGTTGTCTAGTTGACAAGTTTTGTTTTGGAAAGGATCTGAATCACATTGAAACAACTAGCAGTCAGAGTGCTGGACATTTCAGCGATCCTCGGCCGAAGATAAGCTTAAAACAGGCCGTGGCAAAGTGCCCGGCGGTAAAAGTGGAGATGGCTCTGCAGAAGTTAGCTGACTCCTATTGATTTTAGTCCTCCGCACTAAATTCACGACAGATCTTTGGGGTTCAAAGATGTACAGATCTGATTTTGGGGATGGTTCAGATCCCTACCCAATACCACTGAATGAAGCCAGATAGCTTCAAAATCACTGGGTGAGTTTTTGGCCGTCCCAACATGGAGGTTACATATCTTCCAAAAGATCTAGGGAAATCTGCCTTTCAAACATTCCAAGAGATTCCAAGACCTGGGATCTTTTTCTTCTTCTCCAACTTTTCTGGAAAGAATGAAGCAACACATCTCAGAAGGAGCTCAGAGCCGTGCTCCGGTCCGCGGAAATTGAGTCCCTCAGCCCTCACGATGGGACACCAAAATCGACGAGGGCCCCGGCGCAGCCGGCATTAGGAGAGCCAGGAGACGGATGCCCCGAGAACAGCACGGTATGGATTGATGAGTCGAGGATTTCTCTGAAAATCTGGTGTCATTGGAAGGTTTCCTAAAATGGGGGGGTACCCCGAAATCATCCAAATCAGACCATTTTGATCCATTTTGATAACGAAACCCATGGTTGGGGGATCCCCCACTAAAACAGAAACCCCCATTTGGTAAAGCCAATGCAAAAAAAACATAATTTAAGGAGATGAATTTTACCACTGATCAAACAATGGCAAGTCATTTGGGAAGGAGGTACCTCCAATGAGCTTTGGTTCACAAACAATATGCAACCATTTTATCCATGGATGTGAATGGTATATCAGATGCCAACCTGGGTTTGTCTGAAGATGGGCGACAGTCATTTTTTTCCATGGTGAATCATATAGTTTCATAACCTGAGATTCCAGAGCCTGGAGTTGCCAATTCCTTGGAATTGGCAACTAACATCATTTACATGATGAACATCTTAGCCATGTTATAGCCCTTAACAGGATATTAAAGGCATATCCATCAAATGCCTTAGCCGTTGGTTGCTGCATCCCATTCTTCGTTCTCCAAATCGCCGCCGGGTGGCCCTTGCGAGCACCAAACGAGCGCCCTCCAACCGGGGGTGGACAAAAATCCAACATGGGATGGGCGGCGATGTGCGGCTTGGTCAAATGATGAGTAAATTTCCAGCAAACGCTTCCTAAATGCCTTGTAAATGGTTGATAAGTGGTTGGTAAATTGTACATTGTGAAAAAAATGTTAGCAAATGGTTGGACGTGCACTCCAAGCTCGGTTGATTCTTGGCAAAACAATGGGCACACGACTACCCCCCAAAGCCGTTTAGTGAATGGATGATACTCCAGCTATCTGCATTTAGGCCAACTTCAGGCATCATTCCACTTAGTAACTGGCTAGTATTTGTGCTCAGCCAGATACATGGGGCAATGCCTGCTAGCGGATCAGCAACAGTGGTTCCTGTCCAGCCCATAGGCCCATAGGCTTCGGGTAGAGGTGTGGCTATGCCATGATGTCACTCCAATCCCTGCTGTTGGGCAGCTCTTCATGCCAAGATATTCACGTGAAATCGATGGTGTAAACCTCGGGTTAATTTATGTGGCGGTACCCCCAAATAGCGATAATCTGCTATTAAACTGGTACCATCCCCCCAACTAGACAGCCCGGGGGTGAATAAAAGTCCGGGGTTGCCATTACAAATCAATGGAAGAAAAGATCACACAAAAAGAATGTATAGATGATTTCCCTCTACCACCAAGACCATTTGGGCCTGTCTGAATACAGTGTAACCCCAAATTTGATGGTCAGGCAACATATACCTTACCTATGTAATTTTCAGACCCACGGACATATCATATTGATGGTTGTTATGTGAGTGTGTATATATATATATATATGTATATATATATGTATTATCATCCTAGATTCTATCCTCAATATTATCATATTATGCATCCCTATTAAATTATATCCCATTAATTCCCAATGAATTGGATATATCAGGATACCTGTTTATTCAGAATTCATGGGATATCATAGGGACATCTTCCCGAATTCCCCACTTACACCTATACCCTCCAGTAATCAAACGTGGCTTGCTGGAAAATCCACTATTTACTTCGATTATTTTCCCGGCTGTAAGCTTGCATTTATATAGGAATTTACCAGCCAGCCATGTTTGATTACCAGAGGGTATCAAGGGTTAAATGAGGTAACATGTCAACCAATATATATCCCCGATATATATATATATATGTATATATGCCCCCCCCAGTATATATATATATCCCAAGATATAGATCAATTCCCCAAGATATTCCCCAATGTACACATGCATATATTAGCTATGAAACATCTTGTGGAAGATTTAAACCGCGCCGCTACGCGCCAAGGTTTGCGCAGTGCCAATGAAACCTTGGACCAGATCCAAAAGAGCCTCGAGGCGACTCTGCGGAGGGATATCCTGGGAAAAATCTTGGGATATCGTGAGGATATGAATGAGGATACCCTCTGGTAAACGTTTACATAGCTATGGAAAATCAAGATGTTTAATGGGTAATTCAACTATAAATGGCCATTTTCAATAGCTATGTAACAAATTACCAGAGGAGATACCATGAAAGTATGTACAAATCTTGGGATATCATGAGGATAATAATGGGAGAATGGATGCACATGGGGTCCATACCTGGTAGCTTAACAATTACGGAGCATGGCCCGTTTGGTTCGATGTTTACAAGATACATAGCAAACCTTAACAAAGATAGAAAAGTGACACCTGTTCCTAAAATAGTGGTGTATATTACTTTATATCTACATCATCTCATATATATATATGTTATGCGTATATATACATATACATATACATATACATATACATATACATGCATACATACGTACGTACGTGCATACGTACATACATACATACATACATGCATGCATGCATACATACATACATACATACATACATAAATATGGCTCAAACTTAGGTAGCCCAGGATTTGGATGGCAAGGGGTGGGCCCATGATCCAACTTCTGTGGCTCCGGTCTTGATGTTACCGACCATCCCAGTGAGGGAAAATTGATGGAATTCATGGAATGATCTATCGAGTGATCAATGGATTAACCATGAAATCAATCATTCTCCATGGTTTATCACTATGATTACATACTATGTCATACTATGTGTTCTACTGCTGACCATTTTCAAAAATCCCATAGAAAAACATCATTGCGCTGTTGGGGCAGGCTTACTTGGAGACGAAGCGGGCTGCCTTCCCGTCACTCGGCGATGCCCAGAACCATTGGGAAAGCCACGAATTTGAGGTGTGCAACGAACTTCGGAACATTCTTGGGACATATGTATATACAATTATATATATATACATTTATATTTTTCTAGTACTTTCCCAGTTGTTGATGTTGCTTGTGATATCCTAACAGTTTTCTTCCTCAATGGCAGCCTTTGAGGCGTTTCTACTTCTTGTCGGACGACGAGTTGTTGAGCATCATGTCTCAGACCAGGCGGTTTTGACACGGGCGGCGCGGGTGGCTACTCGTTTTTTAATGAGACATTTGGCGTAGCTCTCCGGGTTTATCCCTGGAAGATGTTGATGATGTTGATTTTTCCCCGGAAAATTTGATGCATGAGTTGGCATGAGGTTTCCAACATAGAAGCAGATTGGAACCAATGATACTCTGGCTGTTTTTTTTTGGGGGGCCGAAATCCTGATAGGTAGAGGGTCCCGATGGCGCCTTGGATCAGGGGATGTTTGGTATCCTTATTGACGTGTCATTTGTGCACCGAAAGACTCACTTGAGAGCCAGTCTGTCCGGAATTTCTTTGGACAACTTCAAATTCCACCAGGGTTTTGAACGATTTGAAAGGGAAACCACCTTGGCTTTGGAGCATCTCCCATTTCTGGACAGACACCAGATCACATGGAAATCTATGGATAGATCTCCTCGTGGGAGTTCTTGGGGTCACACAAAAAACTCCATCCCACCGCCCTTCAAGATCTATATACATGTGCCGCAGGCCAAAGGTTCAAGTTTCATGCAGTCATCATTTGCACCAGGAGATGTGAAGCGAAGCCCCATGGACTTGTCGGTTGTAGACACCTAGAATGAGTCCCTTCTCTTCAAGGTTTAGGACCATGAAACAGAGGGAAAAAACCATCCAAAGTGCTGCGCTTTCCAAGTCTACAACGTAAAAATGATGTCTGACTGTAAAAAACACGTGTTTTCGCCGTGATACAGCTCCACCTTGGCTCCCCAACACTTCCTATCCATGCCTCGATCGGAAATGATGCGCGAATGCCTGCGGCTGAGGAGAGAAGATGACTCTTTTGGATTGACTTATGAATAAGAACCATGTTGGATCCACTTCATTTTGAAAACCAGACCTTTTGATATACAACAACAATAATATCAGTTACTATTAATATCAGTTACTATTAATTTTCATCCATTTAATATATTGGATCATCATTTTTTTAAATTTACATCTTAATAGTGCCGCTATTTGATTTTGGGATTCCACTTTTGACATTGACCGCAGAACGGAGCCGCAGGCCTTCGCAGCCGCAGCGTTTAGTCAACGCATCCATCAGTGCAAGAAATGGTCAGAGGCGAAGGGTTGGGAGGACCATTTTATAGTATAAATAATTATAAAACATAATATAGTAAGATATTACTAATATCAACAATAATAATTTTACAAGAATAATAAATGTACAATAATAATAATAGTAACTAATAATAATAACAATATAGAGGACAAACCATGAAGAAATGGGGTGACTCATGGTGCCTCATGGAGATTTTCATGGGATGTCGATGGTTCACCAATGGGCAACATGGGATCATTTTTCTGAGACCCCAAGAGGTGAATTTCCAGAGCTGTGGAGACCCCAAGCATTTTTAGGAGGTAAAGAATCTACACACCTGCCATTTTCCACTAGGATCGTTATGTTAGATTTCCACTAGCGGATCGTCAGCCACATCGCCATCCACAATCGCAATCACTATGATCTCCACCCCCATCGCCATCGCCGTGACCATCACCATAATAATGATAATAATATCCATCACGATAATACTATACTACTAATAACAAAAATAATCATCACCATCACCATCCCCATCCCCATCATCATCATCGTCGTCGTCGTCGTCATCATCATCATCATCATCACCATCACCATCACCATCACCATCACCACCACCACCACCACCACCATCATCATCATCATCATCATGATCATGATCATGATCATGATCATGACCATTATCATGTCAACCCCGAGTAATAAACCGCGGTTTATAAATTAGGGGTTCTCCCAATGGCGAGGACTTGCTACTTAAATGGTACGCCCCTTCAAACAGCACAAGGGGTTTCATTTACATATATGGGGTTGACATTAACCACCACACGATTTTTATGGCAACACACATTTGGAAATTGGGGTTGGATGGAATAGAACCGACCAACAACTATCTCGAACCAACCAACAAAAGGCCTGGGAATAGGTCATTTTCGCCATAGCAACCTGTAGTTGAACCATTCCAAAATGGCGCACCAGAACGGTCTTACAATATCAGATGGGAAAAAAAACAACAGATTTTGGAGTACTTGGTATTGACCCACACCCACATGTATGGCTACAACAAGCTGAAATGAGGCCTGTTCGACTTGTCAATAGGGTTTTCCAACCACTAGCTTTAAATCATCCCAGTACTAGGATCAGTACTGGTTGATGGGGGGCATTGGATATGGTTTCAGGCCAAAAAAACCTGGTGTGCAGTGGATTTTTGATCCCGACGAGGACTTGGCTTTTCTCGGTTTCGGATTTTTGACCCTCATTTTCAGACATGCCGTTGCTGATGTTCCAAGAATTACAGGGCGAATTCCATGAAATCCCCATGAAATCACCATGAAATGCTCATTTTCCCGGGAAAATCCACCATTCTTCAGGCCATATGGCTGCTCTCCACTGCGCCCTCCCGGCGCCACGTTGCGGACCTCATCTGCCACGGTGCGGCCCTGGGACGGCGACGGCGGAAAGCGCCGTGGCGCCGGGCGGTGGCACTGCAAAGGAAGCTGCGGGGAGAGCGGATGGAGGCGCTGCAAAAACATGGGGAGAATTATTTATTTGAGCTATGGTCAATACTCATGGTTAATAACCATTAATAGGGGCTAGTCATCCAATGGTTCATAGGGATTTATAATAACCATTATAAGGATCCTTATTATGGATGGGATGATAGGTGTTCATGGGGAGAATTACCCTCTGGTTATGTCAAAATAGCTATTGAAAATGGCCATAGAAATAGTGGATTTTCCCATGAAAAATGGTGGATCTTTCCATAGCTATGTTAAATTACCAGAGGGTATCTGGTTATTTGATGACCCAGCTTTTTGGGATATCTGGTTATTTGATGATAAATAACCTTAAGTTATTTATGTTATTTGAAATCACCAAATGTTTATGGAGGTTATTTCAAATATCCCAGAATCCCAGCCATAAATGTCCCATACAATTTAACATCCAATGGTTTAATGGGATATTTGGCATCCGATAGAGGTTATGTATATACATCAAAGGAGGATATCCAAATAGAGGAGCCGTTAATGCGATATCTTAAAATTGGGGGAGGAGGGGTAATTACGTCAAGTAATAGTCAGGGTTTATGAATCAGAAATTAGCATTAATATATATATATATATAATATAATTGTATATGGAGGCTTCCAAAAATGGGGGTAGCCGTAAATCATCCATTTATGGATGGATTTTCCCATTATAAACCATCCAGCTATTGGGGATCCCCCATTCATATCATGATGAACTGATGGCATGTAGATGACCCAATAGTTACAGTCAATCATTTTGATGCTTCAATCTGGGCAACTAACAATATAGTTGATGTGCTAATATATGTAGATACGTATTAATTAATTATATATATACACATTGATTATATATATACACATACAGTACACATTATATACTCATTTCATAGTAGTATATACTATGGGTAATATATACTTTTGATGGGTCAATTAGTCTCAATTCGCCCCACTTCCGGTGTGGCCTCAGTTGTCGTCCATCTTCTACAACCTGCTGCTGGGTGCGCCAGAGGAATGGCGGAAGAGCTTCCTGTTGCTCCAGGTTCCTGTGAGACGCCCTTCAGCTTCGGGTCTGAAGAGTAGGGCTTACATTCACACTTGAGTCGGATTCACAATCTAAGACCAACCAAACCACAACTTGTTTTTGGCTTTGAAAGTCAAGACTAAGTAAACCATGGAATTTTGGTCATTTTTCTCCGTAGATCATCCACTATTTTGGCCTCCGCAGTGCTAGGAGATGCGACAAGAAGAGATTGAGACCTCCGTTGTGTCGTTCAGCACCGTCATGAGACCGGCGGCTGAAACCGATGGCGGTTGGAGAATGGCATGGACCTTGCTGCGGAGTATGTACCTTTGGAGAAGGATTCAGCACTTTTGGCATCACCTTGACCTTGGCTGCCCCTTCAGGGTCCATTGATTCACACCTGGTTTTTTGATTCTGTCAAAGCCTAGACTTTTGGGCCTTGCGTTTGCACAGCAGGCAATGCATTGCGGCATTGCGGCATTGCCTCTAAAGATTCAAATTTTTGGTGTTTTCGCGAGCTTTGCACCATGAGAAGAGTCCCATGCCCTTTATGAGGCCTTTTGCCACACTTGTTGGATGGTTTATGGTGGTTTTTATTTCAATTTCGCTCATCCACTGTTATTGGGGAATCGGGAATGGCACCTCTTATTATCGTCACTATCATTCTTGTTATTGTCAATTGTCATTATCATTATCACCATTGGATGTTGAAACACACATATGTAATATATATATATATATATATATGTATATATATATATAAATATATATATATATATATATATATACATATATACATATATGTATAAATACAGTATATACATATATTTACCTGAATGTGCTCACGATTTTTTTTTTCTTCGTCTTAGGCAATGCGGCAAGTTGTGTCCAGAAGTTGTGCCAGGCACTTTTCAGTCCGCCTGGATGCCATCAGCTACAGCTCTGCTATGCCCAAGGCTGCAAGGCTCGCCGACATGGGGATTTTCAGGATTTTCCTCAGAATTACCTTCTGGTTATGTCAAAATAGCTATTGAAAATGGCTATTTATAATGGATTTTCCCATGAAAAATGGGTGATTTTCTATAGTTATGTAAACGTTTACCAGAGGGTAGCATTTAAATCCAATTTAAGGGGAGCCTCCATTTTGAGACAACCTCGTATCATATCATCTTATAGTATTCACATATATTGACATTCGTTGAACAGCTTTAACCAACAAAGATGGGGAGAAGTTGGATACCCAGCTGAAATCCTGCACCAGTTGGATGGGAAGTTTATCCCCTTGCCTAAAACACTCCTATTATTCACAGCAGTCTTTCATAGTTAGCTGTTGCCAACTGGTGCATGATTTTGTCCACAGTTGTTAAAAAAAATGATTCTTGGGAGTGTAAAGTTTTAAAGGGGTTGCCATTTCTCGCAGCTGTCACCCCGCCCCGCCCACAAATGAACCTCCATCTTTTAAATCTTACCCCACCATTGGTCAATTGGAGCCGCAAATCGTTGATGATTCATTTCGCAGGTTTCAGTCCCCATTTTTGATGGATAGAATCCCCATTTTTGGTGCATAATTCCTAAATGAATCATCACATTTCCCCATAGATACTTTGCATTTGACGCCATAATTTCATTTGCCCAAATTTCCCCAAGATTTCAATTTGATCTTGCCATTAGATCAGTAAACTCAGTAAACTCCCAGGTGGCCGCTGGTTCTGGCGCTGACCTCCCAGCTCCGCTGTGCGCTGGGCACGGAGGACGTGGTGCTTTGCAGCGACGCTGCCAGGTGCTGCGCCCGCCCCGAAGGCCTGGAAGGCCCCGAAGGGCGGTGGTGGAGGGCGATGGAGATGCTGACGGCGGCGAGAAAACGTGGGGTAGAGATGAACCTTGGAGGATTTGATGATTTTAGTAGGGTTTTGGTGCATTTTAATGGATCTGTTGATTAATTTTAAATGGATTTTACTTGCATATTGACATTTCAGGATGTTATGGCACCCCCAAAAAAAACTTAAACAGGATGGAAAAGCTTAAAGTGACCGCTCTTTTAGTAGCATTTTACCTGCATTTATTGGGGTTGCTATCACTGGTCAGCCTGGGACAGATTAAAAACACGTTCGTTGATCTTCTTTTGGGCAGTCTTCACCATGGATTTTCTCTTGATGTTTGGTGGAATTCATGTGCCATCCCCCAGTTTATTCATATGGAGGGTAACATTGCGATAGTAGATTACGTGGGGACTAGACTAAAAACCCCCCAATTTTGATCCTACATGATCAGTTACAGCGTTGACAAATTCATGGGTCGATGTGATTTTTAGCCAATGAACAATTCTGTTAGATCAATCTTGGGGATTCTTTGGGTATGGCTTCAAAGACTCACCAAAAGTAAAATCACGTACCCTCTGGTTATGTCAAACATAGCTATTGAAAATGGCCATAGAAATAGTGGATTTTCCCATTAAAAATGGTGATTTTCCATAGCTACGTGAAATTACCAGAGGGTACATTGGAGATGGGTTTATTGTGGTGCTTACCATTACTATTAAGCCCGGATGAATTAAAATAATTAAAACACCCTGGTTACCCGGTTGATGAATTGGGTGGTTGCCATACACAAGGATGAGTTCTCTATTGGAAGTTGGATGAGATGGTGGATCTGGCTTGGTTGGAGACTATAGGAGCCCCCAAAATAGATAGAAAAGCAATAATGATATATACATATATTATCACTATTCCAGTAGGATTTTCCACATTTCTGCATCTTTTGTGTCTGTTGCTATGAATGCTTTCTTAGATGTCATGACACTTATGCCACTCACAATCTCGCTCCAAGGAACGCCCTGGCCTTAAGTGCTGCCTGTGCTCAGTGGATCGACGGCTTGCAGCTCTTGAGCTCCTCGCGCCGTGGACGCATGGCTGTGAGTCGCGTGGTGCAAGGCATGGCACAGGATACCTGTGGTAAGGCTGAGCAGTGGCGCTGGGCCATGCGCATTTTTGAAGCCGAGAGGTTGGAATCTTGGATGAAGGGAGATGGAAAACTCTCCATGTGGCTTATTACAGACGGCAATTTTGCGACATGGAAATTGTACTGCATTTTTTTTTCTAAATGTATGCTTTTCTTTCCCCATGGGAGTGACTTTTCACAGAAATGGTGATGGTCTAGCTCTTCAGCGTGGGAGTTTGAATGCTGCTTTGATGGCAATGATGGGAAGGTAGCAACATGCTGATCATATTTTGAAACAGAAACATATTTGTTTATGATAAACCTGGTCAAGCTTTACTTTGTCTGTACCCCATGACTCCCGCGGTTCAAAGTTATTCTTACGTGGGAAAATTATTGCAATATCATTTTCGTGAGTTGTAGGCCACCAATGCATACTACACCAAATAACAGCCAAAAAAGCATTTGCGTTTGATCATGTATCATGTATCTCTCATTTTCTCGAAAAAAGAACTGCACATGAGACAGAATTCGATCCAACTGCCCCTTTGTTCAGACATGTTTGATCTGGTTGATTCATGACCTGAACGGCTGCGAATTTCCAGATCCAAGGATCCGGTCGGCTGCAGTAGCTGCATCAGCGCCTGCAAGCACTGGCGGATGGCGTTGACCTTCCTGGAGACCAGCAACTGCTTGGGACTGGAAGCCACTTAGGCTGAAACGATCCCAGCAGTTCTGTAGAGGAGCACTGTTGTTGTTCTTCTTCTTATTTTTCATATCTTTGTTCTAGTCTCATACCTGATGATGTCCCATTTTATCTATAGTATACTCATCACTTTTATACACACATATACATATACATGTACATATACATATGCATATACATATACATATACATATACATATCATCATAATCATATAACCATTGTGATGTGATGTGATATATATATATATATATATAAATAACATATTAGTAGTTATATATATATATTATGTATTGTATATAGTAAATACACATAACCTGAGGCCAGCATCGAATGCCTTAACGCCGCTGCTGCCAGCTCCGGCCGCTGGACGTGGCCGACGGCCCTCAGGCGGCTGCTGGACGTGAAGCTGCAGGTCTGGTGCTACCCGGATGAAGCAGTGGATATTCAGTAGTGAAATGACACACGCACACACATATATGAGCTATGGTCAATACTCATGGTTAATAAATAGGGGCTAGTCATCCAATGGTTCATAGGGATTTTTAATAACCATTATTTTTAAATGGGGATGGGTCAAAACCCTGGTACCGTGCCGTGAACCCCTAAAAATAGCTGGGATTTATGGATGTGAATAACCCACTAAAAATGTATCTATAGGTATTGACCCATACCCAAATAGGGATTCCCTATGTTACATCATGTCACATCTATATTGTTGTTGCTCATATTTTTTTTTGAGGTTAAACTAACGTACTAGTAAATCTTCATATTTAGCATACCTTCTTGGGGATTCGGAGTAGACGTGCATATTGCTGGGGGTGGTAAAGCCAGGATAGTCTCATCCATCTTTTTTTTTTTCCGCCACCCCCCGAAAAAGCATGGTGGATGTAGGGGATAAAGCACACATATTTGGGACCATGCGACGGGGGTGTTTAATATTAGGGAGATGGGATTACGGATCATCCACAGCTATGGGATTTTTGTTTTGGCTAAAACATATCCAACGCACATGATCAGATTGGATCACATTGGCGCTTTTTCTTCTCTATATCCATATGATGGTGGTACCATTTTTACGGTGAATGGGGATATAAAACCCATTAAAACACAATTACTCAAGGCAAGTCACAACCCACACTTATTTGACACCGGTTCAGCTTTCCAATTCGAAAAGGCTCCCAGTGGTTAAACAATCATCCATACATTAAAACTGATTATCCCGCTGTAGAAAATGGGTGTTTCCCAGGCACGTTGGATTCCTAAGGAATTTGCCAATGCAGAAATTCCAAAGACAGTCTTTCTAAATCACACACAAACCACAGTTTTCTGTTCATCAAAATCCAGATTCTCACCTCATAAAACCACCATTTTTCGCGTGATGAAGCTACGAAACCCCATGGTTTTTTGCCCTTTTTCCAGGCAAGCCTAGTGACCTTCAACCAAGCCCTGCAGCTTCCGGCCTGGCAAAAGTCCCTGCAGTTGCGGGAGAAGCTGGAGATGAGCCAGCTGGAACCGGATCAGGTGGGGTACATACACATTGGTATACCCAGAATTTTTAGTGTATTTACCAGTTTATCATATCATATCATATCATATCATATCATATCATATCATATCATATCATATATATATATATATGTCTATATCTCTGTATCTCTGTATCTCTATATCTCTATATCTCTATATACATATCTATATATATATATATATCTATATCTATATATCTATATGGGGTTAATGTGGTAAACCCCACTGATGCCATATAAACATCACTTGGTAATGGCCCTGCGACTTATTTTTTTCAGGTCACCGTGACGAGCTTGGTGTCAACTCTGGGGCAAGGCCTCCAATGGCAGCTGGCCATGTTGCTGAAGCCGGAGGCGTGGCGCAGCGGAAGGGTGTTCTCCATTGCAGAGGGTAAAGATAACCACAGCCTCTGTGGGAGTTGGGAGGTTTTCCAATTGAGATAGGAAAGTTCAACTTGGTTCAACAACCAATTTGAGCTATTTGATATATTTGTTTCTGGTATCAATGATGTTGTGTTAGAGCTAGAGATGATGTTTGTGTCGTTAATATTTCCAACTGACCAGCTGATTATTCCTGGCATCAGAGAGATCGTTCGCATTTTTGGTTGGGATCTGAACGTTGACCTACACCCAGAAGTACCTTGAAGAAGTGGTTTGGAGAAACCATGATAGCAGGTTATATCAAGTTATATCACCACTTTCATGGGTATCCTGAAAAATATTTACATGGCCAATTCAGCCATTCTCCCATTTCCTATGGTTCAAAGCCTCTATTCTCCTGGAAATGTTCGATTTCCTAAAAGCCACATTCTTCATTGATGGCCGACATTCTCCTGGAAAAAGATATCGCTCTGGCTGGTTGAACACCCAAGGACTTTGATGGATTAGAGTCCAGCATTTTTGTTGAATGAACCTGATTTTTAGGACAAACCACGTGTGTTGCCACGAAAAAAAACAAAACACATCCCTCTTTGATTGCTGGAAATCACGGTTTTTGATGGGTAGTAACTCTATAGATGTGACATCTGGCCAATCATATCACTGTTTTTTCTCCTATAAATCTCCGCCATGGCAGGCCTCCACTAAGGCGCGAGGTGCTATCGCCTCCATCAGCAGCTGGCGCGAGGCTTTGATGGAGGCCAGGAGCTGCAGGCCTGGACCATCCTGAAGATCATGGATATCATGGGCTTATGTTTGGATCACCACATATCAAACCAATAAATCATGGATTTTTGTATGGATTTTTGATGTGATATAGAACCAAAGATATTGTAAGATATATCACTGATAATATCAGCCTGTATCTCAGTGTGACTCTCTGTTTTCGACTTTGGGTGATTGGATCAGATTTTTGGTGATTGGAATTGGTTGTTGACCTGTTCGGAAAGCGCTAGGCCTGTGATCAGCAGCATCTTGCCCCGTTTATGGCCGAAGTGGCGGACGGCTGGCCAAGTCTTGAAGGATTTGACCGACTTAGGGTCTGACAACCCAGGGGCACTGTGGGCCGAGGACACCCTGGATGGGATGTTCTGGTGAGAATATAGTGAATATAGATCTTCCTGGTAGTTTGGAGCCTCATTTCAAGAAAAGTCGCTGTCTATTTGAGTATCTAAGCAGAGATTCAGAGATTCACTTGTTTTTGAGGTTCCCTTAGTTTGAGAAACACCAAAATCAGGGTCTTCGACCCAGTTTCTCCCAGATCGGGTTGGACGGTGTTGTCCTGGGTCGGTGGAAGCCTGAAGTTGGCTTCCAAGACACTTGGCTGGCCAAGGAGCCTCCAAGTGGCAACCTACGGTGCAGCCGCCTTGAGCCTGGGCAGCAGCAGCTGGCGCTGGCCGCTGCAGCTGCTACGGGACATGGCGTCGCAAGGCCTCGTGGCCAATGTGGGGAGGCCCAGGTCGCAGCTGTTGGTCCTCCGGGTGTCTCTTGCTATCCTTAGGGGGTCAAGTTTCTGTTGGAACATGTTGGGTGTCCAAAAAACAGATATAGGTGGGATGATGCCATGCTATTTTCCCCACATGTGCCACATGTTTCATGGATGTGCCAAGGCGCTGTCCCTGAACTCGGCCTTGGCCGGTGGAAGATTCCCCTGGCCCCGCGCGCTGCAGCTGGCCATGTGTGGAGCCTCCAACGACTATGTAGTGAACTCGGCACTGGCCTGCATGGCGCGGAGCACAAAAAGGGCCATGATGGGGTGCTGTGGAGTGGGTCCAACCATGGTACGATTTTCATAGGATATTATATATATATACATATTATGTATATAACGCTAATTATCAAACCTGGAACTATATAGATGTTGATTCTGAGATGACGATCCTAATTCCACTAGAATCCCTTTATTTCCCTTTTCTTTGGGCCAGAAAAATGCCAGGAATCCAGAGGCTGTCCAGGAGCACCTCTGCAAATGTTTCGATGCCATCAGTTTCGTCACCTTTACCGAGGCATCGAGCTGTTTTCTCGGGAATGACGGAAGGGATGGGGGAAGCGGAAGGAGAAGCTTTGGCAGATTGGCTTTCGGATCTTTTCGGAGTTTCCACCTTTGTTGGGATGGGATGGCATCAGTGGGATACATCTATATATCCTGGACTTGTTGTGTCCTCTGAGCCAGGAAAAGAAGAAGGACATCATCGACATGAATGACATGATCAAAGAAAAGGTGCACGACACCGTTTCTGAAGTTTTGGGTGCTTGGAATTTGCTCCACTTTTTTGACGGGAAACGAGACTCCTCTTTTGGGGATCCTGGGTTGCCTAATAGCTGGAATACTGTATAACTCTGTTTTATTCAGCTGAAAAAACAATTAAAACTCTTCATTTGACAAAGATGATAATATGTGTCAAATGGGGAACACAGCCATTAAACATGATTAAAAAGAATCAAACATCATTAAAAACTATCAAACACCATTAAACATCATTAAACACCATTAAACACCATTAACGCATCATTAAACATCATTAAACACCATCAAACATCATTAAAAACAATGAAACATCATTATCCCGGCAAGAGACCCCAAACAGTTTGGGGGGGAGTAAAAGGATAATGTATTTTAATGTCGATGATGATGATGATGATGATGATGATGATGTTAATGTTAATGATGATGTTGATGATGATGGTGATGTTGTTGTTGTTGTTGATGATGATGATGATGTTGCTGCTGCTGATGATGATGATGATGATGATGAGGATGATGATGATGATGATGATGTTGAGGATCATGATGTCAAGGGACAGGAAGATGATGTTGATGTTGAGGAGAAGGAAGATGATGATGTTGAGGAGGAACACTTTGCACGAGCCTGCGCAGTCGAAACGCATGTCAAAATTTCAGGAGAGCCACTTTATACTAATTTATACGCCATTACTGTTAAAAAAAACATCATTCAAAATCATTAGAGATCATGAAACATCATGAAACGCCATTGAACACTATCAAAAACCCTCAAACATCATTTAAAACATTAAAAAAACTATGATGCTATCGATTCAGACCATTTCACCGCGGCCAGGTGCCCTTCACCACTCCCGTGCAGACCTCTGGAAGCCCTGTGGAGAAGTGGCGCCTTGCCTCGATGACTGCGCCCGCTGTGGCTATAAACCACCCGACTGGGAATGGTAACCGTAACGATAGCACCTTATTTACGGTGACTGGGGGATGGTAAACATGACATGTTTTTTTTTTTTTTAATCCATATTGGAGATATTGACCATACGAGAATATTTTTTTTAATGATGGGTATCTATGGTTATATCAATAATTAATGATATCATATTGAACTGAATATTTTATTCTTGGAAGATATTCACCATTATCCTTTGGATCCAGTTACCCGTTAACCAAAAAATTGCGAGTTGGAAAAATCACCAGTTTCAATAGGTAAATCATCTATGGATGGGCCATTTCCCGTTACTATATGCCGTACTAACGAACAAAGCAAGGGATTTCCCTAGAGCTGCGGCCTGAGCTGCTGGTGTTAATCCCGATCCTGCACAGGTTGGGTGATATCGAACAACGCATGGTGGAAAGCCTTCATGCCGTGACCAAGGCAGGGATGTGTCAACCGCGGATGAGACCAAACCTTAGAAAAAATTAGGAGGATTAGCCTCCAAGAGTCAGAATCTATTACTAAACTGTGATCTTTCCAATGATATCAACGGCCTCGGAGTTGATCAATCCGGGCTTCACATTACATTGTATATACAATATGAATCAGTATTATACATCTATCTTACCCGTTGAACATCAGGAAATTTCTTGAATTTCTTGAGGTCCCAAAAGGTGGCCCCAGAGATTCCAGGTGGCTTCCTCTCACGATCCATGCTGGCTCCGTTCTGTTGTTTGGGCAGGCAGCAGTGGGTGCATACCCAGAGGTGCCCGTGGAGACGGCTTTTGTGGACAAACTTGAGACTTGAGCACTCCTCGACTGGTTGTTTCTTACAATGGGGGATCCCCAAAACCATAGGTTTCAACAGCAAAATGGTCTAATTTCTAAGATGATTTGGGGGTAGCCCCATGACTTAGGAAACCTCCAACTGGGTAAAGCCCAGCCATCCGATTTCTGTCATCCACCACTGCAGAGACAACCGTCATACCGGTTGAGCCTGCGAATCCCTAAGGGTTGATTTCAGGTAGCATTGGGTCACCATCTGGTTGAAATTGTTTTGGAGAATGTTAGGAACCTCACAGACAAATCTTTGAAATCCCATTCTTTCCTGACACCATCCCAACCTGTTACCGGAGCAGCTCAGCCATCTTCGTTCTTCGCCAGGATGGCATCATCCGAAAGGATTGGCTCTTTGGACCCTTCCCCGCCCAATCGGCCGCACCTGCACGTGACGGGGCCGACGGGGCCAGTGGTCCGTTTGTGGGCCTGCAAAGTTGTAACATCTTTGCGATTGGGCCAAGTGTTGTTGTTACCAAAGGGAAGTTATGGTCAGTTTGTGCACGAAACCAATTCTTGGGAATTCCCAAATTTGACCTGTCGCCCCCATCCCCAGATGTTTCAGGTTTGACCCTGATGCACACCGCTTTTGAGATGGGTACGACTAAGTCTAGGCAGCTGTGGCTCAAACTGAGGTTCCCGAACACCCAAGTCTGCTGATCTTTGGTGATTTTCCTGTACCAAAAACCATCACATCCATATGGAGGTTTCCACAAATGGGGGTACCCCCATGACTCAGGATGTTTTTTTTTCGTGGAAAAGCCATCTTTAATTTGGATGATTTGGGGGTACCCCCATGACTCAGGAAACCTTCATATCATCCATGGCCTTTTGCCAGGCTCTGGCGGTGGATCAGATCATGTGGACCAGCTGTGCTGAGGAGGCCTTGAATCAGGTGGAAGCCGGCGATGCCGAGGCGGGGTGCTGGCAGTGCCCCAGATATCATGGGGGGTTATATTAGAAATGGGGATGGCCAATGGTCATAATATGGTTTTTAAAGAACTATATATATATGTATACACATAATATACATAATATACATAATATACATAATATACATAATATACATAATATACATATAATATACATATAATATAATATCATACTTTGGCATTATATTGAATATCCCAGCATGTCTCAAAATGCTTTCATATGATGATGTGGTCATAAGAAACGGTGGATTGACCCAATCACCAGCGCCTGGGCGAGGCCATGAAGCGAAATATTGCCTTCACCAACAAGCAAAAGGAGTCTCCTGGCGATCAGATCTTTTTTGGAGCTGTTGGAGTTTTGGAAGGCCATTGGAAGCCACATTTTCCAACATTTTTGTGTTTTTCGGATTCTTGGTCCGGCGGAATCGGAACCCTCTTGTTGGTTTGGCGATTGGCCTCCAGGGTGATGAAGGGTGAAATGTTCCCTGCAACCACTCCTTAGGATGGAGGTATTCGCTTAGATCACTTAGCTATTTGAAATCTGTAAACCATGAAGGTCCTCCCCCAGCTTCTTCCTTAGCATTTTTTGGTGTCAAGAGGTCTCAAGAAACAGGCACCCATGTGAGTATGACTTGGTGGCCCAGGAAACTTAGACTTAGACAGACTTATGCATCCTTCGCTGTTCCCGAGGCACAGTGTTGATTTGGTCAGGTTGGACCTGACCAAGTTGCAACGCGTCCGGGGTCACAGAAGCGACCTGTCATGTCATGGACATCGAATTGCTGTGGAAAATTGAGGTATGGCTCAAAATGATCACCCCACCAAAAATGGATGATTTGAGACTACTTAAAACTGAAGATTTTTCTGGGTCCTTAGCCTCCATAGCCCAATTTGATTCATAGCCATGTTGAGACTTTATTGATCTTTCTATTTTGAGCGCGGAGGTCTTGATGGGTGCTCTCATCGTGCTGGATGCTGGGATCCTGGCTTGGCAGCCACATCATGAGCTCATCCAATTCCAATCGAAACTAATCGACATGTCCCAATGTTCATTCCAGTTTCTTCTAGTTTCCACTAGTTTCCAGTGCTTTTCCTCATGTTTTCTGAAGATTTCCGCACTTTCTATCATTGTTCCCTCATTTTTCCCTGGGGTTTCCACATTTTCCTTCAACAATTCATCCCCTTTCCAGCCATTTTTCAAGGTGCATGGCATCTCGGTTCTGGAGCAGATCGAGGCTGCCAAGTGCAGGTGGGACACTTCGCCCAGGAGACAGTACTTGAATGATGTTGAATGGATTGAATGGATAGATTTTGAATGATTTTGAACATCAGAAACTTCAAAAAATTGGGAGCGAGCCAGATTTAACTATGATTTAACCATAAGAACAACACCACAAAAGGAGACAAAAAGGGCTATATTTGTGGAATCTACTGAATCAAGAATTTAGCCAGCAAAAAACAATCCATACTCTAATTGGTTGTTTCCCCTGCGGGACATGATCTACATTCATGGTGGATTTTCCGTGACTCAATGTTAGTAAACACTGGAGGCTACGTTCACAAGAAAAAAGTTTTTTTTTTCCAGAGTTGGGGATGGGTTAAAATATGTGTTAAAATGGGTTAAAATGGTTAAACCATGTTAAACCTTTAATACAATACCATTATTTGGAGGGGTGCGCATCCATAAATCCAGCGTGCGAGTGTGTTGGGCTGTTGCCCAGTCGGTGCGTCACCATACATTTTTGGCTTTTCACATGCATCCCAAACATGGGGAAGCAATAGATTTGGGATTGAAAACCCAGAATATGAGGATGGTGTTTTCAAGTTGGGAATTATGTTCCTTTGCCAAGGAATGATTGGGCAGACTCAATACAACATGCAAATTATGCAATGGCTCAATGATGCCAGACAATTCTAGATCCACCAATAAGAGTGAGGATTGATGGCCTACGGGCCCTGTTCCTAGTTGTAATGGCATACAAGGGCTCCGCTCTTGTGACCTTTTCTGAAAACCACAGTGATTAAATTTGTATAAATTCTTTGGACCCCCCTCTATATTATATAACATTCATATATATATATATATATATATATATTGACGCATTATTGGTAGCGGAGGCATATTTTCCCTTTGGACAGTTCTCCCATCAGACTATCGGCAAGCAAACTTTTCGGTCAAGGTCCGTCAACGACTTCGACTGGAGCAAGCAGCTTCGCTACTACTGGGCTCTGGAAGATGTTTGCAGCTGAGATGCTCCCGTGATAGTCCTCCATGGAAGCATCTCATCTCCAACGTTTGTTCCTCCCACTAGTGCAAATTTTGGCTCCTATCAAGTCATATGGCTATGAATCAATACCTATTAATACCATTTTTAGGGGGATGAACATCCATTTACCAGCTATTTTTATGTTCACCAGGGGTACAAGGTTTTGACTCATACCAATATCCACAGAAGTGTCACAAATCATCCAAGTCATCCATGTCATCCAGGCCATATTTTCGCCAGTTTTCACCATGGATCATTGACATCTCCACGGTGTCTCCGCGCCAGGTTCCTATGCCTGGAGCTTGGGGAAATGCCACAGGTCATCCAAGATGTTGATGGCTGAAATCAATAGAAAATTCATATAGAAATCTATGGATTCTATATAGGATTGAATAGGATACTATATATGATTATCCCATGATACTATATAGAAATCATATTATGTCATATGTTTTCTAATGGGATATAAATCAATAGGATTTTTGTGGATAGATGTCCCCAAACTAGCTTCCACCTTTTGTCTTTAGACAAAAAACCCTATAAATGGAGATTTATCACTGGGAACATCATCGAATCATCAAACTCAATGTCGGATTTTCCGGCAAGCCATGCTTGAGTACCGGATGATAAACACAACAATCCAACAATGTATGAATATTTTTTTGTTTTTCCCCATTTTTTTTGCGGAACATCGTTGTTCACTCTCTTGAAGCATCCCACGAATTCTGGCATACGATTCTGGCAGTGTCAAGCCACGGCGCTCTCCGAGGTCCGATGGTACCAAGGCATCTGACACGTGCATCGTGAAACAAACCATCGCCAACATCAGGCGAGCGGCGCATGGGATGGCATGGGATGAATCGCTGGCAGCATGGCCATGATAGGGGTACTGTAATTGCCTGAACTACGGTCGTCATAGTAGGGGAGGACAGATTAATAGGAGGAGGATGATGATGATGATGGTGATGATGATGGTGATGATGATGATGATGATCAACGATCCCGAGGTACTCCTTCGAGTATTTGGGCAACACTCCTCGACTGGTGGTGACACCCCTGACGGACAAGCACCTGAGCTCAGTAGCTTTTGTGAATTGGGCAGGTGGACCACAGAATTTGGGTGGACCTGTGAGTATATATATATACATATATATATATATACATATATATAGGCAAAGAAAAAAAAAAAAAAAAAAAAAAAAAAAAAAAAAAAAAAAAAAAAAAAAAAAAAAAAAAAAAAAAAGAAAAAAAAAAAAAAAACCAAAAAAAAAAAAAAAAAAGAAAAAAACAAAAAAACACAAACAAAAAAAGAAAAACAAAACAAAGAGAACACGCACAAAAAAAGATAAAAACAAAAGAAAAAAACAAACAAAAAACA
>Ga0126342_10001342_pt1 | contig 34093 bp, 46 predicted proteins | sample Cyp1metagenome_FD_92528 | JGI IMG/M metagenome (GOLD analysis project Ga0126342, IMG submission 92528) | Coral microbial communities from Lord Howe Island, Old Settlement Bay, Australia - Cyphastrea 1 metagenome | ecosystem: Host-associated > Invertebrates > Cnidaria > Coral ...
GGTGAGGAACGCCATGGCTCCTGCAACCCAGCCTTTTCAGTTGGCTTTCCTGAGCCAACACTTCTGCCGGCCAATCAAGTCGTCATGGCCATGTTCCTACGCACATGCTGTGCTACACAAAAAGGAAATGAGGCCCGCCAATAGATAAAGGAAAACCTAGCAAGCAACGCTACTCCTGATCGCAACATCCCTTCGATACTATGTAAAAATAGTAGTTGTACGTTTTGTCATGTTTTGTCTATGTACGCACAGAAGTATTATAGAAAATGCGCAAACAATGATGTAAGGATGTGTAAGGAGGAGCAAGGAAGTGGTACAGTAGGTGTGGTCATGTGTGGTCACAAAGCTCACTGCATCTCGGCTCTCAGACTTCGATGTGCATCAAGAAGTTGTTGAAGAAAGGGACCTCCCAACAGAAATACATTGGCTACGCGGCTAAACCCAACAGGTAAAGATGTGGTGCACTGCACAGTGGTCAAACTGTCACTTGGTCCCAAGAAAGTCAATTGACAAAATCCGGCAAAAAAAAAATCCAGTCCATGGGTTTAGGAAAGAAACAAACTGATGCTAGGATTTGCGGTGTATAAATGTTGCTTGGCTCCTGCAATGCCCAGCTTGAAGTGTTCTCTCTGCTTGCACAGCGATACCAATGACACAGAGTAGCTTCGGCTAGCGAAACTCAGCATACAGGTAGTAGGATGGTAGTAGATGGTAGTAGATGGTAGTAGATGGTAGTAGGTACAGTGAAAGTAGTAGGTTTTGGTAGGTTTCTCTGAAAATCTCGTATACCTTGGGTATCCTTGGGTCCTTCGTGCGTTCGGCGCCTTCACCTGGGCCGCTGCGCTGCCTTCTGGGCCCCCGAACTTTCCGAAGCCACGGTAGGTTCACAACTGTAGAAACTTCTGCTTGTAGCTGGGGACTGACACGATCACAACATCTGCACATCTGCACAGTACGTGAGTGGAGTACAAATGTTTTTTGAGACTGCCGAGTCTGCTGTTGCAGCTGGATGAAATCCGCATGTATATGCACCTTGTCTTAGTCAAACTCCATCCGTTGAAAGCATGGATTAAGCTGCGGTAGATGACTCAAACATATTCAAACTCGGGTCCAAAACTCCGCTCGCCTCATGTTTTTCAGAAGCTTCTGATGCGTCGCAAAATTAACTTGATGTCGATTTTGCAGAAAGAAAGTTCTTAAACCTCGCGGCTCACGACGGGCAGCCATCTATCCGTTGGTCGATGGCATAACAAAAAACCGTTTGTTTTTGAATGCAACATGCATCTCAATAAACATCCATCAGTGTCAGTCACAGCTATATACATATATACATATATACTGTATATACAGAGTCGTATCTTTATTCTGAGAGTTACATGTATGAAGTCATACATATATATATATAGACATATATATATACGTATATTTATCATATCGTATATTTACAATTATACAATGTTCAGATGTGAATAAGCACACGCACGCACACACACACACAGCGTGTCTGGAAATGAAAACCTCTACGTCTTTGCGTCCAAATCAAATGGCCGTCGTTTTGGTCGGGGCAGCTTGGTTGATAAGAGTATAAACGCAGGCCAAAAATCACCATATGTCACCAAGATGTCACAATATGTCACAAGGTAAGTGATTTGTTGAGTCTTCTCCTTTCCATCGATGTGTTTTGCACTGGTCAAAGTTCGGTCGAACTTTGGAGAGAAAGATACGTACAGTTGACATCAGTTGACCAAGAATTCAATGCGGTACTGATACGGTACTGATACGTGGATTCAAGTTGGGAAACGTTTCTGCAACTCGCCAGGCAATCCCTGATCGCCCGTCATCCCATTGAGGTGATGCCTCAACTGCACTGCACCCCGAGTCCCACAGCCCAGCGAGGTGGTTTGGGACGCCTTCACTGGAAAGGGGAACCAGGAACCAGACGGAACGAGACTAATCATGACTAATTAATCCCTTCAGTCCCTTCAGCATGAAAGGAATTTGTTTGAAACGTGTTTGACCTGGTCCATGTTGCAAACCACTGACATCCATTAACAAGAAACTATATGAAACTATGATATGACATAGATGCACCAGACGGAGCCGCAAACGCCGGCTTTAGAACACAAACTGTCGTATGATGATTCTGTCGCTGTTTCTGAAAGCCTCACCAATGTTTGCCAAAGGTGCATGTTCTTTCTGAAATCTTGCGTCGCTGCATTCATCTCAGCCCTCAAATGCCCGAAAGACCGCAGGTGTCAAATCGAACATATTGTTTGATGTTTTTCGAATGCGGTTGATCTTCTTTTATCACTGTGAATGCATGATGTGCAGCAGCGTGGGAGTCTGCCCGTAGTATACATGAAAACATGTTGCACACCTTGACATACCTCGACTCTATGCTTGTTGGAAAATCACAGATTTCTTCGGTGACGATATGGACCTCAAGAGGTGCAAACTAGTCATCACTGTTTTCACTGTCGTCACCTGTCACTCACCTGTCACTACTCACAACAACATGTTGCAACTGGTCACAACTGGTCAAGTTGTTCCAGTGGTTCTCACTTGTGAACTGCTCGTGAATCACTGGATATAATTAATGGGATTGCTCTGGTTTCTTTTCTTTTTGCGCTCTTCCGGAACAAGTTGCCTCGCACACACACACACAAGGTCTAATGATCCACCATGCAGGGTACATCTTTAAATGACATCACGCATTTGCTACGATTGGAGGCAGATCCGTGCTTTCCACTGGAAAACCAGCCAAAAATCACCCAAAATTGACAAAGGTGATTGATGATTGTTTTTTTGTGTCCAGACGGGATACCCGCAGAGTATGGGTGTTAGCAATCTCTTTGACCACTCTTATCTACATGTCACAGGCGACGGAAAGCCAACAAGACGAAGACGCAACAAACAGGATGGTACGGTCGTAGAACGTCGTAACGTCGTAGATCGGTCGAAGATTGCGCGGCGCTTCGGAGATTCGTCGATCTTCGGATGTTTTTTGTGGTGGCGGTGTGATGGTTTTTCTTCGTGGCGGGCTCTGCATTTTGCGTCACAATCATTCGGAGCCGAAGTATGTCCCTTTCCATGCTTCCTTGTGTTTGTAGCACATCAGTCATTGGTGAAGCATCTTGCACCAGTTTTTTGTCCACTGTTCAAGCCATCATCTGCAGTGTTTGCACTAGAATGCGATCAACACAACTTGCAAGTGAAAAGAACCGCTGTCTGTTAAATTTCAAAGTGTTTTCATGTGTTTTCGATGGTTTTTGGTGGAGAGCAGTCCAAGCTAGTCCGCGAATACCCTAGATGATCCGAGATGTGCCTGTTGGGTTTTATACAATCTCTAAGTCTGGGATTGGAGTATCGTTTGCCTGCAGAGGAGAAACAAGAACAGATCCAGAACGAAACCCCAGTAGCCAGTACCCTGAAACACCACTGTTGGGTTGCAAAGCTGGGTTGATAACAATATGTAGATCCGTGTGTGTATATCAACCCTTGCACTTTGTCACAAAGAGACCTCCTTTGAATTTTAATGCATCTAATTTCTAACGTGTTTGAAGAGGCTTGAGACAAATGGATGCATATATCATATATCGATGGACCGATAGGTAGGCTGGCAGACAAGCATATAGATATGTAGTCTATACTGGTAGACCATTCAATTATTTTTGCTGACAAGCATCACAATTGCACACACTTCACCAAGAACGCCTCACAATCGGCGCAATGTGGCAAAAGCAAAACCCCCCCGCTTGGAAGCAAAACAAGAAAAACAACAAAATGTCAACTAGTCTGAGATGTAGAATGCGTGATTCACTTATGACTGCCTTCGGAGTTAAAAATGTGCCAAGCATTTTATCATTTAGCCCGTTGATTTCTTTGGACTTGCCCATTTGAAGGTGATGAAGTTTCAAAAAAATCAAATTTGGAAATTTCCTGGGTTCCACTTTAACGGCATCCCCGTATCAATCTGAAGTTTCTGTCCAAAACGCAGTAGAGACCTTGACAAATTGTCAAATTTCATCTTTGCCACTGCGCGAAGAATTCTTTACATATACCATGCATCAATATCTTTAGATATTTTTACATATTTATATATATAATGGTATGTGCATACACGGACGTGTATGTATAATGTTTCTTATACGCTTCAATAGTACAATTATATTATATATATATGTGTGTGTTATAAGAACAACGCCCTCCTCCATTTTCTGCTGTGCTTTGGAAATCGTTTCTTGGGCAGTGCATCCGTTTTGGGTGCCTGCTTTCATACCCATTTGCCCCCTGCTTTTCGAACTTCTCCGTAAGAACTTCTGCACTGTCTCTAAAAAGGTAGTAGCAAATGGATGGGGGTACGCCAGTCTGGAGAAAATCGATGCAACGATCCAGAGCGGCTGCAAAACCGCCAGAACATAGATCTAAAAGAACTTTGGTCCAGGGTCTGATCTTTTCCATGAAAGTAGCTACCAACACCTCCTGCAAATAGATCTCCATGATCTTGGTTGAAATCCACCTATACCACGTCTCCGCACAACTTCTGAGTTCTCGGTCTTGCGCAGGAGCCAAGTAGCGCCACCTGGTCGCATGGATCCTAGCCCAAAAGGGCGCTGTCCTCCAGTTTTTGTGGTGGGCAAAGTAAGGGCTGTCAAGACCTCGTTGAATCTCTTTCGGAGCGTGGCAGGGGAGTAGGGCCAGATCTTCGTCTGTTTTGGTGCTTCGCCATACATGGCCGTCACAAACTGCACGATGTCTGACTGATCGATGCGTGCTGCCTGGTGCTTTGCCGCCCTGCCCCGGGTCTTCGGAGCTCGTATCATTACGAGCATGAAGGAGGTGCCAGGAGCGCAGTCCATCGGCAGCACCAGTTCATCTCTTGTCGCCGCCAGAACTTCACCGATTCGCATCACTCCTGCCCAAGAGATGAGCAAGATTGCAGTAAAATGAGGCCAGCCCCAAACTAAAGAAACCGCTGACATAGCTGCAAGTACTGAAATTGGCATAGCTGGGTGATGATCGTGAGGCTCATCACAAAGCCAGGAGAAAGCAAGATCCCAGGCGGCCGTTAGCTGCCGCTTTATCAAAGGACGGGAGCTCGCCACTGCATTGATCGTCTCTGCATAAATTCCATAGGCTTTTCCAGCGTAATACAAATCTTTTCCGTACTCAACAAGCAAAGCAGCTATTCGCTCAGGGTCTGCAGGTTTCTGATGTATGAGGAAACGGTATGAAATACCTCTCTCTTCCAGCAACCATCTCCGAAACTGATCCACATAGATGTCACGCCTGTCCTGAGTCTGCCTTCTCAAGGCTCTTGTCGCTTCAATCTGATTTTCTGCTCGCGCCTGAAACCTCTTCCTCTCCCCAGCTGATCCAGGAGCGAGAGGCATCGCAAGCGCGCAGTGGAGGCAGCACAGGAAAACCATGGCAGCTACTAAGCCCCTACAACGCCCAAATCCAGTATGGCACCTGACAGGAGTGACAGAGTTGTGCCCAGCCCTAGATGGACAAGTCCAAGAGATACGGCTTGCTCAATAGGCAGGAGCATGGCTGCAAAATCCAATCCAGACAGTGAAGAGGAGGACAATCCCACCAAGACCGCAGCACAGCCGCACGAACCCGAACACCTCGTAAATCCAACCATCGACACCATCGAAAACGAAGGACCTAGCATGGGCACCAGGGACAACAAGGATCAGAAGAACCAAACGGAGCCAATTTGAGGAAAAACGTTTCAGCTTTATCTGGCTGCACCCCCGGAGGAAATCCATAAAAATCCATCAGGCAAAGCTCAGAAGGCTCCCGCAGCGGGACATCTCTGGTGGGATCATCGGCAGCATTCAGCCTCGTGGGCGAGAAAATCCAAGCAGGATACAGATCACAAGCCACAGAGACGCACAGACACGACGGAGCCCAGGCTGAAGAGCAAAAGAAGCTGAACGCCCCTTTGACAGTGCGCAACGACAGACCGCTGAGTCAATGAAATGAGAGAAACGGACAGAGGAGCAAGATTCAGAGAGCTCAACCAAACTTGACACTGCGGACCCAAGCTCCAGAATGTTGATATGGCCCTGTCTTCTCCAAAACCAAGATCGAGCTACCTTCCAAGGAGCGTTCAACATGACATCGTTCGGCAAGCAAGTTTCGAGTCCATCGACGCAGGGCCCAAGACGTTCTTCAGCATTCAAGGCTTCAAGAGAAGCTTTAAAAGCAAGGGCCAAGTGATCTGCAAGACCGTCTACATAGACCGCCGATGCTTTCGTATAGGAACCTTCAACCTTCACATGACTGTGCACGCCAGTGCAGCGACGCTCCAAAAACCTGCTGTTGAGCAAGTAGCACAAAAACCTGAACTCTTTTCGGCGAATGGAACCAAACAGCATGAGGCGATGATGGCTTCGGCAAACTCCTTGTCACGCAGAGAAATCCACAAGCTAAGCCAGCACATCTTGCTAAGTCTACTCTGCTCAGCGGCACATGGTCGTCGGCACCTCCTGCCTACTCTCAACAGGCATAAAGCTCGGAAGGCCAAGGTGTTTCCAAGCAGGGTCTTTGGCAAGGTGCGATCAAACCCAAGCGGCATGGAGTATGACCTCACGGCAGGGTGAGCAGCCGGTGAAAAGGAAGTGCAAGGTGGAGCAATCAGGAAAGACCTGAATCGTCCTTCTTCAAGCATGTATATGATCCATTCCAACAACCGCAAGGACGTGAGATCATAATGCGCACTCTCTGACAAGTCCAAAACAGGAGCAACCGAAAATCCAAGACGGGAGAGTGAGTCACCTACCTTCCCAGCACCACCACAGATTTCAACAAAATCTAAGTACATGAGAGGAGCCTTGCTGATAGGGTCCTTGTCGGGAAAAGGATGACCGGCCTCATCATCAGTGTCGAGCTCCTGGATCTGCCTCAAGATCCCATTGAAATTGTTGTTCAGGTGGGTGTAGGATCCCTTCCTATCTGCATCCAACCACAAAACTCTCTGGACATCACATGGGATCTTTGCTTCAATCACGGCGCCCATTTTGTTTGACCCATCTGTTGCAAAGGCCCTGTCAAGCCAAGTTGCAGCAACATTAGAAAACATCAAGGGAGAAAAGCACGCCAACGACACCAGTTCATGTGCGACCTGCTTTGACAAAGGATAAAGCTCCAAAGGGTCACCTGCAATGCAATCACTGGCCAGGCGAAACAAATCGTCGATGACACTGGAAAAGCATTTCCGGTACTGCAGGATCGAGACCCAGTTTCCAGCAAGTCGGCTGGCAAGTTTTCCATTTAGTGCTGGTAGGCAGGCTGCACGAAGAGACACAACTGACAAGGCCATGTGCTTTGCAAAAGGGGAACCAACAGGCACATACCCAAGCTTTACATTTTCAAGCCCAGATCGAATCTCAGCACCGGCTGCTTTCAGAAGGCATGCTGCATTGATGTATTTTCAGGAGAGCCTAAAAGACCTTCATGCTGGTACACGGCACGGGCACGTTCAAGGGAAGTCAAAGCAAAACTGTCTTCTACAGGCAAGCCAATAGGGTCAATGCTGAGGGCAAAATAATCATCCATGACCAATTGCTTCAACACGACGACCAACTGGAAAAGGCTTGTGCCCCCGGAGCCTGGTGTCTTCTGACAGTAGGCCGGCACCCTGCAGTAACACCTCATGACTTCTCAATGCAAACTCAACAACAAGATGGTCCCCTTGGAACAAGGACCGAAAGGCCGGGAAAACACTGGAAGGCAGTTTCCGACGCACGCTCGTGGGCAAAAGTCCATGCCTGAATCCATCACCTATTTTCTCACGCTTGCAAGAAAGACCAGCTGTAGTCCTAGTCAAAAACTCCGTCATGGCGTTTGTCTTCTCAAAACGTTCAAGCGGGACATGAAAAGGGAGCATGTTTGACCTGGCTCTTTCAGGCGACACGGATGCTTGGTGATAGAAATCTCGCCTGTCGGTCATGGAACCTCTCACACAATGCGAAAAACGAGGGACCTCCAGCAAAGTCAAAAGCGTCCCTGCGGAAGGAATTTTGAAGGCCCATCAATGTGGTACTCCGCCAAATTTGGGATAGATACGTCTGTCTCCGATCTGTCTGTCACAGGAAGTATTTTTGTAGCAATTTAAAACCCTGCTGTATAGCCCTGGCTTCGCAGGACCATCAAAAATGGAAAGCAAACCTCTAGCATCCCAAAGGAGGGCAAGCTTTTCACACTCAACAGGGTCTTCAGTGCTGAAGGTTGGCAAAATGCCATCATGCAAATCCAGTCCGCGATGCAAGAACGTCGGCTCTTGAAAAGGAAGCCAAAGAACTCCGTCAAGGTAATCCGCCATGGGCCAGCGACCCTCCCCAACAAGCTTCAAGCGATCAGCACAGAGAGAGCGATAGGGAACAAGCTCTGGGAACTTTTCTGGGGAGATCACCTCAGGCCTCTCGCGGAAAGGCAAGCTCTTTTTTTTCATATAGCCTGAATCCAAAATTGGACTACTTTCACAGAACTGCTCAAGTTGAAACAGACTTGCACCTAATTCAGGACCGGTACGCCCAGGACACAAGGGAAAGTCCTCCTGGGGGCAACCACACACGGTGAGAGATCTCCGCAAATGCTCAAAGACAGCCAATTGCCTCTTTGAAGGGATCCTCCGAAGCTCGTCAAGGGTCGGCCATCGAGAAAGATAAGGAAAGTCCAAAGCCAAAATCCAAATGTTCAGAAGGCGAGACCGACACACTGAAAACCACTTGCTGCTTGACAAGCCAGGGCCACTCGACCGAAAGCAATCCAAAGACGCCAGGGGAAGAGGGAACACCGAGGTAGACGTTTCCTGAGAACGACGCACAGCAGAGAAGGACAAACGCAAACACCAAGCAAACTTTGCGCGAGTCTTCAAAATCCACCTTGGAAGACAGGCCATCCATCTTCGCAGGCTTATAGAAGAGCAGAGGGGGTTTGACTCCAGCCCTGCCTGTGCAGCATGCATGAACCTTATATCACCTGTGGAACCTAGCCGGCCTCCTCTGTCTCTGTTTTTGAAGCATGGCTGCCTCTGCCCCTGCCCTTCTCTGTCTTTTTGGGCTGAGGTTTTGGTTTTGGAGGGTCTTCACTTGAGCCGGTTGCGAAGGGATTCTGCTTTGACACCCCGCCCAACTCCATGCGCTTGGCTGTGATGGTATCTAACTCCTTCAAGTAGGCCAAGGCTACTGTCACCCACTTTTGGTCTGCCAGGGGGGTGAAGGCCTTTGCTCTGGACAGGGCCCCCACTGATTTGCTAGCTCGAATCTGCCATTGTCTAAACATGCCTGGTCCAGAACCACCGACAGAAGGGCTGTCGCATCCTTGGCTGCTGGCCAGTTTTCGGCCTGGAGGAAATCCATTATGGTCATGACCCGAAAAGTCCCCAGTTCCCGATGCCCCCCATACCGTTCGAAGTATTGTGTCCCCGAAACCCCCCGCAAAAGAAGTTCCTGAGGAGTGCCGCTGGCCGGCATTGTGGGCTGCATCCTTCTTGCCATCTGACATAGAACGCTCTGAAAGAACAACCCTTTTTGGAGAGCCAGTTCGCTCTGCAGTTTGGCCCGTCCTGCCGCCCCCCGAGTCCCCGCCCCGGCCACACCACCCACCAGTTCTGCCATTGGGTGAAACTATCTGGCCAAGAAGCTCTGTAAGGGCCTGAGCCTGAACCATAACCGCCCTTGCAAGAGGATCGGAGGAGGTATAGATGGGACCGTCTGATCCTTCTCCAACTCCAATTCGGCAATTCCAGCTGGAGATTGCAAGAGACCTGAGGGCATATATGCGACAGTCCTCGGCGGAGTTCCAAGACTCTTTGCAAGGGCTCTCGGCAAGTTTTGCTGGACACTCAAGGAAGCTGAGATAGGCTGGTGAAGGGCTGAGCAAGGATGACAGTCGGATGGGCCTGGCTTTGCCACCAACTGCTGTTCCAAAATCTGTTGCCGCTGAGTCGGAGAATGAAGCAGGTAACCATCTGCGCTGGTGACAGCTCCTGACACAAGCCAATCTCGAACTTGAGCCAGCAGAGGGCCCGGTTGAGGAACTCCAAAGGGCTGGTCTGGATCGAAGGCAAAAGACGGAGTCTCGAAGGCAGTAGGCAAACACAGCTGACGAGCCACAGACTCGAGGAAATCCACAACCAGAACCGAAGCACTCGAACCGGTATAGGAGACAGAAGTCCATTGTCCAGAACAGACAGAGGCACAACACGGACAGTTGAAGGACCGACGACGCCAGGAGGAGCAGGACCGTTTCCGACGGCTAATATTTCCTCTGGCAGGAATCCTACAGGCATTGCTGCAAGGAACCCTCCTCTTTTCTGAACCACCAACACTGCAGTCTGGCCCTCCTCTTCTTCCCCCACAACCGGCCATTCGAGAATGTAGAGCTCGATGTCCGTGGAAAGAGTGACAAGGCTGCTCAAATCCAATTGCTCTGACAACGCCATGGCTAAGCCTATGGGGCAATGATGGGATCACGGAATCCAGCTGCCTCCAAGTACACTCGGGCTTCAAGTTCACTCGGGAATGAGTGAGAGATCGAAGGGCTGTCTTGGAGAGATTTGATGAGCTTCCAGTAACTGGTGGAAGACTTGAAAATGGTAGGGCCCTCAAGTCCAGGGGCCGACACCACTGCGTAGAACCGAGGACGAAGGTCGATTGTAGGAGTACGACAAGGACTGCCCACACGACGAGCCAAGACCACCAGCCCACTTTCGATCCGATCAGACCTGACAAGGAGGAACCGCACAACCTGGCTGCGTCCCGGAGGAGATAGTCAGGACACGCAGAAAAGGACAGACGAATCGAATCACGAGATGAGGAGGAGGAGCACGCACAGATTCCACAGGACCCGGGTCAGACACCAATTCAAAGGAGGCCTCAGAGGCAGCAGCAAGTCCAGGCTGCTCGTACCGAGAGATGTACCGAAGCAAGTCAGCAGCACGGCCAGCAGAGGAAGACAGGGCACGAATATCCACAGTGATACCCCCAGGCAAATCAATCCTCTCCGTCTTGAGTTGGCGATGTGGTTCTGCTCATGCAGGTAAGAGGCCAGCAGTTGAGATCGACTCAGAGGAGCCACAGTGGAGGATCCGGCGCAAGGAGCAGCAGGAACCAACGCACACAAAAGGCCACCGAACCTCAGAACCACAAACACCGCACAGGCCACACCGAACAACCACCCGAGGAGGAACAGTGCGAGCAGCAAGCCGTAGGAGGGCTGAACACAGTATGGAGGACAACCAACACCCCAAAAATTGGTACGGAGTCCGTCCGAAATCAGACCCAGGGCCACTTGAGGTGACATAAGGCTTGAGACCACAGAAAAGATTCAGTTGTGTTCTTAAAGCTCTATATATATATAATTAGAGTGTATCTATGTATAAATCATGTGGTTATAGTTCGTTCGTTCCCCTTGTGTCTTTGGTCACCTTGGCCCTCGCCGAGTCACAGGCCCAGGATAGACCAGCCCCAATTACCTTGGACCATCTTGGACCAACGAAAAACGAAACATGAAAAATTGAAAACAAAAAACTGAAAAAACGCCAGCACTTATTCAACGCAGTTTTGATCGAGTGTGAAAGTTTATAAGGTTGGTGTTCCATCTGTGTTCCTTCAAATCCTGCGAGGCACGATGACGGTGCACACCATGCGCTCCAGGATATTCTTTGGTCCGATATCCTGAGCCGTGCGCAGGACATGCGATGCACTGCACAAAAGCAATGGCGTGAGTTGCGGTTAGTAACGGTTAGTACGCCAGTGCAGCCAAGTCCAAACCTGGAACCAACGAATTAAAAACCTGCAAGATGATCTGTAATAATTTACAATATTTACAATACTCGGCGGTTTCTAATTGTTTCTATGTAGAAAAACCTTGGGGAACCTCGAAATCTTGAGATTTCTTGAGTCCTTGTCAGTTCTTTTCCGAGATTCCCCGTACCCGACCGAGGTCATCGTGTAGCCTTGGTTCCGCAACAAAGGGGACAAGTTGTCGGGACAACGGATCATAACGGATCATAACGGATCATAACGGATCAACAAGGCTGCAAGATGCTGCAAGAGTGCCTCAGAGTGGAGTGCTGCAAGTTGGGAGGACAAGGGCTTCGCTGCGGAACCGAAAGCTGAAAAACACAGGATTCAAACGGCCCTTTTGAATTTTGTGACAAATGTCGTTCTAGACAGCTCGATACATCTGCCGTGTCCTTTACCAAATTCCCTCCGTTTCCAATTAGATTAGATAAATTGAAATGACCATGTTTCATCCCACACAATTTGTTGAAGACTTGGAGTTAGAGGCATACTCTGACTACAATTCTAATCAGTTCTCCACAGCATGTGCTTCAATCAATCATCTTCGATCATCTTCAATAAAAAATTTTCTACCGCGTCTTCCGTGTCTTCCACCAAGCAATGCCCAGCAGCTGCAAAAGTAGAAGGATGCTACGTAGACACGGAATGGGTTCCCGCGAGTGTCAATTCCGAAACCCTCATCCACAGCTGCCTCGAAGCAGTCGAAACTCACCCAAGATTGCCACAGCTTTGCAGAGTTTCAGCTCGCTGCGCCACAGTTTGATATGTCGAACTCAAACCAAGACTACATCCAAAGGCACATCCAAACATCACAAGTTTCCACTTTATTTTCCTTTGCCTGAAAATGTGTTTGCACTTTATGTCTCTGTGCTTGTTTTCTCATGTTGTCTCATGTTTTCTAATATTTTCTCTGTTTCTCTGAGGTTCGAGTTTTTCTGCGGTTCTTACACCAATCAACACATCCCTCAGCCCTATGCCCTCATTTTATGTAATTGTTCAATGTTTTTACTATCCTGCTGGTCTACTCCATGTGGATTTACGCTAATAGCTAATACTCCTGGTTTCCTGCTTTACCTTCACTTACTTTACCTTGCTTTAGTTTCCTATAGCCTATAGTTGCCTCATGTTGCCTCTTTGCTGCGTGCTCTTGAAGCGCGGTAAAGTCTGTCGAGTCTGTCGAGTGTCAATGTCATCAATCCATGTGGGAGTTCCATCAGGGACGAGCCCTATGGTGGCTGCCCACAAAGATGCCAGCCAGTGACAAACCAGAACCAGCACCTAAGCTGAACAGCAGCTGAACTTGTCAAATTTGTCAAACAACACAAGCTTTGGCTTGTGCTTACCTTGACAGCTTGAAGCACCCCTTGGGTCACCGTCAAGCTTTCAACATCTTTCAACGTGAAAAACGGCCTGGCTAAAATTCAAAGAGACATCTAAGACGGCATGAAACCTCAACAACACATGTTCCCTACACGTCTTTCATACCGATTCATTCATACCTGTCCACTGTTAGTGCTCTTGGGTCGCTCTTGACATGGGCCATCAGGGACAGGCCTTTGAAGAACCATGACAAAACGTTGATCACTAGGAACATGGCCCTTTAAATCCCTTTTGCCTTGCGCACCTTCCTGTGAATTCAGTCGCAAAACAGGGCCAGTACAAACGACATGCATAATCCTCATACCTATCATCGAAGAAACACATTGGAATGAGGAACGGCAAAATATGACCACAACGCAAGCAAATTTAGACTGCGAACAGCATCTAAGAATGGGATTTCTGCTAAGCTTCTCAACTGGGAGTTTTCTAGGAACTGGGACTAGTTCTCCAATGCGTCCAAGTGGCCAGGACGCAGCGCAGCAGTGCCAAATGTTGGTACGGCAATGAGATCGGAGCTTCCAGCCTACGAGGAGACACGAGCCACGAGGAGTCACGGTGATTGGCTTCCATTGGCATAGCCACCTACACGTTCCAAATCCTACTGGCGTAGCGTCGCTGTCGCTAGATGGTGCTGCCGCTAGCGTTCAAGATGTTCACAGGTTTCTCGCTTATGTTTCACTTATGTTACAACTTATGCTACAATTTTTGTTACAACTTATGTTTGCGTCATTTGTTCACTTCATTTCACTATGTTCGGTGGTGCCTTTGTGCCAATCTTGAACTGCGTGCCAAGCGCGTCAGCTTCAGTAGCCTCAAAACACCTTAGTGCGATGCCAACCTCTCAGTCATATCCAGCATCCAATTTGGAACACAGTCTAGAGGGCCTTAAGCTGTTGACATCTGTTGACAAATATTTACTGCATCCTGTTCATACGTTTCTATACGCTTCCATACGTTTCCTAATTCTTTTCACATGTTTTTGCTCAAGGGGCTCAGCTTCTCAGACGACCTCAGATTCTCTTTGCATCTCTTTACGACCTCTTCTGATGGACTCGCCGACTCTGCCGAGTCTGCAGCTGTCAAGAGAAATTAACGTCACCTACATCGCACCTCCTGGCGTCACAGATGCCAGGCCGCCAAGCCCCGATCGCCCCGGTCGCTCTTCAGCTGAGTCACGGATCACTTTGATCATGGTCAATTCCTGGGATGTCAGATCAATGATCTCAGCAGGTTCTTTGGAAAAAAAATGAAATTGTGAAGGTGAAGGAATCCTCGCATTTTTGGTCCTTCTTCTTTTTTCCATATTTTTTGATGTTGATGGAATTGGAGGTTGAAACACCTCGTTGCCTTTTGATACAGAGAAGATTAGCATGGCCATTGCACGTGAACCTGAGGTCGCATGGCCCTTTGCGCAAGGATGACATCGCACAAATCTGTGCAACTGCCGTGGTTCAAGAGATGTTGCCCGGCAGCCCGCTGTGGTTCGCTGCTTGGGATTGCTCAGATTATGAGCCAAGCCATGTCGCTATTGACGATGAGAAGACGGAATTCAGAGTCGAGGGAGGTGGACACGCAACCTGGAGCAAATCAACGTGAAGGTCGAGCTCGCGGTCCACCCCCTCGGCAATCAGATGGTCGGAGAGATGGTGAACGACTGGAGCTTGGAGTGGCAAACAGGTGGCTAAATGCTTTGTTGGAAGACGATTAGAGATCTCTGATGGAGGAAGGTTCAGCCAAGTCAGCCGCAAGGTGACCGGTGGTGGTGGGCAGCTGGTTGGACGTCCTCATGAAGAAGTTCGAGATGCTCTTAGCTATCCACGTGCGGAAGCATTGGTTCTTGGGGCGCTGCAAGATGCGGTTCGCATTCTTTTGGACTATTGCAGCAAGCACTTGGACGTCATCCTCAAGAACAAGGTCTTCTTGGTCCTCTACTTGGGAATAATGATCAGGGGAGTCAGACAAGGAGTTGTTGCCAACACCGGGGGTCAATTGCTTTTGGCATCGCCAGGTGCTTTGACTGGAGCTCGTGGTGTAGAAGTTGTCCGTTACGGACATAAAGGCGGCCAAGATGCTAGCGGTTCACGACGGCGTGATCAGTTGCGGACCCCTGGAATGGTTCAGTCTGCAAGCCATCATGGAGTGGAGCCTTGAATTTTGGAGCCGTATGGATCCCCACATCAAGGTCAAGTGAATCCTTTTTGGAGGGCAGCGTTCAGTTCGAGGCCATGATGATCGTCCTGCAGTCACTGGAAACGATGGCAGTTCAGGTTTTGATGTGGGGATTGAGAAGTTGAAGGAGAAATGTTTGAGAGATGCAGAAGAAGCTTTTGCACGCGAGGTGAAGAAGCTTGGGTTCGGTGAGAAGACTGAAGCGGAGTCGTACCATACAGCTTCCAGTTCAAAGGGTGCCCAGAATGCGAAGACGCCGAATGGGAGTGGTGGCAACCGACCTGATGATGGTCTTCCTCATGGTGCAGCTCAAGGTCCGGAACCTCCACCTGGTTTGGCATCAGCGCGGATTGGTTTTGATGGAACGGATTGAAAATCTCTTCGTCACTTGGAGCTGCCGAGCTTGCCCGTGGTTGGATCGGAGGGAGCAGCTTTGCAGTTTGGGGATTGGCTTACAAAATTACACCCCTCATGTCAGACCTGGGATCTTTGTCAAAGGTGTGGCAGGAGATGGCGGGAGCGAACCTTGGATGTGGCTGAGGATTTTTATTGGCGATGGCTTGAATCAACGCCTTTGGAAAGTCTTCGCCTCAAGCCCACCGTGGAGGTTGACCCAGTGCACATGCGTCTGGGGCAGCGTGGAATTTCAATGTTGCTGGGGATCCTTCCTGAAGCTCTTCGACGTGACATTGTGGGTGCTCGCAACGTGTCGACGGTGTCAATTTTGTACCGTCCCTTTGTGGTGTTTCAGCCTGGCAGTGGAGCAGAAAGGGCGTCGCTGCTGACATCTTTGACATGCAGAGGGTCGGGTGGGCACTATTTCATCATGTGCTTGGTACCATCCGCCTTAATGCCCCTTGATTCTGATGCAGGTGCTAGGGAAGATGTCGGATGCAGTTGGAAAGCTTGGAGGATCTCAAGTCTCGTACAGGCTGGCGTCAGTGCGACAGGAGCTTCAGGTTGACCATCGGCCGCTACGTCCTGCCTGCAGTTCAAAAATACGCAGAGTTTTTGCAGGCGGAAGCAGAGGACCTGTCATTTAGGCTAATCCAGGCATCTTTGATGATTCAGGATGATTCAGGTGGTGACTGAGTTTGATGCTGAGTGGTCCAAAGACTTCTGCCAATGTTTCTCCAATGTCGAGCGCTACCACTACAACTGCTACAACACCGCCGGCGGCTGTAAGGGCAGTGGAATTTGGCGGTGGTGGAACAGATGAAAAACCGAAGGGTGCATGTCGTTTTTGGGGAACATCTGGAGGATGCCGCAGAGGAGGCGCTTGCACTTCAGTCACAGTTAGAATGGAATTTCCAAGGAGAACAGATGCTATGGGTGCAGTGGAGACAGGCACATGAGGAAAGATTGCCCACATTGACAGAAGGATGGTGGCTCTCAGAAGGCGCCGAAGGTCTCCAAGGTTAAAGGCACTCCAAAGAAGAAAGACTTGCCTGAGAAGACCAAGGATGAGACTGGAGGTGGGAAGCCTGAATATTCATCGTCTTTGCCGAGTACTACGCCCTTGAGGAGCTCTACAACAGTTGTGGACGAGACCAAGGTCAATGCAGGAGGTGGCCAACAGGCAGCTGATCATATGACCACCTTGATCAATGTGGCGACGCTGCTGTTGAAATGCTTGAGATCACTTCGAGCTATGCGATTGAAGCTGATCAATTTTGATGCAGCTTCGAGCTCTGGTCTCATGGCTCTTTTGGATGGTGGAGTGACCCATGGATTGAGGATGGCCTATGAGTCCGAGATCAGTCAGCTGGAGCAGGTGGAGGTGGAATTGGCATCAGGTACAGCGCTTCTCTAGGCTGCAAGATTCATCACGCGGTCTTGGGTGTGATCAAATGCTTTCTTCGACATGGGTGTCCGGTGATGGACAGAGATGGAGCTTTGGAAATCTCGAAGGAGATGGAGCGCCTCGACGGGGATGAGATGGACATGAAGGCGGAGGAGCTGCGGTGGTGGAAGGAGCACTTTCCTTCTTTGCCAGACCGGGTTTTGTGAAAGATCCGGGGCCAAGGAGATGAGTGGGATCCTGAGAAGATGAGTGGGATCCTGAGATGCTGCCGTGGAATAGATGCCAACGTAGAGCCCATGCCAGATGTTCACCTTTTCAGCGGCCCTGACACGAAGAAGTGGGTTGGTCGGGAGCTGGTGACTATGAATGGATAATCATCAACACTTGTTTGGGGAGTCAGTTTGATCTACATCGGCCAGTTGCGTGGTCATACCTTTGGTCTCTGGCATCAAGGACTTGTGAAGCTGATCATTGGAGGACCTCCTTGCCGTACAGTGAGCAAGCTTCGCAACAAGGGTCCACCTGGGCCTCGCAGAGTCAGAGGACGAGGACCAGAACGATATGGGTTGGAAAATCTGGGCCCGGAAGAAATGGAGCTGGTGGATGGGGATTCAGCTTTGTTCCTCAAATAAGTGGCACTTTAGAGGAAAGCGGAGTAAGTCCGAAAGCAAAAGGTTGGCGGCATGGGCGCGTCCAATGTCCCAACAGGTTTTCTTCTCGAGTCTCCTCAATGACGCAGCGACGTATCTGGATGAACCAGAGGCTTCACTGTGCCCTTCCTTCTTCACTTTCCCAGAGCTGATGTCCTCGGTAGACTTGGAGGAGCTGTACGACATCCAGCTTAATCACAAAAGAATGGGACATACCAGGCGAAAACCAACAGGACTGGTTTCCAATCTTGCTGGACTCCCAGAGCTGGATGGGCTTAGAGGAGGCGGGTCGACCAATGAGGTGACGGCAACTTGGATGGCCGCATGCAGACCTCAAGGTCTTGGGCAGAATGGGCCCCTGGACTTCCCGCCGCTATTTTGGAAGCGGTCAGACTTTGCTCCAAGTTTTGGAGAAGAAGGACGTGGTTGAAGAGGGGGCAGAGATCAGAAAGATCAACATGGCAGCCTGGAGGAGACATGTCAGGCAACAGCATGTGCCATTTCGAAAAGATTGCAGGGTCTGCTTGGAATCTATGGGCACACCGCGCCCACATCGAAAAAGTCACAACGTTTCGTCATCTTTCACTATGTCCTTGGATCTGGCGGGGCCTTTTCAAGGTGGTCGAGATTTGGGGTCTGGGAAGTCACGCAGGTGCATGATGGTGGCAGTTGTTCCAATTCCGATGCTTCATGATCTTGCTGCTGTACCTGATGTTCCTGAACTCCAGCCGGGGGATGTGGAGGAAGCTCCTGGCCTTCCTGGAAGAAGAGCTTGAGGAGAATGAAGAAGCGGTGGAACAGAGCGAGGTCGATGCCTTGCATGAAAAGGCACAGATTGAAGAGATGGCCGAGCCTGCACAGGTTCAGAACATCTCCCTGATGGAGCCGGTGCAATCCAGGAATGTGGGTCACTTGGTTGCAGCGATGTCAAAACTTCGTGCCAAGTTCCGGATGCTGGGAATCAATGTGATGCGGCTGCATACAGACCGTGAGAAGTCCTTCCGTCATGCCAAGGTGCAGAAGTGGTGCAATCAACGCCAACTGGTTCAGACTATGACTTCAGGAGATGATCCAGCCAAATGGCAGATGTGAAGTTGAACTAAGCCAAATGAAGCAGCAGCTGACGCTCCTTCTGCATGAGTCCGGAGTGGACATGGGTTTGTGGCCGTGCGCTGCGCGTCACGCAGCTGAGGAGAGGTTTCGACTTCAGGTTGACAGATTGGGGTTTTCAATGAGTTCAAGTGGCAGTGAAGGTCAAACGTTGGCACAAGGGTGGTCAACCTCTTCAAATCCTTTCAGGTCAATGCAGTTGCTTGGCCCCTCTCCGTTTATTTCGACCGGGTGGATCACCAAGGATGAGCACAACGTGATGCATGTGAGGACAGCTACTATCCCACACCCTGATGGGTATGAGGCACAACTGGAACTTCGTCAGATCGATGATGGCGGTGGTCGACGGAGCCAGGGGAGAAGGCTGATTGGAAAACAGTCAGATGATCCTCACCTGCTTCGAGGTGCTATGCCGTTGCTCTTTGCATGAGCAGCCTCGCCCAAAGCTGGCCAGACCTGCCCTTGTCAAGATGCGGGCAGGGGGGGAGACAGGTGAAAGCAAATCAAAAACTTAAAAAAGTCTTTATCCTTGTCTTCTCCTATGGCATCTCCATGTGAAGACGCAGAAGGTGGCATGGTGGATTGCTCAAGCTGCGGTCTCAGGCCTCGCTGGCGTGGAGTGGTTGGAAACAATGAGACGGCGGAGAACTTCGGTTTAAAGACCTTGAACTTGGAGGTTTCTGAAGGGTTCGACGCTTCAAGGTATGTGGAGACTTCTGAGGGGTTCGACGCTTCAAAGAATGTGAAGGTTTTGGAGCCCCTTGACGGTAGCTGGAACAGATGTGGTTGGTGGATGTTCAGATGTTGGAGTCTCTGATGAACATGGTGATCAATGCAGTTTTGTTGAGAAAGATTGGATCTGTTGGATTCCCAGGAGAATGTGATTCGGGGGGCGCACAGAGCCATTGCCGAGGTTCTCGTGGACCGATGTGGAAAGGTTTCACGAGATGGAGTTGGAGGAGCATTGGGCACTGAAATCTATATGGATGGAAGAGCTCCGAGAAGTTGCAATAGGAGAAGAGGAAGGCTGCGAACAAGGCCAGCACTTGGAGATGAATCATGGAGGAGTTGCTGATGAAAGAGGAGGACCTGGGGGAGCAGCATCGGGGGCATCGTCTTGCTTCGTTGGTTCAAACTTGCATGGATAGCCAACAAGAACCTCCTTGCACAGTCTTGCGAACCTTATATGGTGCCTCTACAGCAAGTTCGAACGGAGCTCGAGTTGTGGACGCAGCCACTTTTGGACGAGTATCGGTCCTTGACGGAGATCACGGGTGCCTTGAAGGTGACGAAAGACATGGAACTCCGTCGTGACCCTCGTTTTCCTCAGATGGAAGTGGCCCCTGATATGTTGGTTCCTATACGGTAAAAGCTCCACATTAGAAACGCCGGGCACGGATTGTCATCTGCGACAATCCCATTGAAGCAAAGAACCCGGACAGTCAGCCAGCTGCAGAAAGTTTTCATGGTGGCCCAGGCGATTCTCTTTTTGCAAACATATATGCTGGTGGAGCGGACAAAGTCCTGCTGAGGGCGATGCTGAGGAAAACTGGAGCCAAAAAATGGCATTGTGCGACAGTGGGTGAAAACAGCTTTTCTACTTGCCCCTTGACGTGAGGCAGAGTCCAAGCTTTTGACCATGTGTCCTCCGAAGATCATTCAAGAGGCCGGCATCGTTGGTCCTGATGAGTGGTGGGAGGTGGTGAATTTCATGTATGGTTTTGAGATCGAGCCCTTCAAATTAGACCAGCTACAGAGATGTCCTGAAGACTATCCAGTGGGATTGCAATGGGTGTCGACTACAACTGCTGGCGACACCTGAGCCGAACTTGCGGAAGGTTTTGACAGTTGTGGCCATGATGACGGACAAGCGCTGGGTTTTTTGGCGCTCTATGTGGATGATATGGCGGTTGTTGGAGAACATGATGTTGTCACAGCCCTTTTTGGATCGCATCCAGGCGGAGTGGAAGTGCTCAGCTCCTGAATTTGTGACGGAAGGTTCATGGGTCAAGTTTTGTGGCTTTGAGTTGTCCAAGAAGGGTGATCAGATCCTGCTGGGCCAACGCTCTTATGCACAAGACCGTCTTTCTCGACATTCTGGAGTGGTTTGCAAGAGCACCCCTTTTCCTGGAGTTTTGGATGAAGAATCTGAAGTTGATGTGAAAATCTAAGATGTCCGTGCTGCTCAAGGTGTTGCGGGCGAACTTTTGTGGCTGTCGTGCCGGACGCGCCCCGATTTGAGTTTGGAGTTGCATGGATGGGACGCATGCTGACCCGAGCACCTCGCCGAGTTTGCAAGCACTGCGAGCACATGTTGGGCTACCTCAAGTCCACCTTGGACATGGCGCTTCACTATGGTGGTTGTGATTGTGATCATGGGGAAGATTCAGAGTTGGCCTTCCCTAGACCTATGCTCAGCTTGGAGGTGCGCTCAGATGCATCTTTTGGTCCTGCTGGAGGCCGTGGACACCAAGGGTTGATCGCGATGGATGGAGGTTGTCCCATTCAATGGGAATGGACGCAGCAGGCGTTTGGGACACTTTCAACGTTGGAGTCCGAGCTTTTGGGCTACACCGATGCCATGGTCATGGGGGAGTCAGTCTCTGCAGTGATTGACATCCCTGATGGGAACCAGTTGTACAATGGTGCTGTGTATGGGGACAACCAATCCGGTCTCCGACTTCTTGAGAGCCCAGATGGACCCTGGAGAACCCGTCACTTGCGTCTGCAAGGATGAAGTGGGGGCTTAGAGGGGACGCCACGTTCCTGGCAGTGGCTTCGTGGAAGAAGTTCTACAGCTTCATGGGGATGGCCAAAATGGAGAGTAAGATTTCACCACAAGTAGTTGGAGCCGTTGTTAGTGTAATCGCTGCGCTTGGTTTGAATAGCTTCATCGCCCAAAGTGGCGAAATGGCTAAGGTAGCTAGCGCGGTATAGGACTTGCCAGCCTTGGTAGCTTGGCTTGCGCGGAAGGTGGGCCCAGAGGGGTTCAAGAACACCGCGGCCAAAGGGACAACGCGGGGGATTGGCAGAGCTAGGGGCAGCTCGAAACGTTGTCGAAAAAAGATGCCAGAGGGAAAATGAACCCTGGCCACATGGTGTCAGGGCCGACACCAGATCCTGGGGTGAGGGAAAATGAATCCAGCTCAGTCAACAATAGCCTACATGGCTCCCGAATCGCGCGGCTGGCAAGTTCCGGCAACAGCTATGGTTGGTGAACAGCTGATTTCTGGCTGCAAGCGCCATGGACGGTTAGCTAACATTGGAGTGCGAAGTTGAGTCCTTGGGTGTCCACAACCTGTCAGCGGCTGAGAGAAGGACACGGCCGCTCAGTTTTCTTTAGGTACCTGCTTTGCTTGCGGCGTCGCTGCCATGGATGGTGAACGTTCTCTTTTGGCCGCGTTGAACTTCCAGAGGGGTGAGGTGGCATTTAACTTCTTCCCCTTGAAACAGTTCTCGTCGCCACCAAGAGGTGCAGACAGTGGAACCAGCTGGGCGAATGGTGGATTGGGTCGCATGTCCAATGGAGAACCAAGACCTTCCACCCCATCCACTCGCAAATGTCCTTCAATGCCAATGAGCTGCATCCAGTGCGGTTCACTCTGATGTTTTTGTGAGAAGGAGATAGCTGGGCGCACAAGTTTTTCCAGGATCGTTGGGCAAATCCTCCGCGAGCTGTGCGTCGAGGATCAGTGGAAATTTTGCACTTTTGTGCGACTTCAGATTCAGCGGCCTGGAGAATTTCAAAGTGCTGCCCCCCGTCCACAACCTCCTGAAGTTCCTGGCCGTGGATCTGGGGGAGCCTATGACCGTGGACACCAAGGTCATTTGGGAGTAATTGGACAAGGCGATCAAGGTCGATGGCCTCGCTTCGTTCTAGAGGAGTGGATTGGAGTGCTCTGAGAGTGAAAGCAGGGAGCATGACCCGCCGGCCAATGTTCCTTTTGTGATGCAGTCGCCGGCTGTGGCGCACCAGCGCCTTGCCTCCGCCATTTTGACCAGATGCAGCGGGAACATCCGATGCAGAATGTTCCGTGGCCAAGGGCGCATGAAGAACCGCCTTTGAATGGAATCCGGGCATCACCATCAACACATGCCATCCCGCGTGTCCGCCACCCTCTGAAGATGAAATGGACCGCTCTGGGAAGCCATTGACCGCCTTCTCCAAAGTGATGGACAGGGACCTGGAGCAGCAGATCCAATTGAGCATTCCGCTGGGAGCTTTGACCTGGTCGAAGACGCGATCTACGATGTCTGAGAGCCGGGCATGCGGTGCAAAGTGCACCAGGGGGAATGTGAAGACAAAGGAGTCCTCACACTTTTGATCCCTCTTTTTTTTCCCGGATTTTTTGATGTTGATGGAATTGGAGGTTGAAACACCTCGTTGCCTTTTGATACAGAGAAAGAAGGTTAGCATGGCCACTGCACGTGAACCTGGGTCGCATGGCCCTTTGCGCAAGGATGACATCGCACTAATCTGTGCAACTGTCGTGGCTCAAGAAATGTTGCCCGGCGGCCCGCTGTGATTCGCTGCTTGGAATTGCTCCTCAATGCACCTGTCTCGGAGTACCTCTATTTCCACTGGTCTTGCAAGCCAACCTAAGCCAGGACAACTGCACCAAGGTCTTCCAATCCATAAGCCTGTAATACTGTATGGTTTTTGTGCATGAAATGACGACGGCCACCGCTGACCGAATTCGACGCAAAATTTGCTTCTCGCTGTGACCCAATGGTTGCTCCATCGCACGGAAGAGGTTCTATGGCTATCTATGGCTGTTATTTGCTTCTCTCTCAATGTCTCTTGGCTGCTCTCGGCCCTGTGCCAAGCTTCTTCGAAAGCAGCGTCGCCCATCTGCATGGCGAGCAATTCAAAGGGAATCAGCGTGACGAAGTCCAGCACGAACCAAGTCCTGACAATGCTCCGTCGAAGGCATTGATCGACACTGATCAGCTGATCCCATCTCCCATATCTCCCATTCGAATTATGTCCATATTGTCCCTGTCAATCCTGTCTTTGCACAAATTCAGCTATTTGATGCTATTTGCCTATTTGCTGCATTGGATATTAGATAAGGTGACTCAAAAACAGCTTGAGGAAAGTGATGAGGACATGATGAGGACCTTATATACATTTTTCTCCAAACATGAAAATGCTGCAGGTTGTCATCGCCAGTTGCTGCAAGGTGTCGAGCAATAGTGAACGATGATTTTTCTGATCCGCACTTCCCATTCATCACCTGGCACACGTTTCATCCACGGGATGAAAGGTACGAAAGACAGCCGACATCGTGACACAGAAGTCGTTCAGTGCAAGCTCAATATGGGCTTCCTTGAAGATGCTTTCAGCGGCTTCAAGCGACCTCTTGCATCTGTTACCTCTCTGTATCTGTCTCCATCTCTCAGTGGTTTTCAAGGTGAGAGAGTCTCACGAAAATGCAGACTACTACCATGCGCATCTGAAACATGTTCGGTTGATCTCGAGAGTTTTGGTTTCAGAGTTTGAACACAAGCCTGAGACAGCATGCAGCCGTACACCGCGGAAGCACCAAGGCCCAGCCGAAAGGGCGCACACCAGACCCAGCAGAAGCACAATGAAGCATCATGAAGTGTACCAATTTTTACTACTTCCTTGAAGTGTACCAAATTTTTACTGCGTATAAAGAATACTCACATATGACCAAGCCATATACTGACGAAGATATACACAAGATACACTCAAAATACAGTGAAGATATACACATGATACGCTCAACGCGTACTGAGGATATACTTGAGATATACTTAAGACTTCAGATATAGTTGAGTTATACTTAAGATATATTTAAACTGCGCATAGAATGTACTAAGACATACTCAAGATATAACTGAGATATACGGTCAAAATATTGATACACTAACATTTGCTTAAGACACGTATGCTTAAGATATACGTAAGATGTACTAAGAAATATTCAATAACAAGTTCGTTGGCACATTTTGGTTCCAAAACCCAGCCCACCATCCAAGAGCGCATTTTTGATGAATGGCCGGGATTGTCTGCCTGGTTTGCAGGCAGCTGTACATATTGTTACTTTGAGATCCATCCATCTCATTCTCATCTGGTCTTCACCGTTTGGAACCCTGTCTCCTTTTCTATGTCCATATTTCTTGCGCCCGCTCTCTGGCTCTGGCTTGGTTCAAAGCTGACACCCGTGTGGGCGGGTGGGAAAATTTCAAGCCCCCACTGAATGTCAGCTTGAGCCAAAATGGCATTGCTGACACTCGTGAGGACCCATCCTCCATCCCTTCAAATCATTCGTCTCTCTTTGTTAGTCAGCACAGGTGCTTTCCAAACACGTTCATCGACACATTCCGATTTCAAAACCCGGCCCACCATCCAAGAGCGCATTTTTGACGAATGGCCGGGATTGCCTGCTTGGTTTGCAGGCGGCTGTACATACTGTTACTTTGAAATGCATCCATCACATTCTCACCTGGGCTTCACCATTTGGAAGTTTGTCTCCTTTTCAGTTTCCAGATTTCTTGCGCCCACTCTCTGGCTCTACTGACTCCGTCGCGCACCTGTTTGATCTTGAGGCACTGTTTGCATCTTGTTGCCCCAAAAGCCGGTTTCTTTGTGAGCTCAACTTTGACCTTCTTTCTTGCAAAGTTTCATCCACATACAGTTGCCCAACTGGACATTCCCCATGCTGCCTGTCCCACCAGATGCTCCACGGTGGTTCCCCTGGACACTGAGATTGCGTACACCTCTCTTTCTCTTGATCCTTCGCCAAGGGCCTTGCCTCGGGTTTTGGAGGCTGGCCCTCTGCCTCCTTCGGTTGAGCCTTTGCTTTTGGTTTTAAGTCTCTTTTCTTGTGTTTCTCGTCCGGGATGTTTGTCTCGCTTGCCTCTTTTCCTCGCATAGTATTCATGGGCACCTCCGCCATGGTGTCCTCTATGTTCACGAAGACTGCAGGCGACTTCCACCTTCCAAGAAGCTGTATGTTGTGGATGCTTCTCCCTGCCTTTGCATACGCCGTAGCACCTGATCTTCTGGCCGTATGCCCTGTGACCTTTTCATCGATGTGTTTCGCCCACGCTGCCACCATGTGCACCTTTGAGACGGGATTCCCTTCATCGTCAGGGAAAAGTGGGCCGTCCTTTTCCTTGGTTGTTCAGGTCGTTTGTCGCTTTGATTGCTAGGGCCAAGGGGCGCTCGCGAGTGCAGCACTGTTGTTTGCAGCATCCCAATGTGCGCCACACACCTGCACCCTTTTGGTCTGTCTTTGACTTGGCGATGTAGAGCTTCACCACTTTGTTTTCGAAGTCAACTTGGACTTGCCCCGCTTTGACTTGAGACGCCTCTATCGCCCTGAGCATCCAAAGCGTTGCCCATGCATATGACCATGCCGTCCTCACCGGTTCTCCTTCTGCGTTGATTGTGGCATCTCAGGCTTCTTCTTTGATGTCCTTCAGTTTGACCTCGTTGGCGCGTAGTTCAGGACCTTTATCTCGCTGCATTGCTCTTGTGCACGTTGAAAGTTGTCTATCCAGGCCTACTTCCCAACCAAATCCTTCTTCAATATGCATCGCTTTTGCTTCCGTGAGATACTGGTCTCCTGCCCTCATTCCGGAAGCATCCAATATTGCTGCCAACCTTGTGAGCTTCTCAGGTGTCAAGGGGAGATGTCCTCCTCCCATGCCGTCCCACGCAGTCCAAGATCTCTGTGACCTTCTTTCTTTTGGCGTTCTTCGTTGTTAGAGTGGGGGCTGCGCAAAACTTTCCCACGAAGCCCTTTCTCACCTTCGCCGCCCAAGTTCTATCTTTTGCCATCTTTCCCAGGTGCTTGGGGTTGACCCTGCCATCGCTTTCTATCTTCTTGGGCTCGCTGCTGCCATCATTGCGTTCAGGGCTGAGGATCCTCCTCCGCTTGTTCTGTTCCCCTGCCGTCTGCACCTTGGTACGTTTGACAATGCCGATGCTCGGTTCGCCCTTTCCGCAGCCGGACCCCATAAGGATGGACCCGCCGTGATCTGGTTGTTCGCACCGCTGTGGGCTCTGGTGCTCGCAGCATCCCTGTCAAACTGGGGTAGTCGGGGGACTTCGGCTCTGTAGATGTAGGAGTCCCATCTTAGCATTCTGGGTGGAGTCGCTTGATTTGTATGTAACTTCCATCTTGGGGAAAATGCCAGCAGCTCTATATAGGAGTTGGCCTCGCATGCCCTCTTCAAAATTTTGCTGCCCACCCCGCAGCACACATGCTTGAAAGACCATTCCCGCTCCACCAGCCATGCCGCTCGCTGACCGGCCGGTGCGTCCAGAACTACTGGCGCTGGGAGCTGGGGCGCTGCTACCAGCTCCATGTTTGAGCCCAGCACTGCCTCACATGATATGTGCCTGTGTGCAAACATGAAAACGTGACTCATGAGGCAACTTTACACTGGATTCACATGTGAAACGAACCCCCCAAGTAAAGTTGCCCTCCCAGGCTTCTGTCGCCCTGGCCCGTTCCGTGACAGTCTATGTTTTGCCGGCTGGGAGCAGTTAGCGTGTCTGGGAAACTTGTGCTCGGATGAGGCAAATTTGCCGTTCAAGGGCTGCCCTCAGATCCTGGCGCTGGCGTGCCCATGCTCCTCTTTGACAGCGCTGTTGCGCGCTGTAACTTGACCGTTTGCAGCACGGTGGGCATTTCACCTCTTTATGTGGCCTTGACAGCCAATGCTGCGGGATCAAACGGCCCATTTCTGCTTCTCCATGGTCAACGCTATCTCGGAGGCCAGGTGGTTCAAGATGCGGTTTAGTGATGATAGCTTCTTTTCCACCGCCAGCGCCACCGAGCTATCTTATCGGATCACTACTGGACCTCCCTGGGTTTTCGTCGACCACAGTTGCAATGCTCTGAAGATGGCCAAGCCTTCCATCACGGCTTGACTGGATGCCTCGCCGTACTCAATCTCCTGCGCCGCTGCCTTGTGCTCTTGCAAAAGGGATTGAAAAGCTTCCACTGGGTGCCAAGTGCCTCCCACTTGTGGGTGAGGCGTCTGTAACCACACCCCACACTGCTTCCTTCTCCTGAAAGCTCTCTTCTGATCAGCAGGTCCGGTGTCTGGAACATCGCACGGAGCCAAGGGAATACCGTGCCAAGTCTCTTGACTGCCACCAGGCCAATCTTTGGCCTCTTGTCTCCCACTCTCTTTTGTGCCAAATTCCACTTCTGTTGCTTCTTCCTTGATTGCGGCCGTCAACACTGCGTAAATGGTGGTCACGGCCCACCTGAGTCGCGGGATGGTGCCGGCCACCCATGAGAGTCGCCCCACAAAGGACCTAAGTTCCTTCGTGGGGATCATGCCCTTGTTCTTCCAGTCTGCCAGGGTGAGCTTTATATTCTCTACCGGCCAAAGTGGCAAACGCATCCTGCAGGTCAATGAGGGCGTCTCCGCTGCTTTATACTTCCTTGACGTTTTCAACGCCGATCTTTGACCTCCCCCCCGGGCAGCTCCGACTCCTTCTCGCGCATGACTCTTAGGCTCTGTACCACGTCTTGGCACCTCGGCAAAACGATCCTCTCGCTCACCGTGGCTCTTGAGTTCCCTTGTGACCGTTTCATGTCTATCACGATGCACCTCTTCGTGGATCCATCTGGTTTTTGTTTGAGTATGAGGGCTAAGCGGCTAGCAGTCACTGCCAGGTACTTCTCATGGATTTGGTCCAGAGGGAGGATCTTGCAGAAGCCCTTCTTGACGTACCTCTCTATTTCGATTGCCGCCTCGCTTTTCTGCGACTCTGCTGGCTCATAGTTCCTCAAGTCCACCAGCACTGACATGTCTGTCTTTTCTTCCAGTGATTCATCAAGCTCTACTTGTGGAAATATGCCTGAGTCCGGGATGAGCTTGGCGATGCCAAGAGGTGCCCCTTCCCTGGCCCATCGACCCAGGAATTGCTTTGGGTCCCTTGCCTTCATCCACCAAGCATCCCACATGGCCGCTCGCATCGGAGATTTGAACTCCGTGTTGTCTTGGAGTGTGACGCCGTCTTGCTCCTGTATCTCCACCAGGTCCTCCATTCTTCTGGACCATGCTTGCAGGACGCTGTCGTCGAACTTTGCCTCGCTTGACCCATAGTTTGCTGCAACGGGTGTTCTGAGATGAAAGACATCCAGGCCTTGTTGATTTCTTCTCCAACTTCCTTGACCTGATGTAATTTGGATATGGCTAGGTTTCTCATCCCTTCGATGGCAGAGTCGTTTTGCTCTTCTCTTGTCTTCTTCCTGGAAGGCCTTGTTGAGGAAGACGCCATCGCTTCCTTCTCCTCCTCGTTGGCTTCCAGGGCTTTAATTTAGAAGATGTCCTTTGTGTCTTCTTCTCCTGTGCTATGCTGTCTGCCACCCTTGGTGCTGTCTCTCCATACATACGCTTTCTTCTTTTGTCCTCGTTGCGCGGCCACTGCACCTGGAGCTCGTTTATCTCGCTGGACTTCCTGGTCATCTGGTGTCGCAACCGTTGCGTCGCAACCATTCCAGGTTCAGTATCCTCTTCCATGTGTCTATACAACCTTGGTGGCTATGATGTCCGTGAGCTCTTCTGGATATTCTCCCGCGGCTTCTGCTGCATTCTTTCCCAGCAGTGGCACATGCACTACCCGCTCCGAGAATCCGCATACCTTTGCCAGGGTTGGCAAAGATTCCAACTTGCCCGCCCACTTGGCCGACTTAAATCATCTTCTCTTGAGGTGGGTCTGATACGCGCAGGTGTTGAACTCCGCGATGGAGGAGTTTGTCTCCTCCAGCACCTGCTTCCTCTCCGGCAAGTCCCGTGCAGATCCTGCATTGACACCTCCAGGCGGATTTTCCAGTGTGGAAACTTCTGGAACTGCCCTCAGCCTGAAGCTTCTCACCTGCTTTCGGTGCAGCCATGCTGAACTAGTGGCCATCAGGGTGCCGTCGTCGGCCTCCTTTTGTTGCTGCCTTGTGTTGCCTGGCAGCCCATAGATATGCGCGGCGCTTCGCACAGGTGGAGGTCCTCCTTCTGTCTCCCTCCATCTCACTCGTGAGAAGCCCCCGCATGGGAAACCGCTGTGGAAACCATCCCACTCCCCCTTCTCAATGGATTGGTCAATCTTGTCATACATCTGTCTCCCTGCACACTCTGCCATGCGGCAAAGGGGGAAGATGCTTGGGCCCGAACGGCTTGCCAGATGCTGCAATTTCATTTTGTTGTCAAACGCACGGCACTCCAGGTTGCAAACGTTGAGAAGTTGTTCGTTTGTCGTTGTGTTAAGTCAAGTGACATCCGTTTGAAAATAGAGCAAGACGTCTCCAAGCAAAATGAAATGCACAGCTCTTGCAACTGGAATCCAGCAAAACTGAACTTTGAGATCTGTGGACCTGACATCAAATGAAATGTGAAACGACGCTGCATTTCCCTCCGTCTCACAATTTTCACACCGAGGCCAGCACTTCAGGGTCTTGCGTTCAGGCTGCCCTGCAATCTGACTCCTTGTGAGACGGTGACAGGCACAATCTGCATCTGCGCACTCTTTTGACGGCTCCCCTGCATTCACCTCCAGGTGGGACGTCTGAGCACGTTCCCCTTCCCGAAGGCCAGCTGAAGCATATCTCTTGGCCCGATTGGTCCTTTGACTTTCCCTTCCCTTTCCCTTTGGAGAAGGGCCGCTTTTCTCTTGATTTGTACTCGACGATCTGTGCCTCGCTAACTCTTCCCGGTCTGCTTGAAGCCTGCGCTTCTTCGTCTGCCGTCTGTCTCTGTTGGCCTGTGTTCTTCGACCATTTCCGCTTTGCCCAGCCGGTTCATGTTCGGCTTGAAGCGCTTTGTGGCCCCCTTGAATCGTGTCCAGGACCGCTGCCTTCAATGCCACCGTTGGAGCACCACGCCCTCCAGCCGCTATCCATCCAGCTGCTGAATGATGCACCCTTTCCGACGCAGTACTCCATGTCTGCAGCCAGCTGGATGAAGATGCATGACCACGGCCAAAGAGGATCCCAATCTCGACGCACCTGTCTCCCTTGGCCAGACTCAATGGTGAATCGTCTTTGAAGTTTCTCTAAGCGCTCAGCACGACCTGCATCATCAGCAGTGTATATCAACCTCCAACATCTGAGCCACTGCACCATGAGCTGGCGTGAGTATGCTTCTAAAGATGCGATTGAGCATACATTGAGCATCAAGCAGGCTGTTTTAAAAACATTCCATGATGCTTTCCATGCAGCATGCAACCCCGGACCCGGCAAGTCCTTCTGGAGAAAATCCCATCCCCTAAGGGGGTAAAGACTCGACATTTTTGGACTCTGCTCATTCCCATGGGAACCCATGCTGAGAAATCGCAGTATGGTGGTCTGTTCTCTATGAACAAAGATGGCAACAACAGTTGCCCAATTTCAGCTGACGACCCTGACGACCTCGATCTAAAGTCTGCCGACGACCCTGACGACCCTGACGACCCCTTACGACCCCTGATGACCCCTGACGACCCTGACGCGGCCCTGACGACCGCTGACGATCCTCACGACCCCAGACGACCCCGACGACCCGCGACGACCCCTACGACCTCTAACGATCCCGCACGACTGCCACAGGAGATCTTTGTCCGTTTTGACGCCCCTGTCTCTGACCTTTGTTCGTGTCTTGAACGTATTGGTTTGTAGGGTGGGTGGGCGGGAAATTTCAAAAATTTACCCCACATTTTCTGATGAGCGTATTGCTTTGTGAGGTGGAAGGGGTTAAATCTATAACAATGACTGACTCATATGCTAAACCTATTGTTTTGCAAGGTCGAGGGAGATAAATTTCAAAAATGGCTCAAGATGCCAATGTTCTTCACATGTTCAACATATTGGCTTGCTGCAGGGGAAGGAATTAACGAATACAAGAATGATTACATTTCAATACATTCAACATAATAATTTCCAGGGGAAGAAAAAGAGACCTTAAACATGGTTCATGATGCCAAGTTGTTCTATATGTTGAACGTAGTGATTTTGTAGGGTACAGCGGGGGAAAAACATAACAACGACTCAAGATTCCAAATTGGTTGATATGTTGAGCGTAGCGTTTTAAAAGGGATGGGGGAGATGGGGGGAGTACATTCAAAACTTCAAAACAACGACTCAACCTGTCAACTTTGTTGATATATTACAGGTACTGCTTTGTGGAGTCAACGAAAGTTTTTAAATTTCAAAAACAACCCCACATGTCAACTTTCTGCACTTGTTCAACCGTTTGCTGTGTATGTAGGGTCGAGGGGGGCTAAATTTTAAAAATGCCTCGACGTGTCAACTTTCACCGTTCTTTTAACGTATTGCTTTGTAGGGTCGAGGGGCTGTAAATTTCAAAAATGACTCGAGATGCCTTTCTTTCCATGTGTTCAACGTATTGTCTTGTTGCACGGGAAGGCAAGGAACATCTTAACATAAGTCAAGATGCCATGCTGATTCATACGTTAAACATAATGTTTTGCAGGGGACAGGGCAGGTAAATCCAAAAGAATGAACCAACATGTCAACTTGATCCATATGTTGAATGTATTGATTTGTAGGGTCCAGTGGGCGTAAATTCCAAACATGACTCGAGGTTCCAATTTTGTTCGTTCAACGTCTTGCTTTGTTGTAGGGGAAGGAAAAGACATTTCAAACATGACTCAGGATGCCATGTTGGTTCATATGTTAAACAAAGTGTTTTGTAGGGGGCCGGAAGATAAATCTATAGCAATGACTCAACATGTCAACTTTCTTCATATGTTGAATCGACCGTATGGTTTTGAAGGTTCGAGGGGGTGGTAAATTTTCAAAATCGCACCACGTGGTAACTTTCCGCATACAATGAACGTATTGTTTTGTAGGGTCGATGGGGGGTAAATTTGCAACAACGACTCCACATGTCAACGTTCTTCCATTTTTGAACATATTGCTTTGAAGGACCGAAAAATGGGGAGTAAATTGAAAAGTGGGTAAATTGAGAAATGACTCAAGCTGAGAATTGCCCTCATGTGTTCAAGATATTGTTTTTGCGGGGGAGGGTGGATCTTTTCTCACGACTCGAGATGCCAAGTTAGCTCTAATGTTGAACGGACGTAGTGTTTTGAAGGGGACAGGCGGGCAAGTTTGTAGCAATGACCCGACTCAACGTGTCAACTTCATGGTAAGTTCATGGGGGAATAAATTTCAAAACTGACTCAAGATCTCAATTTGTTTCATGTGTTCAACATTCATATTGTTTTGTGGTGAGGAGAGGGATAAAAAATACACTGACTTAACCCTTCATCTGTGTTCATAGTCAACGTGTTGCTTTGCAAGGGAGGAAAAGGTATTTTAAACGTAACTCAAGATGCTACGTTGGTTCATATGTTGAACTATGTTAAGCGTAGTGTTTTGATGAGGTAAACCGATCAGAAGAACTCAGCCAGTCAACTTTCTCCATAAATTCAACATCTTACCTGGTAGGGTCGATGGGTGGAATCGCAAAATTGACTCAAAATCTCAATTTTCGTCGTCTGTTCAGCTTGTTGTTTTGTAGGGTAGGGTAGGGGGGCTGAAATATGTGAAAATTAATCAACACTTTTGACTTTGTTCATAAATTCAACGTGCTGTTTTGTGAGGAAGGAAAGGACACGTTCAAAATGATTCCAAGATGCCCAGTTCGTTTTTATGTTGAACGTATTGCCTTGTAGGGGATGTATTTGAAAATCTACAAAACATTGACTAAATGTGTCAACTGTTCATATAATATATGTTGAATCTATTGCTTTGCAGGGCTGAGGGAAGGTAAATTTATTCCCATTCTTTCGCGCTGTATGTTCTGACATAGTTTCGACATACCAGCTGGAAGTATTTATGGCAACTATATTCTGACATTCTATCTGACATTCTTTCTGGCATTGTATCTGACATATATTCTGCCATTCTGTTTGTTCGGGTCCAGGCGCGCTCCACAGCCTCCTGAGCGCGCGATATGGCTGTCGGATCCAGGCATCCTGATCTCGCGGCATGGCTCAGGTCGAGGCGCGCTCCACAGCATCCACAGCTGGCGAGGAAGAAGAGAAGGAGAGAAGAAGAGGAAGAAAGAGAGGAAGAAGAGGAAGAAGAGGAAGAAGAGGAAGAAGAGGAAGAAGAGGAAGAAGAGGAAGAAGAGGAAGAAGAGGAAGAAGAGGAAGAAGAGGAAGAAGAGGA
>Ga0126342_10001343_pt1 | contig 34088 bp, 30 predicted proteins | sample Cyp1metagenome_FD_92528 | JGI IMG/M metagenome (GOLD analysis project Ga0126342, IMG submission 92528) | Coral microbial communities from Lord Howe Island, Old Settlement Bay, Australia - Cyphastrea 1 metagenome | ecosystem: Host-associated > Invertebrates > Cnidaria > Coral ...
GAAGATGCGACTTGCATGGCATGACGCGACATGGTTTACATCACACACCTTGGATGTGAAGATGCGACTTGCATGGCATGACGCGACATGGTTTACATCACACACCTTAGATGTGAAGATGCGTTAATTTTTTATTTGTGTTTCGGGTCTGTGCTGCGGATCTAGTTTTTGAGCACTGATAGGTCCTGGTGCAGCAACGTGCTCCGCAGATGGGTTTGGAACGTTTGGGTCCCGGTGGACATCGCCTGGTTTTGGCGTCTTGGATTGTCTTGGTCGGTGAGATCTATTTCTTTTTGGGTATCGTCCAAGATGAATAAACAACTCCGGATAAATGATGGATAAGTAACAAGAAGGACAATTTTGTGGGTCCACTGGTAGTTCCATGTTTCAGCCATGCACATCGTTGTAGCTGAAAACATACCTACATGAAAGCCCGGCCGTATAAGCCTCGAAGATTGTTTCCATTGGTTCCGGGAATGGAAATGGCAAATTTGGGACTTGCATAGTTAATAGTTTTTGGCAGTTGAAGATGTTTTCCCAGTTCACACTTGAGATCGTGAATGCACAACATGAATTTCCACATGCCATGGACCCAAGATTTTCCCATGGGGATGGCCATAGTTTCATGGGAAAATCATGAAGGTTCACGCGTTTCACTTGTTAAATGCCAAGATATGACCCATCAGACCAGATGACCAGTGATCAATCCACATTCGATGGACATGTGTTGAACGGGGATTATCATGACCAGCCTGTTTGAATGGTACTCATATCCATCAGCCATTGTGGGAAGGGATCCCCCAAATACGGAGGATTGTTTGTACAAGTCATTCCAGGATGTTTCACCTAATTCATGATGATTTACCCACACATTTTCCGGGTGTCCAGTGGTTCAAGGCTTATTGTGGGGTGGCCTATAGTCAGCTGCTGATGTGTTTCAGAGCAAATAATTCATGAGACTTGTCCCCATTCAGCCAACCATAAAATTCGCTGTTTTAAATCAGTTCAACGAGCTTACAAAACAACTTAAATCTTGGGGGCCTTACTATGTGGACAAATTCAAATTCCACAGCTCCGTCAGGAATGGAGTGAACCTATTCCAGCGGCCTACTCCTACGGCTACCTCTGGGCCGCACATACGCTCTTCTACTGGCATCGAGATCAAGCGATGGTGCGGAGCATTTTTTTGGAGCCTGTTCTCGTTTGCTGTTCTTCTCGCGTATGCTGCGTATACTGAATATCTAACTATATCTAATTATATAATGTACAATTGAAAAAGAATGTAATTACAGTATGTTGAGCTATGTTGGCGTTCTGGGGATGCTTTTTGCCTTAGAACTGTTGTGCTTCGATTTCCATGGACATGCAAATGTAGTTGGAGGATCCGCTATGCTCATTTTGTGACAGGCCCATGTTGTGATTGAAACTGCGAAAGGTGTGTTTTTCGATCCCCACCCAAGTGATTTTGCAAATCAAAATTGACAAATCTGCTGGGTAATTTTGCCAGAGATACATTCCGTTGTGTTTCAGTCGCAGACCTCCCAAAACTCTCAGCCGAGCCAATTCCTACACCTGGTATCACCTGGTCGTCTTCTACTTTTCCAACTGTCGCCCAACCAACCCGTGGCAACACCCATTCCATGCGGATGAAGGCGAAATAATTTAATGGAGACCTGCAAGTTGGGAGTCAAAACACCTTGGTTTCCAGCAACATCCCGAAATCACCCCAAGTAAAGAAGTGTGGATGGCTTTAAACTACCAAATTTGGGGGAGATGATCCACATTGATCCACCAATGGATGTTTTTTGACCGTGTGTTCATGTCCAGGTGGAGCAGGAAATTTGGGACCTGTGCTTTCGCACCATCAACGACCCTGTGGAATTGGGACTCACCGGTGGTGGTGGCCCCTGGGCTCGTTGGATGCAACTTGGCTGAGTTGACCTGGAAAATGAGCTATGCTATAGTCACTAGTTGCAATATGTTGCTGTTATATATGTCATCATATGTCAAGTATATTTGCTGCAATGGAGACTCTCAGAGGGTATGATTTGCGATCTAAATATGGACATCCTGAGAGATTTTGGTACTTGTTTTTGGAAAGAACATAAATATTCGTTTGGGGCTCATGACGGCACCAAAATTGGATCAACATTCAAATTGACATCATCAGATATCTTTTCTTTTTGGAAAGGAGATAGCCAGGAAGCAAAAAAAGAGAGAGTCCGAAAAGATGCAATGGTTTAAGGTTGTGTATGTGTTTGTGGTGTTTTCTGTTCTGCGTAATCCTGGGTACTGTATTGGTTCTTGTTGGCTTTTCTACTGGGCCTACCCAGATTTTAAAGACGCAAATCACTTTCTTGCAGGGTACCCAGCACAACTTTTTCCCCCAAGTTTTTGTTGGTTGAATTTTCTTGAAACGAATGTTCAGCATGATCATCATGGCCCATCTTTCTGCTTGTAACGAAAGCTCCGAGGCAATCGATGGCTCAATGGGTCCTTTCCAACCGCCTGTGGCATTTCAAGCTGTCGGAGTGCTTAGGGCCCCCGGCAGAGCCCAAGCGAGGCGCGGTGCACGAAGATGGAAGGTTCGATGTGAAAACATTGTGGGCCTTATCAAAAACAAGAACAAAACATAGAAAAAACATGTTGTTTTGACATATTTGACATGTTTGGACCCTGGAAACCGAGGCAGATAGATGATAGATGAAAAACACCCAAAAATAGAGAGAAGAAAGCACTGCGGAGGATATTCAAAGTGATTTTCATTTAGCGTGACTCACTGCAGGAGAAGCTGCGGAGGAAGCCATCGTGATGTGAATGCTGGTGAAACAACGAAACCCACCGCATGTTTTTCCATTTGAACTGTGCGGTGGCTATTTAAGATGTTTAAGGGCCAGTGACCCCACTTGAACACGGGTGAATCTCGGATTGACAAGTCCGGTCACAATGGTCAACTCATGAGATTTGAAAAAAGTGTGGAATAGACATGGAAGAGTTCCCAAACGAAAGGCTTCAAGCAGAAACATGGCTCCATAATTGGCGGTGTTCCAAAGCTGGTTTGGTCTGGATTTACCATCAGGTCGTTCCCAAAATGACAGACCAAGAAGAGTTCCATAGGAAAAATACGCAGCCTGTACAGAATTCGTTCGACACCAGAACGAAATGCTGCAGTGTAGGCCACGGGAACACAAGCACCGTGGATGGCAGCAGCATCACAGTTGTTGAAATTGCATACCAACATGGGTACTCCAATCCCCCCAACATTCAACACTCCCTGCAGAAACCATTTAGTAACATGGCCCAATGAATTGGATCTAGTTCGATTATCTTTCAGCCCTTGGTCCCTGAATTTCAACGTGATTTTTCACGCGTTTGGGGTAGCATTTGGTGGCCCCTGAAAGGGTTCATCAGTGTTGATCAGTGAAGCAACAGATGCTGATGTCGACAGATAGCTTTCAAGTTGGCCAGGCACACCACTGCCAAGGTGTGGTGTGGCAGGTACATCAAATGCATAGCGAAATGCGCGGCCAGTTCTGAAAGTTGCAGATGACAGCCACCAAGTCGAGTGCTGATGCGACCAGTCCTCCAGGCGATCGGCCACGAAATTACCGCATTCGATGCTGAAACCAACAGGTTTGATTGAAAGCACCAATCCTTTAGGTGCGTGGTGGTGTGATGTCTGTGATGTCCTTTTTCTGTCGCCAATTTTTGGCTCAGAGTTGACATGGACAGCTGGTCCTAGTCACAGTTTAGGAGAATCTTCCGGTAGTTGCATGGTCTATCCCGGAAATGATATGTGCCGCTGATGGTTATCAATATTCATCAATCCATATCCCATAACTTACAACATTAAATTAAGATTAAAAAGATAGAACAATACCAGTCTCTCACTATATTCTTCTTGGGGATCACCCAAAATCGGTATATGAAAAAGCATGGCATGGCGGTCAGTGTCAGGACCTGAGGCTGGCTTGACCGGCTACCTGGTAGAAGTTGGGGATTTTTCAGCATCAAAAACGGCTGGAACACGGCTGGGCCCTGGGCCGTGGGGATTTCACAAGCGCAGAGGCCTAATATGGCTTGCTTAGGATGGTTGATTCATCTGATTCACAATAGCCAAGTCGGTGTACATATAACAAGTATGATAGAAGTTATGATGTATTTTATGTATTGCACTGTAGGGTTTATGGCATGTCGAACTAGTTTGGAGATTCTAAACCAACACAACAAAGGCACCACATCGCGATGGTTGATATCCATGGGTCATCATGGGTCATGGGTCCACCGCAGGTGGTGTGGTTGCACGATGGATCAATGGATCCATCCTTTGTTGTCCTGTTCGAGGCGATGTTGTGAAGCCACATCTTTCCACACTCGCCATTCGTCGCATTGCGGTGCGATTTTTGCAGATGTTGTATCAATATGCATCAGAATGTTATTTTTTAATGATTATACTGATTATACTGTGATATATACGCGATGTTTGCATGTTCCCCAGAACATCTGGAAGTTGAGGAGTCCACCCTGGCGCTTCTGGTGGCACAGCCTGAAAGCTGCTTCTAGCAGCTCCCTCTGTCGAGGTCGAGTCATCCCCATGAAGTGCTGAAGATTCTGCAGATTCCCATGCCGATTCATAAAAGGAAGCTGTGGAAGCTATAAAAAAAACACTATTGGCCCAGTTTTTGAGGGATGAAATCCCCGATGATTATCCCCAATATATATATATATATATGGTAGTAGAAGATAGTAGAAGTTATAATCCCCGAACATATCACCAGCCAACAGAGCTTTTGAACACTGCGCAAATGAAACATGAAATGCGTAACAGAAAGCCCAAAGATTCTCAAAGATGCGTATTCCCATGTTTGGTTTCTGAAATATTGGATGACTTTTGGAGATTGCACACTCAAATCTACCCTTACAGTCCGTCGAAATGAATGTTTACTTCTGATAGTGGGTTTGTTGCAGTTGCAGATAAGTGACGCCCCTCAAGTTTCGAGATGTACTCAGAGACGCATAGACCCCTCCTTGACTGGATATGTTGCTCTATTTGCCGCGTTCATGGCACTATTTCTGAGCCAATCTAGGTGTTTGTTCCATCAGTTTTGTATTGGACTTAAGTGCCATTTCACCTTGGTTTACCACTGTTGGCATCATTTTCCACTATCTGCTTTCGTAGTATAAAAACACATTATAACTTATGAAACACGGTCATTTATCTACAGTTGTTTCTACATAGCAATTGGGAGTCCCAAGCGTTGGATTTTTTTGGAACAACGTCACTGGATCGTGGGGCAGGCTCTGATCTCAATGCCACGGTGTCTGGTCGTTGAGCGAGCCATGTTGGAGATGGAAGATGACGAAGCGGGCACCTCAAATGTTGTAAATGTTGTGTTGGTTTATAACCCATAAACCCATATGGGGAATATATCGATAGTGGCTTTATGGGGGATATATCAGCCAGATGGAAGACAACCCCATCTAAGTCTAGATCATATAGATTCTATAGATATATCATGATATATCCCCCATAAAGCCACTAGTTATAAACCAACTTAGCTATCTTGGGGGCCCACCATGCATGGATTCCATGTATTTAAACTATCATGGGATAAAAGGTGGGATATCATGGAAACTGAGCAGTACAAGTAGTGGCTGCAAGACACCCCCGTTGGTTGATGGTGTTGATGATTCGTTTGAGTGGTATACTCGCGGATATTGGGAACTATTACCTATTATAGTCCATGAACTGGGAATACCCATTTACCAACCAGTACAATGGCTTGACCTCAAGACCATTTGGTTTTCTCTGAAAATGTTGGCACACCCGCTAAATCCATTGATCAGTCATCATTGTTCGTATTATCATGGCCGTTTGTTGTTATGCCACCCACATGTTCAGACAAAACCATATCACTCATATGACAATGGATTCACCTACCAGTGGTACCAACTCTGCTGTTGAGATTGGAGTTGTCGTGTCAGATGATGTCACATGTTTACAGAAGCTTCACATGTTTTCCTGTTTTTCGATCATAGTCAGGCGATTGCTTTCCACTATGCCATGGACTTCGTTCGGATCTTTCTGCCGCAAGTCTCCTACATTTTCCAGCACCAGGCAGTCTTCTTCGCACCTGGGTTCGGTAAACCTGGGGCATGTTAGCAAGGTGGTTGGTCATGTCAGACTGGGTACCTCAGAATGGGATTGTGTTGTCAACAAAGATCAGAGAAACGCCATCCCAACTTGAGGACTGATTTTGAGGATTTGAAGGTGATGTCATGTGATGTCACTTCTTATTTGATCGACCAAAATGAGGATTTGAAGTGGCATCGCCGGCTAGAAATTATTTACTCCTAGAATGACCATCAATGACCATCAAATTGTGTTTCCAAGAGCCTTGAAGTCGTGAAGATCTAGAGTGTGTTCAATCATCAAAAATATCACCAATTGATCATCATATACCATCCAGCAAAATAGCTCTGGAAAATCCATGGGTTTTCCTGTTTGGACATCAACAAATGGTGGATTCTCCATAGGCGGTTAGTTTCCTGGAGGGTATCCAATCAGTTGATCAAGCCTCGAGGTACTTTGCGAGAAGCTGGATGCCTTGTCCGCTGGCAACTGGGAGCAGCTGGGGCAGCAGCTTTGGGAAATGTTTGTCTCAAGAAAAACAGGGTGAGCCACACATGGTTCATATGTTTCTCCTTTTTATGTGAGATATTGGGAGATAAACAGCCAGAAGATTTGTGGGTGGTAACGAGCTACAGCCGGCTATGATATGACTCACAATGCTGGATGGAACCAACGGATTTCATGGGGATGTAATGAGACTTATTGGGGTTGGACCAATGATAGAACCATGAGATGGAATGGGGCGAATGGGGTTCAAAAAATTGAAACAAGCCCATGTGATGGCGTGATGCTTGTGGCAAACCCAAACTCAAAACCAGCCGGGCCAAAAAGGAGATGCAAAAGTTGCAAGGCTACTTAAGTGTCTGGCGACGTTGATAAACTTGGAGAACCCATTATTGATATTATCGGAAGTAAGGAATTCAAAGCTCCCTGGGCGGCGCTGCAAGATATCAGGAGGAAGTGTCCGTTTGGAAGTCTCATGTGTGTCGGCAGGCAGGGTGTGCCGATCCCTCACTTTGCTGAAGAGGCTGGCATGACTTTCAGCTGTGCTTCCAGTCCACGTGCCTGAAATCATGGGGCCACGTCTGGTCCAACGGACTCAATGGCCAGGTGGCCAAACTCGCCACACCACAAATTGCACTGGTTAGATTCGGTTAGGTGTGATTCCACAGGACACGGATGGTACATGATATTACATCATGGTACCCTCCAATCCCATTTGTTTCAAAGCAGCTAAGCCACTGATCTGGGAAGCCATCCATCATTCTCCAAGAACTCAACTTGGAAATCTTGAGGCTCAATGTAATCGTCCATTTTGTTGGTGTCAAGTCATTTTCAGCCATATTATTCAAATAAATCACTATAATCATCCCCCATTGCACTGATAGTTTTGGTGACTTACGTTCATCCCATCATTGAAAGACCCCCATCATTATCATTAGGCCATTGAATCCGAGTGGAAAAAAATACATGCGTAATATTCCCCAGAAGTCATGCAGTGGATGATGATTTTATTCTCCATCATTATCCATCAAAAGTTTGCCCTTACGCACAGATTTCAATTATAACTTGCAATTAAGAAAAAAAACACAGTTGATTTTCCGCAAGTGTCCATTCGTGTGTTGCCATTGTAAAAACAGGAAACATGATATGATACACATGTTTGTGTATATATATATATAATAGCTCCAAAATCACGATGCCCCAATTATCCATACTTATCCATAAATCATAAGTATCCAGTATACATAATAAATAGTGACCATTCAGATTCTGGCAGTTGTCGATATCACAGGTGAAGCATCTCAGCAGCACATCTCTGGGTACTCAGCTTCCCTGCCTCTTCGGCTGGGTAGCAGCCTTGCTCTGCGAGCTGCGGGTGCAGCAGGTGGGGAAGATTCACTAAAATCAGTGGATATTAACCGGTTTAACCAACGAAAACTAGGAAAGACTGGAAAAGACTGGGAAAAAATAGGGAAAGGGGGATGCTGGGACATCCCGAGGTTAATGGTTGGTTGTTATGGTTTTTATGTTTATGTTCAATGTTTCTTCCCTACCTTTGATGTTTTTTCAGGTGGGGTTTCTGGGGCTATTTTCTTCTTAAGTGTTCATCGTTTCCTGTTTCATTATTTTTGTTTTTTTGTTTGTTCATTGTTCGGTTGTTATGTTTTTGTTTAGGTTTGCGTGTTGAATTGTTGTGGTTGTTATGTTTTTATCTTCATGTTCAATGTTTGTTCGTTGGTTTCAATGATTTTCTGGGAATTGTTAGGGGTGGTTTAGTGTTTTAATTTTCACTCCAATCGTTTGGTTTGAGTGAGGTGATGATTTCTTGTTGTTTTTGGAGCTTTGGATGGATGTAGCTAGTGCAATTGCGATTTGATGAGGCTTTGTTCATCATGAAAGCAAACAGGCTCAAGCATGGTGAAGCACCTATTCCCAAGCGGACAGTGCAATGCCATTGTCCGAGCCGATGAAAGCGGCCATCGTGATGGCTATCGTGGTGGCTGTGGCGACATTCTTTGTCACACTCGCCCTCGCAAACCTCGGAAGTGTCATCGCAAGTGCCATGAAGGCAGAAGAAATTGGAACGTATGCTGGCTTCGGAGGCTTCGCAGGAGGTCTCTTCGAGGACAGACTTGACTTGGATTGAAATTGCGTGACTCGTTTGTGTCCCCGTCATGGTGTAGGATAAATCATGTTTGAACCCACTCATGCCGCCTTGCAGGACATCCGGCGTGTCGTCTTGGCCACAGAAAGCACGTTGAAGAACCACCTGCCACTGGTGGCAGGTGCAACTGCCTTTGCACTAAGCCTACCTTCATGAGGCCGGAGAGTTGCAAAATGTAGTTTCTCAACCCAAAGCAGTCCCCACCTTCTGGTTGTCATCCGCCAACTTTTTGCGACAGGTTGCAAAACGTGAGGGCCAAGGAAGTGCCGTTTCACCGCTGTAGCTTCAACGCACAGTACAGACAGCGGATGCCAGAGACAGACATACTGATGGGGAAAAATGCTCGCAAGCAAAAGTGTGAAAGGCAATTGGAGAGGACTTAAAGCCACCTTTGAACCCTTGACCCATCATCCCATCTCTGACATGGTGAAAGAATCTGGTTAAAGCAGTGGACGGATGGATTCTGGGCCCATGTTAAATGGACCAATCTATGATGTCATAGATTCTAGATACAAAATGATGAGAATGATATATATATATATATTCTATTTGTAAAATACCAATGAAGTTGTGACTTTTTGACGAAGTATCTGAATCTAAGATTCGACATGAAGATGGTTACACCCCCAACCATTTACGGTATTTCCCAGTAGACGCGCCATCAGCAATTTGGTTGATGATTTTTTGTGGGTTTGGGGACGATTAACATCCGTGACTGGAATCTGCCCCCCAGCGGTGGTGTTTGGATGCTTTCGCAAATGTCTCTGTCGCAGATATAGTGAGAAGATAAGATATATGCGAAATTATACAAAGATCGGTGGTTGTAAGATGTGGTGATCTACAAATCTCTCACTGGGGGAAGGCTGCCGTGTCCTTGGTCTACAGTAGACTGGTTCCTCAGTTTGACAAGATCTGAATGCCAGCTTCATCAAGAAGAGACCTTCCAGATGCACTTTCCAGTCCTCGAAATATCTCACATTATGTAGGCAACATCCCCATTTTTTCCGGCTAAATAGTCTCGAGCCATGTTAAGTTAAATTTATCTGCAGTTTTTCTTATAGCCTTAATATTCCCATGTATAATGGCTTTACAGAATATGAACACAAGACAAGCACATCCTGGATCATATTCCAATCATCTTGCTATGAAATCATCTAAGTTACAACAGTTTCCCTCCGGTCATCAAATGTGGCTACCCGTAGCTGGAAAATCCCTCAGCTCCATGATTTTCCCAGCTTGAAACAAATATCCATTTCGTTCGGGGATTTTCCAGCTAGTGTTTGTTTGAATACCAGAAGGGTACGTCCATTTAAGTCCTATTATACCCCATGACATCCCAGGATATTCCTTGATATCATCATGATATCATATGATATCATATGATATCCCATTATACCATGATTTTTCTTAAAACATGTCAGGACGTTATGAACGACCTCTATGGCACAGAGCCTTGGCCCTTGCCGGAGCTGAAGATTCCTAGCCTCGAGGCCTGGAAGACTCATGGGGAGAACTATGGCCATGGCCATGGCCCATAGCTCTCATAGATCAATGTCTTTTGTGGTTTTTCCAATGTTTGTAGATATGTGTTTGATTTTTGATGATTTTTGTTTTTTGGGATGACTTCTCAATTTTATGGAGGGTCAATACCCAAATGGTTCATCCACAACAGACATCAGGTGTCAAGAAGTTCCTACATTCACAGTTAGGCATAGGTTGCATGAGAATTTCCCATGGAAACTTGAGATTTTCGCGACCAGGACAGCCAGGACAGCCAGGACAGCGAGAAGATGGAGATCATGGCGGCCCTTCGGCGGCGAGATGAAAAGCAATTGATGCGGCTGCAATCTGCGGGGCGCTGGATCTTGCGGGATTTGATTCATGGTGGGTGACTCAGCGATTCATGGTGCGCTGTTTTTCTTGTTGGGTTAACGATGTTGGTCTAACAGTGTTATAACAATGTTGTTCTTATTTGGATGATATAGGTGCTTTCAAGATTGTTTTGTGTGATCTTCATTCGCAGTTTTCATCTTGGTGTTTCTTCGGCGTGGGCTGAAACCAAGCAGTTTGATGGCCAGGGGCTCGCAGATCCCAAAGACATTTCTTTGGTAGAGACTTCAGGGTCCTTTGCGACATGCATTGCATGATTTTGGGGATCAATGCTGAGAAAATGATTACTCAAGACTTCTGAGAGCCCTTCAGGAGTGGCAAACGCTCTGAGATGTTCAACCCAGGATGTATAAGACATCATAGGACATCAGAATCCATTTTAAGCGCCTTGGACCTTCCAATAGCTGCAATTGTCTGGCCAAGATTTCAGGTGGACTTCCAGCTCATTCCAGCTCCATCAATTCACATCATTTCATATTTGGCACTGATTAGATCTGATTAGTGACTAATGGTTTCACCCATGTTTTATCCATTTCTCATTTTCCTGGAATCATTGGGGATGAAAATCGACTGGTCCAATTGATGATATTTTTCAGGTGGAAACTTCACAGATTTTGAAACCTGAAAAAAACACCAGGGGATCAGCCGGAGTAGCTGAGTAGCACAGGAGTTTTCAGTCGAGGCATCGTGCGCTCACCTTACTCGACTCCTCTGGCTGGGCAAAGTTTTCAGATCTTCTGGAGGCCAGGAGAAAGTGGCCTGGGATCCCTAGAATTCTATGGTTGCTATAGTTATACTATAGTTAATTATAGTTATCTGTAGTTTTTGTTGATTTTTCCCCATGGTTTCAACATGATTGCTTTTTGGTTATTTTTGGTGTTCAGAGAACGTTGGATAAGTTGTTGGGGTTGCACTGTCGCCATCTTGGTCCACATAGTTTGATTGCAAACCATCAGCAAGTTGAATTCAGTGAGGACAGTTGTGTATTGTTTTTCACCCCAATCTGGATAGTGACTAGCACTTATGCTCAATCACCTTCAGTAAACTCAGTAAAACCATTGAATGGTTCAATTTGAGTATCCATTTTTTTCGACAAACCGGGAGTTATATGCAGCATATATATATATATACACGTATATAAACACAGTACATACAATACATCAATATATACATGCATGATAAATAAATTAAATAAATTAATAAATAAGATAAATAAATATATATATATGATATATAAGCCTGAATGTCCCAAAAAGACGACACATCACAGTTGTTGGCTGCGGCCTTTTTGTCAAGCCGCCTCCATCTCCAGGCGTTACCTCCTGGGGAACTGGGTCCAGCATTGGATGCATCTGCCCTGGTCATGGCCTTGCAATTTCAGGCGAAACGAAAATCCCCACAGGGTCACGGCAGATCAACAAGTGCTGGTTTGGTGGTGAATTTCTAGGGGAATATACATGGGTTGTATATTAACTATGTGTATATATATATATTATATCCATATTTTTATGGAGATACTATTTCATATCCAACAGATTGTAACAGCTGAACACTAATTTCTGTATTCGGTTGAACAACATATAATATTATATATACATATATATATATATATTTCCAAGGATTTCAAGAGTTGTTTGTCACTCTTTGAGGTTTCCACCTCATCAATCAACCAGGGGTTGTCGATTTGGGGGCTGTCATTGTCCAACATGGAACATACACATCCGGCAAACATGATGGCTTCTGGACAAGACAATGATGAGTATATGGTGGACATGTACTCAATTTGGGGATAGCTCACGGTTGAGCAATCACCGCATAGAAGTTTTCACATTTATGAAATGAAGCAACAAATGGAAGCAACATGAAGCAACTCTGGCAACAAATCTCCTGTTGGGTGATTTTCTGAAGACCTGTGATATCCATCGGTTTTCGCTCTGAAGGCACCTGCCATGGCGCAGGGACAGGTGCCCCTGCGATATTTCAAGGTCGCTGGGTGCCAAGGAGATAAGATGCGACTGAAAATTTCGTTCAGGATGGGATTCACTCAGCACGTATCATTGCTTCCTCAAAATGCAAATGATTTCTGTACTATTTCTGGCTCTCGTCAGACTTGTCGGGTGTTGTTCTTTCTACTGAGTTTTTGGAACACTAAGCAATTTTCTAAACATTCTTAGAAGGCCTTCCGGATGTGCACTGTGATGCCAAGTACCCTTATGTTGAAGGCGAGAGTTATCTCAGATGGAGCCTTAAGTCATCACAGCTGCGTGAAAGTGAAGCAACAAGTCCTCGAAGATCACCCGAGGATATCCTATCAATTGACTGCCACTCATAACATGGGCTTTGTGCAACTGGGATTTCTAGTGATGGGCTGACATTATTTGTGAATATGTGTGATACCAAAACTCCACTTGCTGAAGCCTCACTTGTCCACATCACAACCATTTGGAAGTTGCACCATTATTCCACATGTGTTGGTACGTGACATCAGGTTTAATGTCATAAATCTATGGATCATTATGGATCTATGCAGTCTCAACCAACGTGCTTGGCATTTTTTGTTTTTCACCAGGTGTGGGCAGTGTCAGCGCATCCTTCTTTGCTCCTAGAACCCATCAGCCAGTGGCGCAAGATCGCAGATATCACTGAGGTCACTTAGCACGGTGGCTGGTCGTGGCCTTGTGTTGGGAGGGATTGCTAATTTGTTGTGTTGTTTTTCGGAATAAACAGTTTTCTGTCTGTGAATCAAGTGAATCAGTTTGTTGTTCCAACCTGTTTGGTTAAATGATTGGGTGATCCAGCGGTTGGTGATTCTTCCATTAAATCCCTCAAGTTTGTGGCTGCAAAAGGGGTGACCCGTAGACCTACAAAGATTGGTAAAACTGCCCAGAGGCCAATCAAGATCAATCACTGTTTTGTTCGAGCAAAAACTACGATAAACAGACTTGGCTTTTATTGGATTGTCATGGACTATCCCCTCCGCTTCTACCTTTGAAATCAGCATGTTGTTCTGCATGATATGTTTGAAACATAGTGCTCAAATTCATGATGTTTCCCGCGTGACATGGCTTGTGTTTGTAAATAGCCTAAAAAGGTGAAATGATGTGTTGAGGAATCTTAGCATAAAAGACCAGGAGGTCCAGCGTGCATGCAATGGGTTTTATAGACTAACCCATGCGGTGCACCCACGGCATTGTAAGGAACCCCAAGCTTTGCCGTTTTTCTCAGATTTGGGACCTTCAATTTTCCTTGAGAAAAACGATGAGTTCTTTGGTCATGGGTCGCTCATATGCTCTTGGTCCGGAATAACAAAGGCTTCAAAACAATTATAAGCAACCCTTCGTAACCCCAATGTTGGCTTAACCCAAGGCAGTACTTTCGAGGAACTTAATTCTATCAGAATTGCTAATTCTGATTGCGGAACCAGACGTCATAAAGTCTTCTCCAATTTTTTTTTGGTACCATGTAATATTATAGATTGATAGTAACCTTCTGGAAAGTGCCTCAAGTCTATATCGCCGGCGGAGGTCGTCATGATGACGACGCTCTCCACATCTCACTGCACAGACGCCGAGAACGTGAGTCTGGTTTGCGATGACGAGATGCAAGAGATGTTCCATCAGCTGGGTACCAGAGAGGCGCTTCAAAATGGGAAATGGGTAGCAGATGAGGGATACTAACTGTGGCATATGGAATAGTATGGGATAAGAACTGGAGGATCCTATGCTAAATTTGTTTGAGTGTGAAGCAACCAGTAGTTCTATATTTCCATATAATTGGGAATTATTTGTGGTCATATCAGGGATTATAGTGTCCCCCCATTTGGGGATAACCAATCATGTTAACTTTAACCAACCACTGCGTGGGATAGGCCATGACCAAAAGGGTATCCTCCACTTCAAGACGCGCCCAGGGATCTCAAGTTCCTGGAGAACATGAGGATTTAGCTGGTAAACATGAAGAAATCACCGAAACAACAGGGTTTAACCAGTAGATTCAGTAGATGTTCAACCTCCAAATCTGGAAGAAGTTGAACACATCAGGGTGTCACCCGCAATAGGGATTCAATCACTGGACCTTGACCCGGCATGGAAAAGAGTTAGGAAATTAAGTTAGCAACACTTGTTTTTTTCACCAGCAGCAACTATTGGGGATACGAAGCAGCAACTACAGCCTGAGATATTGGAGAGTTTCAGCTGGAAAAACACAGAGATACACTTGGAAAGGGGTTGGTTCACACGGATTCAGAGTCTTGGTAGTGATTTGACCAGCAAAACTTTTTGCACAACTGGCAACTGGTTGAAGACTTCTAACAGCTTCCAGGTGTTCAGTTTAATGATGTTTAATGTAGAAAGATGGCATTGAAATTCTTCATGTAGGAATTCTGCAACTCACTGCGACTCACTGCCGCGACTGTCGAAGGATGGGCTTGGACACTTCCCTGTGGTGGAGAACTTCCACGAATTCGTGGGGAACTTTTTGCATCGTGCCAAAGACTTTCTACAGTCAGACCTGCCCCTTGTCATCTGAAATCAAGTGGATCAAGTGGTGAGCAGTGGCAAACGAAAATGGCCGGAGACCTACACATGTAGTAGATTTACTAAATTTATAGGAGATTCATGACATTTTTCTGATTTATTGACGTTAGGTTGATCATTTTATTATGTCATTCATCCCTTTGCGGAGCTGCATCTTTTAGCGTCTGCTGAAGGCTGCTGTGTGGGGAACCTGCTTTCCTTTGTTGGCTTCTCTACGAGTACAAGCCAGCGACTTGGACACCGTGACGGCCGTTTCAGTGACCAGGATCTTGCATTCGAAATGAAATGGAATGAAATGGAATGAATCTAATTTCATATAATGAATGATTACTAATATCGAATGATCAATCAGGATACAGTGACACGCAGCCACAAAACAGTGCAAAAGATGAAAGCCTGCGACGCCTCTTAATCCCCTGACATCTCTTAGGTGGTTGGCTATTTGGGTAATCCTCTGGGAGCATATCTGACGGCCAAGTGGCAGATGCTGTCTCTCGGCCGAGATCGCAATTGCCCATGGATCATGGATCCTGTTCCACAAGCGAACGTAAGTCAACGTAACTTGGTTATACCGGCACTGGATGGCACTGGTATTTTGCTACATCTTGGTCCCCAGGATCAGAGCTTTGGCCATTGCCATTGGCCATCCCGGCCATCCCGGCCAGGTTCTACGACTTCGTGGCCAAAACACCCCAGGCATCGCTTCAACTGGCACCTTGCTGAGTGGAATCCGACCGGACTTGGGATGTTTTCAGCAAGAAAAATATATGGATACTTGTAGAACTTGATGGAACTTATAGAACCACCAAACCATCATAAACCATCAATAGTCAGGCTGTTTTGTGGTATGTGGTAGAAATGGTAGTTATATGATGTTATATGCATCTTGCTTTTATCTCCGCTTAGGGATGAGAATGGAAGATTATTCGTTTGCGTGATATTGAATCCACCAGTTGCGCATCACTGGCGGTCAATGTAGCATGAGCCTCACCAATGTTAGCGATTCTGTAACCAGTGCGAAAATCTTGAAATGTTGGTTTGCATACTATTCTTGGTCTTGAAACCAGATTGTTGTGAAACTTTTCCATTCACGACTTGCACATCGAAACGGATTTGGTGCGGAAAGCCCCGAGAAAAAAATATGTGCGACTCCGCCCTGAGGTGTTTATGTCACCGCCCATTGCAGCACAAGCCTATTGGCAGATGGGTCGCAGAATTCCAGTGATGCGACCTGTGGCAGATTATCTGGGCGTTAGCTATGCACCCGCAACTCTGGATGTTCTCATTACCAAGCAGGCGCCGTCAGGCTGAGATGTTCATGGCCTTTTGTGATTTCGTGGCATAGCACACAAGTACTTCAAGATTCAGAAGATAAGCAACAATGCGCTATCAACATCTATCAACTCTATCATGTGCTCACCTAAGATTAGAAAATGAGATTTACGGAGCCCCATCACTATAAAAATTTGGTTCCCTTTTCACAGGATCCACCGTTCCTTGAAATGAAGTGCTGCCCGTTGGAGGTCTACACGTTTTGGGACTTCCAGTGCATTCTCAACGAAGGCGCCCAACTTTTGCCGGGGACCCAGGCAACTCCAGCGGAAACGCGCCCAGTGCGCTTTCGATATATGTCGCATTTGGAGGAGACCGGAGATTTTTTGGGTGTCTGAATTGTCAAAATGTCAGAAATGATTGAAATATATTGAAATACAGAAATAGTCAGAAAATACCAGAGATAATTTAAGTATATAGAAACGTACATCAAAGTGTCAGACACAAACATTTAAATCGAAGTCATTGAAGGTTTGACTGGGCAGATCATGAAACTTCATGGCTTTCTTGGTATTTCTTGTTGCCAGGACAGAAGTTGGAAGGCATGGTCAAGCTTCCGCGCAGCAGTGGTATTGCCCTATGATGCGCAGACTCTGGTGCCTTGAGATCAGAAAATCCGATGATGGCACCGATTGGATGATTTTCAGTGGCAAAATTTGTTCAAATGACCCAGAAATCCCATGAAATGACCAAATAGATAGATGTAGACATAGACCAAATTCACTGAGACACGAATCTGATTTGCCTTGGACAGCGGCGAACCAAACATGGCAACCGGATTTCGGAGATAGGAAGCCTGATGGAAATCATCGCGGATGGGAAGATCATGGAAGATCTACCTGGAGTTGGTTGAAAAACCCACCATGTCGGCAAGAATCATCCACATCCAAAGCTAATAAAGCTGATAACTATACAGACAATATAGACCAATGAATTTATCATATATATATATATAATTATATATATATATCACATGTATCATAGGAATCATCTAGAACCAATCCTCAATTTGGTCGTAAACTCAGCCCACTGAAGTTCACTGAAGGTCTTCTACGAACTGTACAGCCTCGGCATGCCGTTGTTGGTCCCGGAGGAGACGTTGCTGCCGCTGTTTTTCATGCGGAGTTATGGCTACGACGGAAGTGTGCAGCATCAACGTCCAGGCGCTATTTTTGGTGGGGTTAAAGATGTTTCAACTATAGTGTGTTGAAAAAAAAAATATATATATATAGTAATAAGAGTGAAACCCGCATCATGCAATTTTCTTTGAAGATGTTACGAATCACTTAGCTTATCTTAGGTTTTGAATTTGGTTTATGGATGTTTAAGGAACTATGAGTCCTTGTCACTGAAACAAAGTTTCAAGAAATTTCAGCTCCACCGGTCTGACCATCAAGCCTTGTCAGGTTGGCAGTTGACGAGATCCGGGGCAGCCTGGGGGCGTTGGCACCAGGCACCGACCCTTGCGTTGTGTTTGCCCAAAAAGTATGGAAAATGGTAGGCCTTTGCTCTTGACAGAAGGGTTTTTGCTAACATGTGATGGTTTGTTTGAATGTAGACCCAATGTAAAGTAGTTGATCACGCCATATGATATACGATCTTAGTGTCCAGGAAACCCAGAAACGTCTAGCATGTGGCGAATCTGAAGCTCCTCCATTGGTTGCACATGCCACATAGTAGCTGGTTTATGATCCATATATATATACGTATATATAACCCCTATAGTCCCATGAATATAAGTGGGGATATTCCACTAATCTAATTGGGGGTATGAGCCAAAAACCTAAGTGGGGCCATCCCAATCTCAGGGAAGCTTTAATGAATTGCGCTGGTGGGCCATGTACAGCGATCTTGCCCGGCTGCCTCACTTGCTGGCCGAAAGCTCGGAGAGTTGCACCAAATGTTGGTCCGGGAAAACATGTTATTGTTATGAGGAAGATGTCAACCATGTCAACCATGTCAACCATGTCAACCTGCTCCACAAAAGTACTATAACAATCTCTAAGATGTCTCTGAATGTCTCTGAACCATCCGAAATTTTGGAGAGTCAAATTTGATTTCTGGTTTCTACTACTTGTTGGATCCCCAGGGAGCCATCTCGGCCTTATGCAGTGAGATGTTCGTTGTCATTCCTCCCTATTCCCATTGGATCTGGTTGGTGATCATGAGTGTATATAGCCTTATATAGCTCATATTTGATGCATTTTGGTGCACTTTGGCGCTTTGATTTTGGTGTTCGCAGTTTTCCTGAGTTTTCCTATTTCTTTTCCTCACATCCACCAATAAAACCATGCAGTTCAACCCCGGGAACCCATGATTTTTTTACTGGCTAAGGCATGGTCTTCCCTGGCGGAACTGTTCGGTTTTCTGCTTCCATCCAGAGCTGAAAAGTTGTCCAGCACAAGTGCGGCCATGCGACAGGCCTTGGAAATGCTGCTTGAAGGATGATATTTTTTGATAATTTGTTTAACATTCTTTAAAATATCCCGTGGTTAGGCGAAGTTTCCCATTTTCCATGATATTCACAACAAAAAAAGAGGAGGGGTAAGTTGGAGCTAGGAATCGAGTTTCCCCAGCATATTCGATAGTTAAAGATGTTAAAGGGAAGCACCTGGGGTACAAAAAAAACAGCGAAAACCTGGAGATGATGCAGCTGCGCACAGGTCACCCAGCAACATCGCCAGAGGTCGCTGAATTTCTGGCGTGTTGCTCGGCGAAAACCCGATCCAACGGCGCTTGGTTGAACAGACATGAACAGACATTACATGACACCAGGTGTTGGTGGCATTTGGTGGTTTTCTTTGTAGTTGTTCATCTATTTAAAAATGCCATTGGATTCAACTTGCAACCGTCAAACCAGAATTGAGCTTCCGTGTTGGTCCATCATTCCATCCACAGACTTTTAAATGAGTTTTTGAGTTTTTTGTTTCCTGCTTCGAGGCGTGCCTGGCAAATGGTCTTGACCAAGGAGATGTGGATTGATTTCGGCATGGTGCCACTGTGCCACAGCTGCGTTTTCCGTTAGTTTGATGCTGGATGCTGAAGTAGAGTCTTCCACTTCCACGTGTCACTTGGCACATGAAGAAAGGAGTTCCATGAATGTCGATCCGTGAATTCATGGGAAATCATAGGAACATACTCCGGTCCCACAGGAGCAATGACAATTGACAGCCACTGAGGATTGGAGGAGAAGAACACTTGCACCAGGCACTGACAAGGCATCCCAGCTGGTGAGCCAGTTTCCATCCAAGATTGATATGGATGTGTGTTAAAAGCTTGAGGTGGCTCTATGAGAATGTTCAGAATGTTCATCAATATTATTTTTTTATATATGACATTGACATTATATGACCTTTTTTCTGAAGATTTATGTTCACCCTCACCAGCTCAATTCTTGGGCTGTTCGAAGGCTTGCCGGCTGATGGTGCGATGATAGCGGTCTCTTGGCAGGTCCCATGGTTGATGATTGGTGAATAAAATCAACTGGGTGTCGTTGGTATCATGGTAATGATACTGGTACGTGTCCATGGGTACACCTGAGAATGTAAGAAGTGAGTTGAAGAAAGAACATTGTTGTTTGTTTATGTTTTGGTCGTTTTTCAACGTCAGATGGACCCAAAAAACCAGAGTGATTTTTCTCTTCTCATGTTTTGCCAGCATTTCTGCAGGATTTTGCACCTAATCCAGGATGCCAACAAGCAATATGTTCAATGTTGAGACATGCCCAGACGGGCCCAGTGTTTCAGTGAACTTACCTCATCAAATCGTAGAAAGATGTCCGTTTCCCACAATTCACGGGGACAAAGCATTGTTTGATGTGGCACACAATCTATATTTTATTCCATTCCCATGTTCGGGGCTTTACCACTTTGAAATATTTTGAAGATGCCAGCAGAAGCTGCACGCCAAAGGACTAAACCAAGCAAAAAAATAATTGCCTTCATTGATTTCAACACCTCCTTGTGTTTTTGGTTGTTTTCGGCACACTGCCTTCAAGTTTCTGTCATCAGTGTGAATTTTACTTGGGACCCCTAGGCTGCTGGGATGTGGGTTCTTCTTGTTGACCCATTTGATCCTCAACTGCAAGGCTCGATGATGTGGAACGTGGAACACGTGTGGGCTTTGCAGAAATGCAGGCTGTTTCCCAAGACCGGTGGACCCTGGGGTTGACCCCATCCCTATCAACGCTACCATCCTTTTCGGATCAACCAAGTCGCGGTGGAATCTTCACGGCTCAACCTGAAAGGCCGACGTAGCAACGACTCCATACGATCGACTTGAGCATGTTCAGGGACAGGTGCGCTTGGTCTAAGGGGTGGCATGCTTGACATTTCGACAAGTTGAATCGAACATTGAAACAAATATGTGGACATTGGGTGGTGGTTTATTTGGCGAATCTTGCCAAAGGACGGTGACAAAACAGAGGCTGCAGACAACTAGTAAGCGTCAATGCGGATACGAGTTGTGCGGACTAAAGTTACGTTCTGGCAAACAAGAAGGTAGGCGTGAAACACATTACAATCCTAACGAGTGGGCATATGCTGGAGAAATCTTGAGTTCTCCCTTTCAGTGAACTACCCCAGTGCCATCCATGCGAGTAGCCGATCTCTCCATCCAATCCTCGGCTCACAGGTGCTCAACAGTGCTGCTTCCCTAGCAGTTGTAGCTGAAAAAGAAGCCCTTTGAAAGCTGGACCAATCAGGGGGGCTCAAAGGCTTAAAGCCCTGCCAACATCATTGATGGATCAGGTTGGGTTTCCCGCACAACTTGAGATTTGCTGTTGTTGATGATGTCTGGTCTGGCACTGCAGTTGATGAGTTCTGCACGGCCTTAAAAAGCCTTAACAACAAGGAATGTCACCAGCAGAATCAGAAGACCACCATTTGCGGTCTCAGCTTGTTTTTGTTTTGCACATGGTTTTTGCGCGGTGTAACCCTTTCGATTTGTTGCTCCTGCATCTCAGTTTTCCTCTACCCACACCCACTTCCTTTGCCCAGAAAACATGACTTTCAGCGACCTGTAACATGACATCCACGTATCATCCATTTAAAATTTAACAATGTCAACCATGTTGTTTTGTGATTTGATCATCCCCAAATATCCATCAGGCGTAATATATCCCAAATATCTCAATGATATCCACCTTTCTATGATTTGATCGTCTCAAATATCTCAAATATCATCAAATCATCCAAGTCTTCATCCCTTTCTCCTTGAGCACCTGGAGCCCATGTTTTCGCCATGGATTTGGCGACTTTCAGCAGGGTCACCCTGGCGGACTTTGCATCCACGGGCCGTGGTGCAGCGCTGCTGTGCGATGTGAAGCAAGGGGATGTGTTGTTGGAAGTGCCATTGGAAACTGGGAATAACTGGGAATGGGTCAAGTTTATGGTTTCAGAGATTTTTAGGGGTCAAGTTACCTATGAAATTACCATACTGGGGGAGTAAACATTCAGCTATACCAGCTATTTAAGGCTGTTTCTGAGATTTTTAGATGGCTATTGGATGGATGGGAATGTTGGATAATTAGTATGGGATAGAGCGAGGGCCTCTCGATTTTAACAAAGGTGCAATTGCTTCATCTCCTCACCCGACTACATTTTGTGGACCTCTCATCTTCTTCATCTAGTGGGCCACTCCTAGACCCGAACGCCATGATGCAGTGGAGTGCACCTGGACCCGAACTCATGCAAGATGGAATGTCAGAATGGATGCCAGATAGAATGAATCAGAAAGTATGTCAGGACGGATGTCAGATAGAATGTCAGGTAGAAGGTCAGAGCATATGCCAGAAAGAGCGTCAGATAGAATGTCAGATAGAATGTCAGATAGAATGTCAGAGCATATGTATATATATATATATTACATATTATATAATTATATATATATACACATATGCCGCCATATATACTTCCAGATGGTATGTCAGAAGCTATGTCAGAATGGTTTGTCAGGGTGGGGATGGCTCGAAGAAATTACAGTAAATTGTTTGAGCCATAGAATACTAGATTACTAGATGGATGATTACACTCCGGCAATCAAATGTGGCTAGCTGGGAAAGGAAAATTTTGAACGAAATGGTTTTAACGGGAAAGCCATCTATAAATGGTGGATTTCCATTGCCATGTTTGATTACCGGATATTTACAGTGATGATTTTAAATTAGGGGACTCCAAAATCATCCAACTTATATTCCTCATTTGGAATGATCTGTAATGGGAAACCAACAGTTTTGTGGTCCCTCGTTTGGGGGATGTTGAAGTTTAGTTTAGCTATAGATGTGGGTAGACATGGACACACATATTTATGCGCAAGATCCCACAACTGGAAACTGACCAGCCAACAGATTGAGTATGAGTATTAACATCGGAAAAATATATCAATGTTTTTCTGGCAATTTCCTCGCATAGTTCCGTTGTGAGCCGTATCCTACACATACGCAGCGGAAGAAATTCCATCCGAGATCCATTCCTCAAGTCAAACTTATATTGTTGTCTTGAGATGATATGTAAGACTTGTTGATGCCTTCAACTGCAATCCGTTTTTAATGCAAAAAAAAACATGGGAAGTATTCTCAAGTGACCACCTACAGTTACTGCGGTTGAAAGCTGGGTGCAGATGTCATCCAATTTGGGCATCGGTACGGGTAGCCCGAAAATTCCGGGGAAAGAGGCATCCCAGTTGACTGGCTCAAGCGGGACGTGGCCACTCTCATTCTTTCATCGTGTGGAAAACTTGCTGGTGGTTTCATGTAGGTACTCCAAATGTGATTGTCGAGGTCCAAAAATTGATGAATACTGGCATATTAAAAATTACCAATCGTGGATGGGTCCGTGGGTCCATTTGTATCCCAGTTTTGAAACACACCCATGTCATATGGTCATGGGTTTGGGCGACCCTTTTCTTTGTTGTCTATACCAATTTTGGCGGAACGGTTTTGCCAAAGAGCGGGCTTTGATCCAGGGTCCAATGGTCAACTCTAACTGGGCCTCACTGAGAGGCAGGATCTATTTCAACTCCTAGGACAGATGTTGGACCGCAGAAGCTGCACGGCAATTCCTGGTGACTAAAGAGTTGGAGTCTGGTGAAATCACTGAGAAAGAGGCCATCATTGCACATTTGATGATGGCAAAGACATTGCAGGACCAATTTTTGGGACAGCTGATTTCTTCATTTTGGGCTGTATCATGCATATTCATTTATGAAAGTTTCTGAACAACACAATATTGTGTTATATTATGTTTATCTGTTTATGATTTGCTTATCTCTTAAGGGGGGTCCGAAATTTCAAATCGCCTTTGGTAGAAAGACCTGCCAGGAAGACTCAGAGGGATCGGGCCACTTGGCAATGCTTCCGAGCTTGGAATCGATGAATCTCCCGGCGTTTTGGAAGGACTCGGACTTGCAGCTGCTGGAGGGAAGCGAGGTTCATACCCATGCTGTGCGTTTGCAAGAGGAACTGCTGGAAGATTTTGAAGAACTTCAAAAGAGACTCAGGTGGCCAGCGGCGCTCAAAGATTTCACATGGGCTCACACATCACTGATGTTTTTTGGGTATTTGTTGGTACTTAACCATCCAATTTTGGGTGCAATGACTTTGACCCAATTCCAGGTGCAAAGAAAAAGTTGACTTCGAGACATTTCAATGGGCATGGAGCATCTATTCCTCCAGAGTGATGTCGTTAACGAGGCCCGACGGAACCAGCATCTTCGCAATTGTTCCAGGATTAGATATGTTCAACCATTCACCACACGTCTCTACAGGTTTGTTCCAACTTGGAGAGGACGTGGTATGTGTTAAAGCCGGTGAGGATTTGATGAAGGGACAACAAGCCTTCATCAATTATGCGGCTGATATGTACAACAGCCAGATGCTGTTATCCTTCGGTTTCATCCTGGATGATTCTGACCTACAGAGTAGCGAGGTCACCCTATCGTTGCAAGTCTCTCCGGCTCAACTGGAAGTTCATCGAAAGCTTCTGGATTCCTTGGAGGGGCCTTTGTCGCGGATCTTGCATTTGCCAAGCGGAAACGATTCGGAGTTGATCGTGAAACATGTTCTCACCTGGAAAACCCCCTTGCCTGCAGCATTTTTGGCACAGGTGCGGATTCAACACATGGATCTGAATCAGCAGCGGATGGAATCAGTTGTGGCTCAGGCCGCTTATGGCCTAACAGCCAAAGATGAGATAAGAACGTTACTTTTGATTTCCATGTTATTAGAAGGAAAACTTCAAGAACTTCAACGCCCTGAGCGCAGTGGACCTGTCATTCTGGCCTTAAGGCAATGTGCTGGTGAACGCTTGGTGCTGCGAGAAGCTTTAGCTGAGGTGGCCGTGGGTCAAAAATAGTGGTAATTAGCTGGTAGCCACCCGAAAGATCGAGGATGAGGAATGGTAAAACCATTTATACAATATTATATATATATACAAAATTATACAAATATTGCAATTGTATTACCATAATGTGATACTATGCGCATTGTGTTTTCAAAACTGGTTGCTAGTCAAATTGTGTGTTGGGACCCCCAAAAAAGGTGACGCTTGACAGGGGAAATTTCTTGGGAAGCCTGTGAACAATGGCCAAAATCGACCGCATCTCTTTTCCAAATGATGTTGGCATATTATTTGTTATTATGTTGCGCCAGAAAGGTAGATCGAATGATCTTGGCCACCATCCGAAAAGCCCTGAGTTCCTTGAAGTCCACGGCCGGCCGCGATGCAGCCGAAACGGCGGAAACGGCCCAGACTCCCTGGCTGCATCGCCTCAATGCAGCGTCCAGCAGGTTGAGTGCTGAGGTGTCGTCTGTGGCACGGCTCAGTAAGAATCTCTGTGATCGCTTGCCAAAGGTTCATTTGATTCAGGCTGGGCCACTGGGGTTGGTATAATTTTGGTAAATGTTCCAGCTTGATGTGTTTCTTTTTCTCGAAAATTATAACTTTGCAGGGTGGTGAGCTGCTGAAACATGTATTTTGGGATGTTCAACATGAGAAAGAAGTTTTTGTATCAAGATGATTTGTCCCCCATTGGGCCAGCTGGATTTTACAATGGCTTCAGCCACCACCAAGTTGGTGTTCAACTGCGACAGCAATCACCCGCCCGAGGCATGTCACATCTTCAATGCGTGGCTGGTGGGTCGCAATGACCACGAGCTGCTACCCCGCCTTTGTTTTGCCAAGACAACTTGGCCTTTCGACCAAGCTGAGTGTGACCATACTGACGCTTCTGCTTCCATCCTGGGCTTAGAAGCCGATGGTCAGAAACCAGGTGGAGGATATGCTGGGCAACCATCATCAGGTGGCTGCTTCTCAAACAATGGGGTACTGTAGCCCTTTTCACCAAGAAAAAACACACGTTTAACAAGGACCGATAACTTGGATGATTAACATAAGTTTAACATACATGTAAGTTTTCACCATTGGTTCTCCCATTCCTAGAGGACGAATTTCGGATTGTTTTCTTGCCATGACTTGCTGTGCCCACCAGGTGCTGTTTCATCCTGTGAGAATCCCTATCTGTCGCTGTACCACGAGAAAATTAAGCTTTGGGGGTCCTGGCTGCTAGCGCAGTGGATCCATGCCGATGCCTTTCAGCTTTCGGATCTGAGTAGCATGGGACAGGAGCAGGTCGGCGGAAAGTGCTGGGTTGAGAATCGGATTGGCGTTGTTTGTTGGGAGGAAAAATCATCATACCTGCCCTTTGGCTTTTGAGACTGGCGGATATCCGGGATATCCCATGAAGTTCTACAACTTGCATGGAGAAAATGATGATAAACCAACATAACCATGGGATGCCAGAGTTGGGGCCCAGTCTGTAACCCTTCCCAAGTCCCATCGCCATCATCCCCTCGTTTCAGGTGATGCTCCGCAACCACCACGCCTGGAGCGTTCCAAGTGATGCGGCACTGAGGATTTTGGCGTCCCACGCGCCATTGCTGGAGCTGGGTGCGGGGACGGGCTACTGGGCCTCCTTGCTGAAGCAGAGGTGTGGGATGGATGTGGTGGAGGTGGAGGTGGCCCAAAAGTGTGCTGAATTCATTTGATTTCGGTGAAATCGCTTATAGATGGGCATTTAAATCTTCTATAGATGGAGGATTTTCCATGTCCATGTTTCATTGCCAAGTATTTATTTGTTGATCCTTTGCATCACATGCGATGGTCATCCCCGTGGCTTCATTCTGGACCGCATAGCTCTGGGGAGTGGCAACCAAGATGGGGGTCGTCAACATGGCTGGCCAACCAATCATTGCATTCGGATAAACTTTTCGGCTTTCCGGATCGTAGGCAAATCCATATGCCATGATATGCCTGTGAAATGGCACCTCAATATCGCATGCATATTTGGCAGACGCGTAGATCAGTTGACATTGTAGCCTTTGACGAGAAGCATTTTCACTCGTCCTTCAACAGCCAGACAGACATCTCTGAAGGTCAAGAGATCAGCAGCAGATATTTCTGCGATGTGAAGCAAGGTGGTCCGGAATCCGTTGGTCAATATGAAGATCGAACTTTGCTCCTCATGTGGCCAGATTATATGGGTTTCGGCGCCTATGGTCTGCAGTGCTTGCAGCATTACAAAGGCCAGAAGCTGATTTTGATCGGCGAATGGAAAAATGGCACCTTTGGATCATATTCCAAGGGAGTCTCTGAGCATGGTCAGTCCTTTTCCTTGGAGTTCCAGAACAAAGTGGAGGACGAAGAGGTTTAACCATTTGTCTGGGTAAATTGCAGCGACCTCACTGGAATGATGGTTAGTATAGGGAATCATCCCAAAATCACCTTTTTTCAGATAGTGAATTATTGTAATTTACCCAGATATTGCACGCGCGATTGAGTTTTTGAATCATCAAGGCAGCAAATAGAGCAAATACCAACTGAATCACTGAAACTGTCCTAAATCACTACCAAAATGACTCTCCAAAAGAATGACATATGGATACATATGGCACCATGTTTGAAGAAAACGCAAAGAAGGCTTCGAATTTTGAATTCTATTCAAACTTATGTGTATATATATATATACATATTTTTATTCATGGATCAGGTAGAAGTTGGACATGTTTTTGTCCAACAATCCACCGCTCCACCTCTTCCCCGAGGAGGAGTTTCAGCTCGTTGAATCCTTGGATTTACCTAACTGGCCGCTATTCCTGGATCGGCTCCAGGTTTTTCAGCGGGAGCAAAAAGGGTCTGGAAGGTGCCATGCAGTGGCCAGGTAAGTCAGGTAAGTTTGATGGAGATGTTTGCAGAAACCATGAATCTTATGTATTTTTCATGATGTTTCTCTTCTTTTTGTGTGGGTGTTTTTTTCCAAAGTGCCAGTCTGAAGCTTTATGCGGTGTCAATAAATTTGCAGATTGACATTTCGCAGCTGTGGATGTTCCTGATGGTGTGCATCCTGCAGCTTTTGCCAAAGCAGGAACAGACAAACCACGTAAACTTGATGTAGGCCCTCATGGAAGTGAGTCACTGATGCTTCGTTTCGATGCCAAAGGAAACACAGCATGTCAAAATTGAGACGATTTTGAATAGATATCAGATAGAGCACATGTTGAAGTTGAGTTCTTAGAATGTTTCATTTGCAGTTGCTAGAGTAAAATGACTGATACCAGATATTGCAAAATTACCTCCTGTCCTCTTTGTTCAGATCTTAGATTGTGACATCCAAGAGCTGCGCAATGTGACTTCCATTCTGCTTCTTGTTTGGACGCATCATGGAAGATCATGCTCTGATCTTTGAGAGTTCTGAGGCCTGGTCCAAGTGAAAATTCAACTCATGAGATGATTGGCATAGCAAAACATAGCAAAACTATGGAGGATTATGGAGGTTTCCTACTGGTTTTGAGGATCTGAGAAACTCCCAATTCTATCCAAATATAACTGCCCATGCTTCAACGGTCACAGGATGTGGAAGTGGTGCGAACCTTCAACGCCATGGGTTTGAAGGAAGATGTGCTGCGAGGAGTCTTCGCCTACGGCTTCGAGAAGCAACTTGGCTGTGCTGTTGTGTTGGGTCTAGGTTTTTGGGCTTGAACTTCTGGGTGGTTGAACATGAAACATAGAAGGGCCCTAAGATGGTCGTACCCCAAATCATCTGAAATTCGACGGTTAGTATTGAAACCTATGGTTTTGGGGGATCCCCCATTTTAGGAAACCTCCATATTTGTTCAAGCCGACAGATGGTTTCCCAATTTCACGTGCTAACAACCTAGGCCATCGGCGGTGCAGCAGCGAGCTGTTCGACCCATCCTCCAAGGTTGAGTGGATCGCATCCCTCGTTCATGTTAAACACCCCCAATGATCCCATATATGTGTGAATTCCCTGTTTAAAACATGTTTAGACCATAGGGGGTGCTTGAAATTACGGGGGTTGTATTTGAATTTTAACTTCTTCAACTGGAAGATACTGAAAGGTTTGGACAGACTTGCTGGTGCAACTGAGCCAGGTTGCAAATCCCCCTTGACCTTTTTGGTATGGGGCTGGCATGGGCTGGCATAATCTTCCGTAATTCGCAGCCTTTGTGGCAAAGACAGGGAAGCATGTCATGTTGCCGTAAGCTGGAAGATGATGTTGTGTCATGGCATGTGCCGAAGATGGCAGATCTGGTAAATCCTGCCAAACTGATCATAGACATCGAGAGCCACCGCAGGTCGAGATGTGATTGTTCAATCCCAGAGCGGCACAGGCGCTATCGACATGTTTTGTCCAAGGTTTTGGCCTGAAAACATGTCTTGACATGTCTTGACTACTGTACTGTTTACCAAAGAACAAAAGGACCATAGCGACACAGTGTTTCATCCCTGTTTAACAAGAATTGGTTGTGTTTTTGGCATGTGACAATCATTGTCAGATCTTTCTTATCAGATTCTGTAGACTGTAGTCTATCTTTTCAGCATCAGAGAATTTGTTGTTCATCCCTTTTTTCAGGTTGCATGGTTTGCTATGGCTTCCTGCGGTGGTTACAGGTAAAACCTCGGTGTTTTGCCTTGGAGCCTTGCAGTCTGTGGACTTCAACCGCATGGAACCACAGGTGAGAGGTCCAGAAATCAGCTGGATGGTCGTGGTGGATTTTTTTTGGAAGTTGGTATAGCTTCCCCAAAATAGGAAGGTTTGGAAATGGGGATCATGGATGACCATGGTATTTTGAATGTTGACTTATTGATTTCTTGTTCTGATTTTTAGGGTTGTTCCTAGCGAAGTAGAATAACCACCAGGGATGGTTTAGCTATTTGAATCGATAGTTGTATGGCTATGGAGGGTACCAGGGTTTTGGCTCATAGCCATATAATGATCTTTATCTGCTGTGGCTGCATGATTATTGACATATCAGCCGGAGGCGATTCTTCTGTCTCCCACCAGAGAACTTGCAGTGCAAAGCGCCAAGGTTTCTTGGACCAAGGGTACAGTAGGTGGATGCGGCTGTAAACCTAAGTGACTGATCAAGATCCTTGGTGTGGTTGCAACCATCTTGGGAATTTGTTGGGCATGTTTGTCAGTTTCATGATGCCGCAGGATATTACATTCATGGATCCAAGAAAAAATCAAAGTGGCAAGTTCAGCAGGGCAGGATATCAATCTGAGACGGATCATGTCTTAGTGACAGGTACAGCACGCTTGGGCTTGAAATGCAGAAGTCATTTGAAGTCATTTGCCCGCCCTCCGCGATGCCAAGGTGTGTTTGGCCCTGGGCGACTATGTCAACTGCAAAATCCACAGTTGTTTGGGTGGAAAAAGTGTGAAGGATGGGATCAAAGTCATGAAATCAGGCGGGCCTGAGGTAAGAGGATGCCACCAGGTATCACCAGGTACCATTTTCACGTGCCAACAAAGATGGATCTGTACCAAGTGCTTCTATATGAATGATATTGAATGGTGTTTGAATATCCCATCTTCGTTCGTTTCTGTTGGTTTCTTTGACGTTTGTTGAGTTTTCTTGCTTTTTCTACGTTGTGATTCCTTGCCAGTACGGCAGATCCTAGAATCCTCGTGCGGCAGGGGTCCATATCATTTCTGGAACACCTGGTCGAGCCCGGGCTCTGAGACAGTGAAAACTCATCACTGGAACGATTAGAAAATCACCAGGAAAAACATGATATAAATGGAATTAATTTGATTTAAAGAAACATGCTGCCAGTCACTTTGGCCGCTTAAAAGATTCCGTCTTTTTCCCTGCAGAAGTTGAGGTCCTGAGCATGATCCGCCAGCAGCATTTGCCTGCTCCTTGGCAGAAAAACAAACGCTTCGTTTGCTTCAAAATGTCAATAGCAATAGTGATGATATTATAGTATATATGATATTACATAATATTACATCAGAATACGTCCAATGTGTCATCATCCATGGGCAGGGATTGGAAAGACGGGAAAGAAAAATATGTGTGTATATATATATAACTCTCTGACCCCGTATTTTTTCTGTGAAGCCAAGGTGAAAAGAATAAAGATGTTAGTTTTAGACGAAGCTGATGAGATGCTGAGCAAAGGCTTCAAAGAGCAGGTGGAAATCAGCTGCAGAAGTTGCCGCGTGGGACATTTGGGGCTGTGAAATAGGCAGCTGTTCTTCAGACATTTTTTCTGGCAACTGTTCTCTTTAGCAGGTGAGATATCACAGATGTCATGATCATTCATGATCTATCTCTGCTAATTGCCACCACGCACCCCCAACTTTAGTGGTGACCAGTGAAATGGTGCCATATTTCTTGGTTTGGCTATTAACATCCACCAAAAATTCTGGTCACATGCCTATGCTTGTTGGGTCATAATCTCGCCACGTTTGACATCAAGCCTGATAAATCCCTAGCTGGAAGCCCGAACAAGCAGAAATAGATTGTGGATATGGTAGGGAAACAACATGAAACAACCCTTGATTTTGGTTCTTTTGCTGTTTAATCCCAAACAACATGTTTTTTCGGCGGATTTCTTGTGGCGCAGATAGCGCAGGTCTATGGCATCAAACGCTTGTTACCGGAGAAGCTTCAAATAGTTCTGGTCTCTGCCACCTTGCCAGACGAGGCGGTTAATCCTGGGATACACTGGGAATCAGGGGAAAATCACAAGATTTAAAAGTTGGGATGCAATGGATAAATGGTGTTTGATTGGTAAGTAGGAGGCTATACATGGTTCTACTACCTGGTACCTTGTGTATTGAGGATTCCTATGACTCGGTATGATCCATGATCCATAGGAATCCGGTTCTCAAACCAAGCAACACCAGTCTCCAGTCTCTGAAGGTGACATAGGAGGTGATAGGAAGTATATCCCTGCCGCTGGGCCCATCTGGGCCCACCATAGTAGTCAGATGGGGCCGTATCCATTGCATCCATATCCACCAATACTTATCTTTACTTGTCATTACTTTTTTCAGAGATTTGATCTGAATAAGTCCAAAACTATTCCATTGCACAGTGAATCCATATCTAAACTGTCCTGGGCACCACGGCTTCGACCCATCCTCAGGTTCTCGAGCTCACTGAAGATTTCATGAAGAAACCCTTCCGGCTGTTGGTGAAGCGAGATGAGCTGTCCTTGCACGGCATTCAACAGTTCTATGTGGCCGTGGATAAGGATGGGACACTATGTTTTTTTCGGTTTCGAGACGACCATGTTGAGTGAAATTCCCTGATTCTAATTGTGACTTTGAGAGGAAACATCGAAACTTCTTTGAAAGACCCGATTTCTCCGTTGAGAGCCGTTGAGACATTGACATCTCCTTATTTTGTTGTCCACATTCTATCATTTTGTCCACAGAATCCACAGAGATTCGCAGGAACAATGGAAATTTGACACCCTCTGTGACATTTTCGACTCTGTGGCCATCACACAAGCGGTGATTTTTTGCAGCTCGGCCAGTGCCAGATGTTGTGACAGAAGGTCATCCAAAGTAGGAACAGAAAGCTAAAAGGGGGATGGGAAATCGAATGTCGATGGCTATGAAACCAACAAAGTATGGGGATTTGAGAGGATGGATAATACCGAACATTAGTATGGCTAGTATTGGCTAGTCGTATGGGTATGGGTCTAAACCTCTGGATCCATCTGGATCCGAGAGTGGGACGCTGTCAGGCCTCCATTCTTACAGTTTTTTTCTTCTGAATATAGGGTCCAGTTTGTTCTTTGCAAACTTGGATTCATCCCTTGGCAAAGCTATTGAGCAGTGACTGTGATCTACCATGATCTACCCCTGTTGATGCATGTTGATGCTTATAGATATAATTAGGGGATTTTTACATGATTTTACTACCTTCTGTATTGGAGATGATCAAAATCAACTGGGAATCCCGATCTTAACCAACCAGGATGAAATGTAAGGACAGCGGGTGCAATGAAGAGTTGGTGTTTCATGGCAGGCAACAACCGGAAGAAAGTGGACTGGTTGGCGAAGAAGATGAGGGAATCCAACTTTCCCATTGCAGCCATCCATGGCGACATGCCTCAGAAGGAGCTTTCCCTCATGGCAAGATATAAGGAGATATATCCAAAGGGTGGACCCAAAGGAAACCTTTGATAATGGCATGATAATGGCTTACGGATGTTTACAGCATAGTGATTTTGATTCATAAGTTCCAACATGTTCCAGCAACTAAAGGTCATTTTGGGAGTTTTCATGACTTTTCCTTTGATTTTTTGAAAGATATCTAAATTCCAGAGTCATCTTCATGGCTTGCGAAAATGACGAGAGGATCGTGACACGGTCATGGAGGCGTTTCGAGACGGTCGATCGAGGTGGGTCCCGGAAACTGTGGGAAACCCAGGTGCATTTCATGTTTGATAATCTAAACTGTAAACCATGTAAGCTCAAATCTTCAAACTGGAAAACTGGAGATATTCGGCCTTTTGATGGATTCTTTTAAGCACGTAACCATATGAAGGTGTCTTTTTATATTTGTTTGTGGACTTGGGGAAGGAATGCTTACATTCTGAGTTTCTATGATCGTCATCGGATCTCTGCAGACAACTCGTCGCGACGGATTTGATTGGACGTGGTTTGGACGTTCAACAGGCCGACAACTCAGAGGAAAAACATACCTCAGCTGGCGCGCTCATGTTTCCTTCATGTTCAATCACGGTTTTGGAAGTGAGGGGCTTTTTTTTCCAGCCTGGCTTTGTGGCTTCTGTGGCTTTTGTGGGTGTGTGGCTTTTGTGGCCTTACCATGCTTTACCTACCTATCTAATCTATCTGCTTTACCTACCTATCTAATCTATCTGATCTATCTGATCTATCTGATCTATCTGATCTATCGATCTATCGATCGATCTATCTATCTATCGATCGATCTATCTATCTATCTATCTGTCTATCTATCTTTCTTTCTTTCTTTCTATCTTTCTATATTTCTATCTTTCTATCTTTCTATCTTATCCATCTAATCTACCTTATCTACCTTATCTACCTTATCTAGCTTATCTATCTTATCTATCTTATCTATCTTATCTATCTTATCTATCTTATCTATCTTATCTATCTTATCTATCTTATCTTATCTATCTTATCTATCTTATCTATCTTATCTATCTTATCTATCTTATCTATC
>Ga0126342_10001344_pt1:0-2500 | contig 34086 bp, 30 predicted proteins | sample Cyp1metagenome_FD_92528 | JGI IMG/M metagenome (GOLD analysis project Ga0126342, IMG submission 92528) | Coral microbial communities from Lord Howe Island, Old Settlement Bay, Australia - Cyphastrea 1 metagenome | ecosystem: Host-associated > Invertebrates > Cnidaria > Coral ...
ATGGTCGTGGTTGAGGTCCGGCAGGGAACACTGGGCGTGGATGGTCGTGGTTGAGGTCCGACAGAGAACACTGTGCGTCGAGGGTCGCGGTTGAGCAGGAGGAGGAGGAGAGGAGAGGAGGAGGAGGAGAGGAGGAGGAGATGAGGAGGAGAGGAGGAGAGGAGGAGCAGGCAACTGACATAAAATCTAACAACCCTCACCTGGCAGGTGGGGAATTAGATTTCAATTGTAGCCAATTGAAATCCTTACTTAAGTGAGGATTAGTTTTTCTCTTGGGAAGAAAATTTTTGACTTTCCACTTTAAAGAGAGTCCAGATATTGTTTAGAGGGGGGGCTCACACTAATCAGGAACCAACATTAGTAGTTTCTATATCGGTTGAAAAGTCAAAGACCTAGCGCTTAGTTGATGTTCATGCTATGCGGTGCTTTAATCATGTTCTGAATGAATGAATGACTATTCTGCGAAGATATGTACGTTTACACATGTCATATGTTTTATATATGTATATATTTCTAAAAAGGAACTACCCAAAAAAAGAAACGTAACATTATATTGAAATAATTGCAAATTATGTTTATATCTTTACAATTCTATATATTTCTATCCTTTTTGGAGGGTACTGTAAATATAATTTTATTATTATACATACAATGTGAGGCCCCCAAGATAGCTAAGTTGGTTTAAAAGTCCAATAACTATGGTTTATGGTATTTATAACTATAGTTACTGGGGCTTATAAACCAACTTATAACTGGGAGGCCTCACATTGTACATATCATATGTGTTTCGTGTGGATAAAAAAATCCCGTCAGATATCGTGGCACCGATAACGCGGTCCTCGAAGTGCACCGATAACGCCGAAGCCGCAAAGCCAATGCTATTTCCAGGATAGACCAAGAGATACCTTGAGGCAGACATTTGCAGTTACGGCCCAACTAACATTTATATATAAATGGGCTTATTTCATTATATTTTTTAGCTTAGTTATAGGAATTATTTCATTCCATTTATAACTGTTAGTTGGGCCATAACTGTGTCATACGTGCCTTGACGTCAAGGCACATCCGAAAAAATCGGTTATGCTGATCCCACTCTTGTTGGGAATGGGAATCCTTGTATCCATGGGAATTTCAGGATCCTAAAATGGAGGTACGTTAGTACCATATTTCTGGCCATATTTTGTGGTGATATTCACTTACACAGGCCTTATATAGGCCTTATATATGGTAGGTACTTCCATTTTAGGATCCTGCAATTCCCATTGATTTACCCATGGGTATATTAATATAAAAACATCCCATAAGCCTCCCATTATTCCCCTGTTGGTCCCCAGGACATGCCCAGATATCCTGCAATTCCCTGTGATTGTATGTCGGCCCTTGTAATTTCCTGGTGATGATTCAACAGATTTAACCAACACACGGACTTAAGCATCTGGTGATGTATCACAACGCCTAAGAATCGAACTAAAGAATACTGGTCTATTAATTGTGGGGGCACCCTCCAAATAATCACAATATGATACATAAATGGTATCCCCCCCATTAAACAGACTAGGGGTTTTATTAATCCAGGGTTGACATTGTATGACTCATATGTACTCTACTCATATGTACTGTACTCATATGACCAACGGAAAGGGGGGCTTTCCCATAGAACATGAAGAACATGCTGCATGAACATGATATTAACGATGTGTGATCTCAGAGGGGCCTGCAGGCACAGCGTTTAAACACAAGTGGAAAGACAAAAATATATTTGTCCGTAGGAAAGCCTATAAGCCATTATGAGCCCACGTTGAGGAGCCTTTGAAGTGGCAGCACATAGTACATGTATACAATTGATATCGGGATCTCTCACAGCAAGTCATCACCAAATTCAACTGGCTACTGGAGCCATGTGATCGTTGGAAGTACCGACCAATTGTGTTTTTGTTTAAAGCGCTATGAATGGTTTGAAAGCTCCAATAGCCATTCAATCAAACATTGTAGTTGGAAAGTAATTACAGCATCCAAGCTCGAACCCAGGATTGCACAAGTCTATCCCAATCTTATTTGCAAACCATTTGGGAAATTACATTTTACCCACATTAATAAATATAAATATATATATATATACATAATATAAATATATATACATAATATATATATATACATACAATCTTGATACTGACACAATTTACACACCATACTATTTGTTCGCTAATAATGAGATACAGCTTGTTGGGGTTGGGGTCAAGAATCTAAGACATGCTCCACTGCCGTAGCATGATGCAAATGTGTTTACTACATATATATATATATAAAGAACATAAGAGAACAACACCCAAAGATATACAGTAGACCGGAGACGAAGAGTTCACCACAAGTGACAACGGCACACATACTACCCTCCAGCAATCTGTCAGCAACGGAAATGGTCAAATACATTGCGAATGGTGGATATCCATTGGCAATGGAAGCTTATCCACTGGGTAAGTGGCCGCACAGGATGATGCGG